>UMKM01068057.1_pt1 | contig 12174 bp, 8 predicted proteins | sample 1966331 | NCBI WGS metagenome assembly UMKM01 (sample SAMEA4836176, study PRJEB28245) | human gut metagenome | biome: gut microbiome; material: fecal sample | place: Denmark | collected 2008 | reverse complement strand
TACTCTTTCCCGATATCCAAATTATTGCCTGGTACCTCCTTGTACTTACTCTTTATTGAATACTGTATAAGGCGTTCATCTGCTCCTATAACAAAAGACATACCTTCTACAAAAAGGAATAATCGCATGGCCTCAAACACTTCGAGAACCGTATCGGGCAGACAGCGGTCAAGTTCGTCAATAAATACAACGACATTTTCTACATTACTTTTTTGCAGAAGTTGTTTAAATTCCTCGCGGAAATTCTTAATTTCCGTTCGTGTTTTATCGTCCTTCTTAAACTTGTTAAGAATTTCTTCTAAATCTTTAGCCTGTACTTCGCTAACATTAGTCTTAATAGTAGATAGTACACTACTGAGAGTCAAATCAGTCAATGCACCAATGCCACCAGTCAAGAAGAAATCTAATCCATATTTAATACTTTTTCCTAAAATCTTATTAAAATCTATTTTCTTTATTAGTGTTTTTGCATAATCTGTTATCTCTTTGCTGAAGCGTTTTTCGTCAGCTAATGCATCTAATATAACACCGCAAAGAGATGTCTTAGTATCTTCATATCCTTCGAAAAGCCATCCGTTAAATTCTATACAGAGGGTTTTAATCGAATCTTTTTCGTCCCCTATTTCTGTATTCTTTTCCTCTATCTTTTTTTGAGCTAACTTCATCAGACTAGACTTGCCACTTCCCCAGTCGCCATACAGCCCTATTGTTGAAGGTGATAGATCCCTATTGGTTGCTATATCAACAACCATATCTACCATATATCCAAAATTAAGGTAGTCAATCTCTGCTTCTTTATCTGGCCACATAGATATCTTTCTTATATAGTTTTTTAACAATAATTTTACTTCGGGGTCTGTATAAAGAGGAAAAACTGCGGTAACCTGTTATAGAATTGACATCATACTCAGGTTTATAGATTTATAATTATCTGTCATAGATCCAATTTGTACCTGTAATATGTTCTTGTATGTCAATGTCAAACAATCTTGCAATCTTATCAAATTATATAACACATTAGTGTACCACTTACTCATAATAGCAGTTTTCTTACCTAATTCATCCGTAAGCCACTTAATTGTTCGTTTTTTCCTAACAAGCATAATTTGACTTTGATGCGATTTAACTCTCTAAATTGCAAAACCCTTTAATCTTAACTACTTGTTAAAATAAGCTCATTTTTATTTATTTTCCACCATTTGACTTGTATATGCAAATCACTGTATTATAGCGTATTTTAGCAAATTTTCTCTCCAAATAATTTGCATCGTTTTCCGATAATCTCTATTTTTGTATGCAAATCGTATGCACATATATTTGCATACAGACCAAGTAAAGAACCATCAAAAACGGCAGATTATGTACAAGTATTCAAAGGACGGAATTTCGGTGCTGTCGGTACTGGACGCACGCAGGGCGAAGAAAAGCGGCTTGTTCCCCGTGAAGATACAAGTCATACACAACCGCAGGCAGAAATACTATTCCACGGGGCAGGAGCTGTCAAAGGAGGATTGGGCGAACCTTGCGGAAAGCAAGAGCCGCAGGCTCACGGAGGCACGCTCGAACATAGAGAACAGCTTCTCAATCATCAAGGGGCAGGTGGAGGCACTCGCCGAACGTGGCGATTTCGCGTTTGACCTGTTGAGTGTCCGGCTGGGCAGATGCTCCACCGCGACAGTGAACGCCGCGATAAAGGCGAAGACGGAAGAGTTGAAACGTAACGGGCAGGCGGGTACGTACCGCAGCTATCACGCACTGCTGACGGCGGTGGAGGAGTTTGCAGGGAAAGACATTCCGTTTTCTGCCGTCACGGTGGACTGGCTGAACCGCTGCGGAAGATTCTGGACGGGCCAAAAGAAAAGCAAGTCCACGCTCAGCGTCTATTTCAAGATGCTCAAGGCGATAATGAACCGGGCAAAGGCGGACGGCATAATAAAGGAGGCGCACTTCCCGTTCGGCAGGAACAGGTTCGAGATACCCTCAGCCGAGGGCAGGAAGCTGGCACTCACGCTGGAACAGATAAAGAGGCTCGTCACCTATACCGACGGGAGGGAGGAAACCGAGCTTTACCGGGACATGTGGTTCTTCTCCTACCTCTGCAACGGCATCAACTTCCGGGACATGCTCTATCTTACTTACGGGAACATCGTGGGCGGTGAAATCTGTTTTGTCAGGGCAAAGACGATGAACACTTCCAAGCAAGTGCGTACCATACGTGCGGTGCTCACTCCCGAGATGCGGAAAATCATGGACCGCTGGGGCAACCCCGATGACGGAAACCCCGGCACGCTCATCTTCAAGTTCGCCACGGGGAAGGAAGACGGCTTCGCCACCAAGCACCTTGTCGATACGGTCATACAGAAATGCAACAAGGTATTGGGCAGGATAGCCGAGGCGGTGGGTCTGCCCCCCGTGACCACGTATTCGGCCCGGCACTCGTTCGCCACCGTGCTCAAGCGCAGCGGGACGAACATCTCCTACATATCCGAAAGTCTGGGGCACTCCAACCTTGCCATAACGGAGAACTACCTTGCCAGTTTCGAGCGGGACGAACGGATGAGGAACGCGCAGTTACTTACCAAATTCGACTGACCATGCCAAGAAAGAAGACCAGAGAGATAAAGATACGGCACCTCAAATGTTTTGGTGCCATATGGGAGGAGCTTTCCGGACATCCCGGGCTTGCCGGATATGAGATAACGGAGGCCGTGATACGCGTGCAGGAGCGGGTACGGCCCACCATAAACAATGTGGAGGCGGTCATCGAACGCATAAGGTTCAGCCATGCCACCCGCAAGTACAGGTATCCCGCCATCCTCGGCAGGGAGATGATAGGCCAGAGCGTACTGGCAAAGATGGCGGGCGTGAGCCGCCAGACCATAGCCCGGTGGGAGGAGCTGGGCTTCATATCGCGCTCCGACATCGGGATACCGGGAGAGAAATATTTCGTAATAGAAGAAGTCATTTCCCAACTCGGAAAGTTAAAGGGTGTGAAATAAAGGTACATTCCGAATCACTTGACATATGTGTGCAAAACGGTGCCATTGGAGGATTATGTCCGCCTATTGCACCGTTTCTCTTTTTACCCGCCCCACGCAGTGTCACCCAAAGTCATGAAACGTCCATAAAAGTCATATTCGTGTTAAGTTATTTGCGGTTTGATATTCGCTTTCCTTTATTCTTCCTTTGCGCCACAACCGGTTGGAACGGCTGTGACGACAGCCATAGTACAAATACCCAAAAAGAAAGGAAGAACATGAACCAGATTATTCTTACCACGCCCGAAGAACTCCGGGCAATCGTGAGCGAGAGCGTCTCGCAGACACTGGCGGGGCTGACCCTGCCGAAGAACGAACCCGACAACCTCACGCCGGATGCGGCGGTGGGGGTACTCGAACAGCACGGTTTCCTGATTTCAAAGGCCCGCCTCTACAAGCTGACCGCCAAGGGGGACGTGCCGTTCCGCAAGTACGGGAACAAGCTGCTGTTCTCCCGCAGGGAGCTGCTGTCATGGGCCGAAAGCCTCGCAAGGCGTGTGAATGACAAGGGCGAGGCGGCACTCGCCATCGCCAGAAGCGCAAACCGAAAGCTCCGCAGCCATGGAAAGTAGCGAACGCATGGAAGAAGTGACCCGTGAGAACGCCATCATCATCTGGCAGGCCTCACGGCTGAGCATCGGCATGAAATGCGAAAAGGCTCCCGAGATACTGAAGGCGAACGGAACTGTCGTCGGCACGTTGGGCAATTTCAGCGCGTCCATCGGCAAGGCGAAAAGCAAGAAGACGTTCAACGTTTCCGCCATCGTCGCGGCGGCGCTGAAGAACGGCACGGTACTGCTGTACTCGGCGGAACTGCCCAAGGACAAGCGGAAAATCCTCTATGTCGATACCGAACAAAGCCCCTATCACTGCCTCAAGGTGATGGAACGCATCCTGCGCATGGCGGGACTGCCGACAGACCGGGACAGCGAGCACCTCGAATTTCTCGCCCTTCGCAAGTACACCCCGAAAGAACGCATCGCGGCTGTGGAGCAGGCCATCTACAACACCCCGGAACTGGGGCTTGTCGTGATAGACGGCATCCGCGACATGGTGTACGACATCAACAGCCCCGGCGAATCCACACGCATCATCTCCAAGCTGATGCAGTGGACGGACGACCGCCAGATACACATCCACACGATACTGCACCAGAACAAGGGCGACGAGAACGCAAGAGGGCATATCGGCACGGAGCTGAACAACAAGGCCGAGACGGTGCTGCTGGTGGAGAAGGACAAGAACGACAGCGACATCAGCCGGGTGTCGGCCATGCACATCCGGGCGATGGACTTCGAGCCGTTCGCCTTCCGCATCAATGACAGGGCACTTCCCGAACTGGTGGAGAACTATGCCCCGCAGGAGAGGAAGGCTGGAAGACCGCAGCAGGAGCCGTTTGACGCGTACAGGCACATCACGGAGCAGCAGCACCGCATCGCTCTGGAGGCGGCATTCGCACTGAAAAGCGAATACGGCTACAAGGAACTGGAGGACGCGCTGATAAATGCCTATGCCGCCGTCGGCGTGAAGCTGAACCACCACAAGGCGGTATCACTCATCACCACGCTACGGAGCAAGCGGATGATAGTGCAGGAGAACGGCAGGAAATACACCTTCATGCCCGATTTCCATTATTAACCCGGCTGCGGAAAAACGCTTCACTTTATTCACGGTGCCTATATATAAGGGAAAAGCGAAGCGGTACGCGGACATCACGCAACCGCTTCACTTAATACCCGTGTATCCTATATATACGAGCATTTAAGTGAAGCCATGTATATGCCGTACCTTATATAAGAAGGTGCGGGCGAAAAAACAAAAACAGTCATTCATTCAAACACTTACACGTATGGACATTCAGACAGCGAAACAAATCAGCATAGCCGAATACCTGCACAGTCTGGGGTACTCGCCCGTAAGACGGCAGGGCGGCAACCTATGGTACAAGTCACCGTTGAGGGAGGAAACCGAGGCCTCGTTCAAGGTGAACACCGAACGTAACCTCTGGTACGACTTTGCCACCGGGAAAGGCGGCAACATCATCGCACTGGCGGCGGAACTCTACGCATCCGACCATGTGCCCTACCTTCTGGAAATGATAGCAAGGCAGGCACCGCACGTGCGCCCCGTCTCCTTCTCTTTTGGTGGGCAGACATTATCACAACCAAGCTTCCGGCAGTTGGAAGTAATGCCGCTTTCTTCCCCCGCCTTATTCTCCTATCTGCGGGAAAGGGGGATAAATACGGAACTGGCAAAAAGAGAATGCAGGGAGGTGCACTATCTGACCGACGGCAAACCCTACTTTGCCGTCGGTTTTCCCAACCGTTCGGGAGGCTACGAGATACGCAACAAGTTCTTCAAGGGATGCATAGCCCCGAAAGACATCACCCACATACGGCAAACGGAACCGGGGGAAACCTGCTGCCTCTTCGAAGGTTTCATGGATTACCTCTCCTTCCTCACGCTGCGGCAGGCGGGGCATCCCGACCGCCCCGCCCTTGACGGACAGGACTGTATCGTGCTGAACTCGGTTTCCAACCTTTCCAAAGCCCTGCGACCGCTGGGGGATTATGAGCGGATACACTGCTTCCTTGACAACGACCGCGCCGGGCTGGAAGCCCTGCGCGAAATCCAAAGAGAGTACGGTTCGCGTGTCCGCGACGCATCATATGTGTACAGCGGGTACAAGGACCTGAACGACTACCTGAACGGAAAAAAGTTGTCACAGCAGGTGAACCCGGTACAGCAGACAAAGCAAGTGCAGTGGGTGCAGCAGCCGGGCAAGAAAAAGGGGAAGGGCATCGGAATGTAACCGTACGCATCCCGCAGGCTTTTTGTACAGTGAAAAGCCATAGCTCAATAGGGCGTTTTCTTCACGCAGCGCAAGCGCAGCTAAAAACGCCCTATTGAGGCGAGGGGCCGGCCCCTCTGCACACCCCGTTCGCCGTGGGGCATATCCGCACGGCAGGCGGAATTGTCAAACCCAAAAAGACTTTACAATGGGATATTTCTCACTCGATTTCAGAAAAGCGAAGGGGGCATCCGACAGCCGGATGTCCGACCATATCGAGCGCAGGGTGATAGCACCGAACGTCGACCCCATGCGCACGCACCTGAACCGCGAGCTCGTCCGAATGCCCGAAGGCATAAGGGAACGTGACGATGCGATTGCCGCCCGCATCAGCAGTGCGGGCATCAGAAGGAAAATCACCCACGACCAGGTACGCGCCATCCGTGTCATGCTCTCGGGAACACATGAGGACATGATGGAAATAGAGAAAGCCGGAAGGCTGGACGACTGGTGCCGGGACAGCATGGACTGGCTGTACAGGACCTTCGGGCGGGAGAACGTGGTCTCGGCGGTGCTGCACATGGACGAGCACACGCCGCACATACATGCCACACTTGTACCGATAGTGACGGGAGAGCGCAGGAAGGCTGGACAGAAGAAGCCGAAGGAGGGAGGGCGAACCTACCGCAAGAAGGCGAACGCCGTCCGGCTGTGTGCCGACGACGTGTTGAACCGCACCAGACTGATTGCCTACCACGACGACTATGCCAAGGTCATGGCGAAATACGGCCTGCAACGCGGGGTAAGAGGCTCGGAAGCCCGGCATGTCTCCACCGCCCAGTATTACCGCGATTTGAGGCGGCAGACGGACGAACTGGAAGAGAACGTGCGACAACTCCAAGCCGAACAGGAAGAGGCGGAGAAACGGCTGGAAACGGCCAGAAAGGAAATCAACACGCAAAAGCTGGAGGCGGTCAAGGTGGAGGCAAAGACCGCCATCATAGCGAAGGTGGGTTCTCTTTTGGGCAGTGGGAAAATCAAGGAGCTGGAGGCGGACAACCGCAGCCTTCAGAACGAGATAGCGGCCTGTGAGGAGAGCATAGGGGACCTGCAGGCCAGCCTGCAGCGGCAGCGGGCACAGCATGGCAGGGAGCTTGCCACGGTGCAGGCCGACTACATCCAAAAACTGGAAAGGGAAAGGGAGCGGACGGCATACCTGCAAAAATGGACGGACCGCGCATGTGGCTGGTTCCCGCTTTTCGCCGACGCGATGCGCATGGAGAGGTACTGCCGTTCGGCAGGCTTCACACCCGAGCAGACGGACCGGCTTTTCACCTTCCAGCCGTTGGAATACAGCGGGAACCTTTACTCTGAGGAACACAAGAGAGCCCTCTCCGTGACGGGTGCCACCGCGCAGATGGGGATAGAGCAGGGAGAGAAAGGGAAGCGCTTTGTCCTGCGCATCAACGGGAAGAACATCCTCGACTGGTTCAGGGAGCAGTTTGAGAGGCTGCTCCGACGGATACGACCAACGATGCAGCAACCGCAACGGAAAAACAAGGGATTCAAACTGTAATGATTATAAATACTTATGTGCCAACATAAAAAATGCGGGAAATGTTATTGCGCTTCCTGCATTTTTCATATTTTTGCATTTGAAGAGAGGAAACTCCCTCCAAGACATTTTAGAATTTGAAGAAGCGTTATGCTGAACTCTTGCGAGTGAAAACCTGAGAAATTTTCAAAGATGACAAGAACGGCATAGTGGTTCTCACGCATATAGCGTGGGCTGCTATAACCATATCTGTCATCAAAGGTTTTCTCAGGACCTTCACTCAAAGACGTGGCATGCAGTTCCACGCTTCGTGTTTAAATAAGGTTCTTGTGGTAGCTGGAGAACAGAAATTCTTACTATTTATGAAAATCATATGTTCCTTTTTGGGCATTGTTTTGCTCATGGCAATTTTCTCCTGTACATCTGATAATAATGAAAGTGCCACACCTGATACCGTTATTGTTCCCGAAGAGCAGTTAGAACAAATGAATGAAAACATCAACAGTCTAAGCATTTTGTCCAAAGCTTTGCACTATAATATTGCAGCAAAAGAAATTTCCCAAACGGATAATGATGTCAACATTGTATTTACTAATGGAGACAAAATAAGGTTCTCTTTAGGCTCAACTAACAGTAGTGTTCCATTTATTGGCATTGAGAAATGGAAAGGATCTTACTGCTGGACTTTGACTTTCGGGAATACGAAATCATATTTAACTGATGAAAAGGGGAACAAAATACCTGCCGATGAACATACTGTTCCACGATTAAAAGCCTCTGATGGATATTGGAGTGTCAGTTATGATAAAGGAGTATCCTATCAGTTACTTACGGACAAAAACGGGAATCATATAAAAGTTACAAACAATGCAGACAATTACATTTCATCAATAAAATCCATGACAAACGATGACTGTATCATAACTTTAACCTTCATTGATAATACAGAATTAAGGCTGGCTATGATTAAAGAAGACAGCGTTAGCCTATTAATCAATGGGTTTGCCGCAATAAAAAGTTCTAGCAGTTTGACTGTAAACTCCATTTTGAACACTGCGCCATTGTCTGAAAACGGATTTAACGTTGAAGTATTAAACAATACTATTCCTCAATTAATCTATATTGCCGACAATACCGACAATATATTAATGATGACACGAGGTTACTTCCAAAACAAATCCGTAGAAATCAATGCTGAGAGTACTGCACAAGCATTTCTGACCATGCTTCTTCCCGTTTTCTGTGAAAACGAAGAAGCCTTTGATGAAGTAATCTCTACGCTTAAAAATTGTCCGAGCTATCCAACCATTGTGACAGAAATAGAACACCTTATCAATGCCGGAAAAGATATATTTAACCCGGGAAACAAAGCTCTCTTCACTTGCGTGAACAAACTGGTTGACGAACTGTCGCCATCAACCCAAACACGAGGCATGATTGACGGTATCAATAAAGAGCACTTGGACGTACAAGCGGAGGGTACGAATGTAACCATACGGAATATCGGATTAAAACCGCCTTACGAGGGCACCGTTTCTCATGGTGATAAAGTTATTCAAGAATCCCTCATTCCATCACCGACGAGTATAGGATTATGGAATATCGTCACATCAGAAGCTTTCTACCACTATGGTCGCCCTATAAACTTCAATTTGAAAGAAGAAGGCAGTTATACTTTCTTCTTTAACAAAAACACTCAAAAAGCAGTCAGTTCATTCGCCCTTTGCTTGTTCTCCGATATTATCGGCATAGCTGGTGTAACTATTGATATTAAAGAATGGAAAAAAATTATAGAACTAACAGATTTGGAAAAGATTAATAAAAACTTTAATGTATTAGTGTGGACTAATCTCGGAGCCATGGCTAGCGGCTCTATTACCCCTGAAGAAGTAGGAAGTGATTTGATTAGGTTTGTGGTGGATTGTATCTTGGTTGCCGGCGAAAGCAAAGGAATAGCAGAGAATTTTTGCAAACCTTTAACAAAAATACTTATAGTATATGATGCAATTAAATCCTCCTTAAACTTCATTGCACGCATTACACAATGGCTAATGGCCGAACCTGAGATAAGTTTCCATCTATGTCAATACGACAACAAAGTTACTAGTTGTATCGAAACCACATTAGAGATTATCGATGGAGACAACCAAACGGCGATTTCAGGTGAAACGTTGAAAAAGCCTTTGATAGTGCAAGCAAAAGTGACTGCAGATGATGGCAGCAACCACTTGTCAGATTACTATGTCATTAAGTTCCAAGTACAATCCGGTGGAGGATATGTCGGGAATAAGAGTGTGAAAAACGTGGAAATCGACCCGTTAACAGGAATGGCAAGTATCGACTGGTTGTTGGGACAATCGGGCGAGCAAAAGGTACGTGCGGTAATCTACCATAGGATTACTGATAAGGAAGTGTCAGAGCCGGTATATTTTAAGGCCACGTTGAGCAATAAGGTCATCACGAGTGGGGCTACCAATATCACCACGAACAGCGTGTCACTTTCGGGGCAAGTCATTGGGTACGACATGATAGGCACTAACCAATACGGAGTGTCCGTTTCTACCGAAGCTTCCATGAAAAATGCCAAGTTCGTTTCTGCTAACAGTCATACCGGTGGAAAATTCACTGTGAACATAAGCAAACTTACGCCAGGAAAGACTTATTATTGGCGTGCTTATATCAAAGATAACAACAGTTACATATATGGCGATATCAAAACTTTCACCACACAAAAAGAGGAAACACCTGAAACACCCACTGAATACTTGGGAGAAAATTTCACCTTGAAGTTGTCCAGTATCCAAAAAGTTCCACAAACGACAAACACATACCGTATATGCTTTTATGTACACGATCTTGATTTGAAGAAAGATGCTATACCTTATCTTGAATGTACTTGTGCTCCGGAAGGGTACACACACTATGCACAAACTAAAACGGCTTCTTTCAAAGAAAACGGAGAAATCAATATCGTGTTTGAAAATCTGTATGCCGGAACAAATATTCTATCATTCGGAGTCCTTATAAAAGATCCGACCAATGACATTCGGCAAGACATCGGAACCAAGAATTTCCATGTAAACTATAGAATATTGAAAGATGTCAGCATTGCATATATGGGTGATGAGATAACTTCAAGTTCGAGCAACGAATGGAGAACCAACTATAAAGTAACCTATATATTTGAGAATAACCCACTAACTACCGCAAATTCAACGGATTACAAAGGTCATTTAGACATATCGGGGTTAACCCACTACACATCTTCTAAAGAAAGTTCAGCTTTAGCCTCGGAAACATATAACATCGGAATTCCAGAAGACCAATATGACATCAACTGGAGCAATTATCAAGCCAAACTCAAGAATGAAAAGGTTGTTTTTAGCTATTATGAACCGGACCTTTATGGGTACGTGTATGGACAAGACGATATAGAAATATCAACAGCATTCGATTATAATCAATCTCCCTCCATTGAAATCATTGGCCTCAATACCCCAACGGCACAAAACGGGAAACTTACGGATTGGGGAACTGGCGGATTTATGGGAAGCTCTCGAGGGACACGGAAATTCTACTGGAACTGTACCGGCAGACTATTTTTGCGATTTGCTACTTTCCAATGCGAACATGACTTACCTGCCGGAACAATAGAGCAAGAAGAAACCATTATTGCCGGGCTGAAAAACGAGAAAGGACCAATACAACAGACAAAACTGTCTATATTGCTCTATCAAAACAAATCATATAACAGTAGCTTATCCTTAAAAGCCACATTCCCCAATGGCAAAAGTATTAAAAGCTCCAATACCATCAAAATCAAGAGTTCCGGGAATTATATAGGATGGTCTATCCAGCCTTAAAAATGATACCAAAAGAAGGACTATAGTTTCCAAAGTAGTCCTTCTTTTGGTTATCCTACTCTTGAAAAATTTTATTAGCCATTCTTAGGGGAAATTTTTTATTACTTTTGTAATTGAAAGAGTTGTTTGACAGTATAGCACCGCAAAATGCTGAAAATCTCACGGTTGCTAATTCGTTACATCTATTTCTCATTCAGTTATAAATTTTCCACAAGATATATGAAGGCTGGAGTCGGACCTTTTCGTATCACTTGCGAAGGCAATCTGCGAAAAGAGGAAGATGAAGGGAAAATAATGGGGACTGAAGAATACGAGTTCGACAGAAAGGGACGGGGGGGAGCCATGATTATGCCGATGCTAACGGAATGCCCGATAAATGAAACATACACCTACAATGGGCGGGAGAGATTTCTCGCAACGATAGTGTACAAATGTTCGTATGAGGAAGGTTAGAATGTAGCTACGTGCAAGTCACGTATATAGAAACTGACGAGCAAGGCAACTGGACGAAACGTAATGTGAACCGTGCATGGGAATGCGTAGAATATTTCTTTGACGGAGAAAAAGATATGTCAAGGGCAATGACCAAGGCTGAGCCTGAATTTATGAAAACTCGTATAATCTCTTATTACTAAGATTTTGTACCCATAATAATGAAATATGAATGCTGGTAAAAAGTTTTTTTTATTTTCTTTTTGCCAGTATATTTTGTTACTTTTGCGATACGGAGAACAGATGAAAATAAGGCTAAAAAGGTTGCATTATTTTTATTTCTGAATTAGTATTTTTACACTTCTGTTTTCTTAATCTCGCCTTATTTGTATGCAAATTGCATGTTTTTAATATAAATAATTAGAGGGTATTTATTATACAACTTATTAATTATAAGCATGTTAAAATCGAATTAATAACGTATTAAATTTTGTC
>UMKM01004967.1_pt1 | contig 12188 bp, 11 predicted proteins | sample 1966331 | NCBI WGS metagenome assembly UMKM01 (sample SAMEA4836176, study PRJEB28245) | human gut metagenome | biome: gut microbiome; material: fecal sample | place: Denmark | collected 2008 | reverse complement strand
CACCCGTTAGACAATGCTCATGCCGAGCGTACAACAAAAAGCCGTCCAGCATTGAAAAAATGCTGGACGGCCATATACTTAATCGTTAAGAGGCAACGAATTAACCGTTGTGCTTCTTCATGATCTTAATCAACTCAACAACCTTGTGTGAGTAACCAATCTCGTTGTCATACCAAGAAACAACCTTAACGAAGTTGTCTGTCAAATAAACACCTGCGTTAGCGTCGAAGATAGATGTCAAAGCGCAACCCAAGAAGTCAGAAGAAACAACAGCATCCTCTGTGTAACCGAGTACACCCTTCAACTCACCCTCAGAAGCAGCCTTCATAGCAGCGCAGATAGCCTCCTTAGAAGCAGCCTTCTTCAAGTTAACTGTCAAGTCAACAACAGATACGTCCAAAGTAGGAACACGCATAGAGATACCTGTCAACTTACCGTTCAACTCAGGGATAACCTTACCTACAGCCTTAGCAGCACCTGTAGAAGAAGGGATGATGTTGCCAGCAGCTGCACGGCCACCACGCCAGTCCTTCATAGATGGACCATCAACAGTCTTCTGTGTAGCAGTTGTAGAGTGAACAGTTGTCATCAAACCTGTCTCGATACCGAAGTTATCGTTCAATACCTTAGCGATAGGAGCCAAGCAGTTTGTTGTACAAGAAGCGTTAGAAACGATCTTCTGACCATTGTACTTGTCAGTGTTAACACCGCAAACGAACATATCAGCCTGGTTACCGTTAGCGTCAGCCTTAGAAGGAGCAGAAAGTACTACGTACTTAGCACCAGCCTTCAAGTGCTTCTCAGCCTTGTCGTAAGCGAGGAAGAGACCTGTAGACTCAACTACGTACTCAGCACCAACCTCATCCCACTTCAAGTTCTCAGGATCACGCTCAGCAGTAACACGGATGTGGTTACCGTTAACGATCAACTCGTTCTTCTCAACGTCAGCCTCGATAGTACCGTCGAACTGACCGTGCATTGTATCATACTTCAACATGTAAGCCATGTAATCTACTGGGCACAAGTCATTGATAGCTACTACCTGTACTTCCTTTGCGTTCTCAGCCTCAACTGTAGAACGGAATACGAAACGACCGATACGGCCAAATCCGTTAATACCAATCTTAATCATTGTTCTTAATATTTAAATTAAAAGTTTAATAAAAATTACTTTTTTAACTGCTTTCGAGCGTTCATCCGATGCTGAAACATTCAAAATTTTACGCCTTAGAGCATTTTTTCTTCTTTTCGAGCGCAAAGTTACTAATTTTTTTCTAACTTTGCAACCAGAATGTGTATTAAATAAGTTAAAAAAGAATAGTAGAGCTTTAATATTGGCATTATTTTCACTCATTACATGCCATACTGACAACTCCATATTGCAAAAAGCAAAGGAAAAACTCAGCATTCTATACCTTATTATATATATAAGAAAAGAGAAAAAGAAGAACTATCAAACTATAGTTATAATTAAAAAGATAAAAGTATGAGTAAATTTTTGAATGAATTCAAGGAATTCGCCATGCGTGGCAATGTGCTCGACATGGCTGTCGGTGTCATCATCGGTGGTGCCTTTGGCAAAATCGTAAGCTCTGTTGTTGATGACGTCATCATGCCTCCTATAGGATGGCTGATTGGCGGCGTGAATTTCGCCGACCTCAAATTCACCCTACCTACCGTCAATGTAGCGGGTGAGGAACTGAAGGCGGCTACCATCAACTACGGTAACTTCCTCCAGACCTGTTTCGACTTCCTCATCGTTGCCTTCTGTATCTTCATGCTCATCAAGGTGGTGAACAAGATTTCCAAGAAGAAGGAAGAGGAAAAACCGGCAGAAGCTCCTAAGGCTCCGGAGCCAAGCAATGAAGAAAAACTTCTCATGGAAATACGTGATCTCCTGAAGAACCAGAAATAAGAATAAAAAAAGTCGCCCTCTTTGAAGGCGACTTTTTATTCTGTTTATTCCCACTCAATTGTCGAAGGTGGTTTTGAAGAGATGTCATAACATACACGGTTTACACCCTTCACCTTATTAATAATCTCATTACTTACCTTAGCCATGAAATCATAAGGAAGATGTGCCCAATCAGCAGTCATCGCATCAGTACTGGTTACGGCACGCAAGGCAACAGGATGCTCGTATGTACGCTCATCCCCCATCACACCTACTGAACGGACAGTAGAAAGCAATACGGTACCAGCCTGCCAGATCTGATCGTAGAGAGAAACCTCGATCTCGCCATTCTGCATGTCAGCAGGAACACCGGCAGCCAGGACGCGACGAGCTTCCTCACCACTCAACTTCACTTTATACTCACGCAAGCCACGGATATAGATATCGTCAGCATCCTGAAGGATACGTACCTTCTCAGGAGTGATATCGCCCAAGATACGGACAGCCAAACCAGGACCTGGGAATGGGTGACGAGTAATCAGGTGCTCTGGCATACCCATAGAGCGACCTACACGGCGAACCTCATCCTTGAACAGCCACTTCAAAGGCTCACACAACTGAAGGTTCATCTCCTTAGGAAGACCACCTACGTTGTGATGACTCTTGATCACCTTACCGGTGATATTCAAGCTCTCGATACGGTCAGGATAGATGGTACCCTGAGCCAACCACTTGGCACCAGTCTGCTTTTTAGCCTCAGCATTGAAAACCTCCACGAAGTCGCGGCCGATAATCTTACGCTTCTCCTCAGGGTCAGTAACACCAGCCAGGTCAGCAAAGAACTTCTCTGATGCATCCACGCCGATTACATTCAAGCCCAAACACTTGTAGTCTTCCATCACGTCACGGAACTCATTCTTGCGCAACATACCATGATCTACGAAGATACAGGTAAGGTTCTTACCGATAGCCTTGTTCAGGAGAACGGCAGCCACACTGGAGTCAACACCGCCAGAAAGACCGAGGATAACCTTATCGTCGCCCAACTGTTCCTTCAACTCAGCAACTGTTGTCTCAACAAAAGAGTCAGCACTCCAGTCCTGCTTACTTCCGCAGATATCAACCACGAAGTTCTTCAAGAGCTGTGTACCCTGCAAAGAGTGGAACACTTCTGGGTGGAACTGTACTGCCCATACAGGCTGTTTGGTTGAAGCATATGCAGCATACTTCACATTAGCAGTAGAAGCGATGCACTTGTAATCATCAGGGATAGCAGTGATGGTATCACCATGGCTCATCCAAACCTGAGAGTTCTCGATGAATCCCTTGAACAAAGGATTCTCCTTATCGAAATGCTCCAAGTTGGCACGACCATACTCACGGCTGTCAGCAGCCTCCACCTTACCGCCCTGGGCGTAAGAGAGGAACTGAGCACCGTAGCAGATGCCGAGTACAGGAATGCGACCGATAAACTGGCTCAGATCTACCTTGAAAGCTTCCGGATCATGAACGGAATAAGGGCTACCGCTCAAGATGACACCAATGACTGATGGGTCATCCTTTGGAAACTTGTTGTAAGGCATGATCTCGCAGAAGGTATCGAGTTCACGGACACGACGGCCGATGAGCTGTGTGGTCTGTGAACCGAAATCCAAAATAATAATCTTCTGTTGCATAATATCTAATTTTAATTTACAGTTTACAATTTATAGTTTATAGTAATCTTGCTATACGGCATAACCGCTATTAACTATAAACTACTAACTAACGATTTCAGAAATGCTTCCGCCTCTTTCAGCGTCTCCTGCTTTCCCACATCCATCAGCTTGAGGTCGTTCTTTACATATCCCTCTATGCGCACCTTGTCGCAATGCTTCAGATAGAAGTCCATGATAGGGAACTTGTCCGGTTCCTCCTCCATCAATGGAAAGAGCGATGGAGCAACCATGTGGATGCCCGAGAAAGCATACATCTTATAATCTTTAGGATTGAGATCAGGATAAGGACTCTTTACCTCGCCCGTCTCAATATTCGTCCAGCCAACCAATCGCATGCTGTCATCGAAGAGAAGATAGCGCTTGGTCTTACGTTCGCTCACCATCAGTCGGGCTGCAATCATGTTCTGACTCTCCATCTGATAGAACTTCTTCAGATCCACATTACTCAGAATATCCACGTTGTGGATGAGAATAGGCTCTGTCTGGTTGAAGAGCGGCCATGCCTTCCGGATACCTCCACCCGTTTCGAGCAGCTTTTCGCTCTCACCGCTGATACGGATGTCCATACCGAAGTTATCATTCTCTCTGAGATAGTCGATGATTTGATTGGAGAAATGATGCACGTTCACTACAATGCGAGTGAAACCGGCATCCTTCAACTGAAAGATGACACGTTTGAGCAAAGGTTCTCCACCGACACTTACCAATGCCTTCGGAATACGGTCGGTAAGTGGCTTAAGGCGAGTGCCCAAACCTGCTGCGAATATCATTGCTTGCATCATTGCTGTATAGCTATATTTTAATGTGCGTGCAAATTTACTAACTTTTTGCGAGATAGCCAAATTTGCACGCCACTTATTCTTATTTTGCAGGCAAAACCTGCTCTATCTGTTGCTCACGATGGCAGATTTGCACTTCTACGCCAAACTTTTCGTGGATATGCTCTGCCAGATGCTGAGCGGAATACACACTGCGATGCTGACCGCCCGTACAACCGAAACAGAACATCAGAGAGGTGAAACCACGCTGGATATAACGGTTCACGTGATGATCGGCAAGTGCATAGACATGCTCCAGGAACTGGAGAATCTCACCATCATCCTCCAGGAATCGGATAACAGGCTCATCCAGACCCGTCAACTTCTTATAAGGCTCGTATCTGCCAGGGTTATGGGTACTTCTGCAGTCGAAGACATAACCTCCACCATTGCCCGACGGATCTTCTGGAATGCCCTTACGGAAAGAAAAACTATATACTCTTACCACCAGCGGTCCCTTACCATCATATTTAGAATAGGTGGCAGGTCCGTCCTGCGGATGCGCACGATAGATATTATTGTCGGTAGTCTTATAGCCGTCTGCACGACTCAGCGCCACACTCTCTATCACCTTGAACTGTGGCAATTCGGTCAGCCTTCTCAACATATCCATCATATAAGGATAAGGGAAGACCTTGTCACCCATCTTCAGAAGATCTCGCAGATTCTGGATAGCTGGCGGAATACTATCGATGAAATGCTTCTTGCGTTCGAAATAGCCACGGAATCCGTAGGCGCCCAAAACCTGTAAGGTACGGACGAGCACAAAAAGACTCAACCGGTTTACAAAATGGCGCACCGATGGTACCTCGGTATAATGCTTCAATGACTGGTAGTATTCCCAAACCAGTTCTCTGCGCAGTTTGAACGGATACTTAGCAGATGCCTGCCAGAGGAATGAGGCGAGATCATAATAGAACGGTCCTTTTCTACCACCCTGAAAATCAATAAAGTATGGATTTCCCTTATCATCCAGCATGATGTTGCGCGCCTGAAAATCGCGATAAAGGAAACAATCCATCGGTTCTGATGTCAGATCCTTGGCAAAAAGCCGGAAGTTGGCTTCGAGCTTCAGTTCGTGAAAATCCAAATCGGTAGGCTTCAGGAAACAATACTTGAAGTAGTTGAGGTCGAAGAGTACACTGTCTACATCGAATTCTGGCTGCGGATAGCAGTTCTGCCAATCCAATCCTCTTGCACCGCGAATCTGGATATTCGGAAGTTCACGAATGGTTTTCTTAAGGAGTTCCTTCTCTTTCTGATTGTAACGTCCGCCCGCATCTCGTCCGCCCTTGATGGCATCGAAAAGCGAAGTACCACCAAGGTCTGTCTGAAGATAGCAGAGTTCATCATCGCTCACCGCCAGAATCTGGGGAACAGGCAACTGTCTGAGCTGGAAATGCTGAGCCAGATATACAAAGGCATGATCCTCATCACGACTGGTTCCTATCACACCAATTACCGTATCACCATCATGCCCAATGATACGGAAATACTGCCGGTTACTCCCCTGCCCTGCCAATTTTATGACATCAGCCGGTTCTTCACCCGCCCATTTCTTATATAGATCAATCAGCTTTTCCATCATTATTCAGTTTACGTCGTTTCCGATCATCATCAATCTTCTGTGCGAAGTTATCTCCGATAAAGAGAAGCAATAAGATACCCAGCGTAGTAAGGAACGAGTTTGTAGTAGTCATTCCCAACTCTGCCTTTGTAATATAAATGAGTCCTCCGATAACAATCAGAAAGACCACTGCTTTTTTCCAATCAATATTGTTCATGCTATGAATTTTCTATTATGCTGCAAAATTACACAATTAAATTGAGAAAACAAAATAAAAACAAAAAAAATCGGATGTCTCACGACAACCGATTTCCAAAAACAAACTACTTAAAAACTAATCTACTAAAACAAATCAAAAAAATATCTTTGCCATCCCTTCGGATGATACTTTCTTTTATTTACGATGCAAAGTTACAAAAAAAGATTATTCGAACCAAATAATTTTGCTATTTTTTGCATCTTTATGACTAAAAAAACAAAAAAAATAGGGATAATTCTCTGAGAATCACCCCTATTTGATATTTTCGCTTTGCAAACTCGCAGTCTTACGATGTGCTTTGTTTGCGCAAATTATTCATCTAATTACATCATGCCACCCATACCTGGTGCTGCAGCTGGTGCAACTGGTGCAGACTCTGGTTTGTCAACCAACACACACTCTGTTGTCAGGAACAAGCCTGCAATAGAAGCAGCATTCTCCAAAGCTACACGCTCTACCTTGGCAGGATCTACGATACCAGCCTGGCGCATATCTTCGTAAACGTCCTTGCGGGCATTGTAACCGAAGTCACCCTCGCCCTCGCGAACCTTGTTTACTACTACAGAACCCTCGCCACCGGCATTGGCAACAATCTGACGGAGAGGCTCCTCAATAGCACGCTCTACGATACGGATACCTGTTGTCTCGTCAGCGTTATCACCCTTCATATCCTTCAATGCCTCGAGAGCACGGATATAAGTAGTTCCACCACCAGCAACGATACCTTCCTCGATAGCGGCACGGGTAGCGCAGAGTGCATCGTCAACACGATCCTTCTTCTCCTTCATCTCAACCTCAGAGTTGGCACCTACATAGAGGACAGCTACACCACCGGCGAGCTTAGCCAGACGCTCCTGAAGTTTCTCCTTATCATATGAAGACTTGGTATTCTCAATTTCGTTCTTGATCTGAGCTACGCGATCCTGGATATTAGCCTTCTCGCCATGACCATTAACGATAGTTGTATTGTCCTTGTTGACGGTAACCTTGTCTGCTGAACCCAGCATATCCAAAGTTGCCTGCTCCAACTTCAAGCCCTTCTCCTCAGAGATAACGACACCGCCTGTCAATACTGCGATATCCTCCAACATGGCCTTGCGACGGTCACCGAAGCCTGGAGCCTTCACAGCACAAATCTTCAAACCGCCACGCAAACGGTTAACTACCAAAGTAGTCAAAGCCTCAGAATCAACATCCTCAGCGATAACCAACAAAGGACGACCACTCTCAGCAGCAGGCTGGAGAATTGGCAAGAACTCCTTCAAGTTAGAAATCTTCTTATCATAAAGAAGGATGTATGGGTTATCCATTACACACTCCATCTTGTCTGCATCAGTCATGAAGTAACCGCTCAAATAACCACGGTCAAACTGCATACCCTCAACAACACCGATGTTGGTATCACGGCTCTTGCTCTCCTCGATAGTGATGACACCATCCTTAGAAACCTTGCGCATTGCGTCAGCCAAGAGCTTACCAATCTCTGCATCGTTGTTGGCAGAAACCGTAGCCACCTGCTCAATCTTATCGTAGTTGTCGTCTACCTGTTCAGCATGTTCCTTGATGAAGGCAACAACAGCAGCCACAGCCTTGTCGATACCACGCTTCAAGTCCATTGGGTTTGCACCTGCAGTAACGTTCTTCAAGCCCTCTGTTACGATAGCCTGAGTCAGGATAGTAGCAGTTGTTGTACCATCACCGGCATCATCACCAGTCTTGCTGGCAACGCTCTTAACAAGCTGAGCACCAGTATTTTCGAATTTATTTTCTAACTCTACTTCCTTAGCCACGGTAACACCATCCTTAGTAATTTGAGGAGCACCAAACTTCTTTTCGATTACCACGTTGCGGCCCTTAGGACCGAGAGTTACCTTTACTGCATTTGCCAACTGATCAACCCCCTTCTTCAAGAGGTCGCGGGCATCCATATTATATTTAATATCTTTAGCCATTTTCTTTTATCTTTTTAATGTTGAATGTTAAATGTTGAATGTTGAGTTAAAACAAAGCAATTGAATCCTTCACTCTTCGTTCTTCACTCTTCACTTATTCTTACTCTTCTACTACAGCGAGTACATCGCTCTGACGCATCATGATATATTTAGTACCATCGAATTCGAGTTCTGTGCCAGCATACTTACCATAGAGTACGGTATCACCTTCTTTGAGAATCATCTCTTCGTCTTTCGTACCCTTACCTGTAGCAACGACCTTACCACGCTGTGGTTTCTCTTTTGCTGTATCAGGGATAATAATTCCACCTACTTTTTCTTCAGCTGGTGCAGGAAGTACCAGCACTCTGTCTGCTAATGGTTTAATGTTCATGATTCTATAATATTTTAATTGTTATACATTTATTTTGCCAACAGGTATTGCTACCCGTCACCCCGCCAGTATACGAAAAACGTGCCAAAGCATCCATACTGACACTTTGACACGTTTAAATACTGACAATATATCACAAAAACTTGTGTTTTATTTCATTTTCCATTGATAATCGAATCTTTCAATATCCTCCTCAACCAGTGGATTACCATTCTGAACTTCGATGAAAGTCAGCTGTGTAATTGCCTTGATGGCATGATAATGCTCCAGAGGAATCACCACGGTATCACCAGCCTTCACATGTTTCTCCTCACCATCAAGTACAAAGATGCCCTCACCTTCTACGAATGTCCACACCTCTGAACGATGGTGATGAAGCTGATAACTGATATTCTTACCTGGCTTCAAGGTAATACTCTTGGTGAGCGAATGATTGCCGTCAGCATACTCAGAATCGTCAATCACCCGATAAGTACCCCACCTTCTTTCCTCATACATCGGACGCGGAGTAAGATGTTCTACCGCCTTCTTGATGTCCTCGGAATATTTCTTTGCACAGACGAAAATGCCATCAGGACTCGCTGCAACAACAGCATCCTTCAAGCCATCCACATACAGAGGCAACTGGAGTTCGTTGATGACATGCGTATTCTCGCAATGACTTCCCATCACCGCATTACCGATACTGGCATGGTGCAGCTCATCAGTGAGTGTATTCCAGGTACCCAGGTCCTTCCATTCACCATTAAACGGTACTACCGCTACCGATTCAGCCTTCTCCGCCACCTCGTAGTCGAAAGAGATTTTTGGAAATTCGCTATATCTTGCACGAGTATCTTCAAAGTTCTCACTCTGCATATACTTACGTACAATCTGCATCATATAGCCCAAACGGAAAGCGAAGACACCACCATTCCAGTAAGCACCCTCCTCCAGGAGTTTCTCTGCTGTAGGCACATCCGGTTTCTCAGTAAATCTCTTCACTATCTGATACTTCTCTCCTTCAGCAAAAGGAACCACATAACCATATTTTGCACTTGGATAAGTAGGTTTGATACCCATCAGCACGAGGTCGGCGACGTTTTTCTCCACACATTCCACCATACGGGCTATAGTATGGAAATATTCCAACTCGGTATAAGGATCACAAGGCATAATAACCACAACCTCGTCATCCTCACATTTCTTCTTCAGTTTCAGATAACTTGCAGCTAAAGCGATAGCAGGGAAAGTATCACGCCTCTCCGGTTCGGTAACCACAGAAACCCGCTCTCCCAGCTGGTTCTGGATGATATCCAGCTGACTGGCGTTTGTAGCAAGCGTAATATCGTTGGTCAGATTTGCTTCCTGAGCTTGACGTACCACGCGCTGAACCATACTTTCCATCTCCCCGTTCTCCTTTTCGAGCAATGGCAAGAACTGTTTGCTTCTAGCATTATTGCTAAGTGGCCATAGCCTTTTACCCGAGCCACCCGATAATAAAATTAATTGCATATTATTACTATTTAAATCGTTTATTGTTCATACTTAAGATTTCACAAATTAACAATGAGAGACAGCATCACATCAGGAGTTTACCCCCAGTACCAACAGGTCTCAAAGAAGAATCATCCGTGATAATCCGGCTGCAAAAGTACGTTTTTCTTTTGAGACCACCAAGCAATTTCTAAAAAAACTACCTATTCTTATAAAAATACCTAGATATGCGCAAGAAAGTAAAAAGGAAGAAAAAACATCATTTAAACAGATTAAAAATAAGAAAAGCTGGTTCAAGTTGGTTCAAGTTAGTCTATTTCGATATTTTTTTGCTGATTTATTTCCGATTTTCAACTATTATTATTACCTTTGCGACCAAATATCAGTTTAAGCAAACCTCAAATAACTTAAAAAGATATATTAATAACTAGGAGTATAAAAAAATAAGCAAATGACGAACAAGCATTATAAAGGAAATGAAATGATAAGGAGACTGGTGATAGGTGCCGATTTCGTTATTCTCAACATCGTACTGTTGTTCTATACCCAATATGGTCAAGAACTCATACCCGCGTATTTCGACAAAGCAACAAAGATTACCTTTTTTGTTGCTAATGCAGCCTTGTTCCTAGGCGAATACTTCTATTCCACCATCATTCATGTCAGAAAAATCGGGTTCCTGCAGGTTACAAGGCGTACTTTATATTTGGCTGCAGCAACAACATTCTGTTTCTTTACATTCTCAAGACTACTCGGTCACGGGGGAAAGATGTTCTCCTTCAGCATTATCTTCGGCATAACATTCTATCTGTCTCTCATCATAAGCCGACTCTGCGAGCTCAAATTACTAAAGTATTTCCGCTCTAAGGGCCTCAACTCACGCACCGTCATCTTTGTAGGTAACGATCCTGCCGTGAGCGAGATGTACAAGACGATGACAGAAGATCCCTCGGCAGGTTATATCGTAAAAGGATATTATGCAGATGAAGACATCACTGATAATCCGGAAGGGTTGAAAAGAATAGGAAACATGAAACAGCTCAAAGAGATTATCTCTTCTACCATGAATGATACCATCAATGGTGAACCTTCCAATATTGACGAGGCTTTCTGCTGCCTGTCGCATAAAGATCCTGAGATCATCAATATCATACACTTCTGTGATAAGAATGTGATACACTTCTACTACCTGCCACGTGTGTTTGGTGAGTACAAATTGCATCTTGATGCCCAGAATTTTATGGGAAGGACGGTATATTCAAACCGCATAGAACCCCTAACAAGCATGTCAAACCGCATTATCAAGCGTAGCTTCGACATCGTGGTGAGCGGGCTTGCATGTTTGTGCGTTCTACCATTCATTCCATTCATAGCTCTCATCATCAAGATTCAGAGTCCTGGTCCAATTTTCTTCAAACAGGCAAGAACGGGTCTGAATGGTGATACCTTCTACTGTCTTAAATTCCGTTCCATGCATGTGAACAAGGATGCAGACAAGGCACAGGCAACAAAGAACGACCCACGTAAATTTGCTTTCGGCAACTTTATGAGAAAGACGAACATAGATGAGTTTCCTCAATTCTTCAATGTTCTTAAGGGAGACATGAGTATTGTGGGTCCGCGCCCTCACATGCTGCATCATACAGAGGTGTATGGAAGCCTGATAGATAAGTATATGGTTCGCCACTTCTCCAAGCCGGGTATCACAGGTTGGGCTCAGGTTACCGGGTTCCGTGGTGAGACCAAGGAGCTCTGGCAGATGGAGGAACGTATCCGCCGTGATATCTGGTATATAGAGAACTGGTCGTTCTGGCTTGATATCAAGATTATCTTCATGACAGCCAAGAGCATTATCTGCCCTGACAAGAATGCCTATTAGAAGTCTAGAAAAAGAGGATGTGCCATAAGTTTGGAAAACAGTTGGCGCACAACAGTTGGTCACCGCATGCACATCAGCTGTTGTGCATGCGCATATCAGCTGTTATGCAAGCGCACAACAGCTGTTGTGCGACCGGAGATACTAACTGTCTCAACAACATATACTAGCTCTTTCAACAACATATACTAGCTCTTCCAACAACATATACTAGCTCTTCCAACAACATATCCTATCTCTTCCAACAACATATCC
>UMKM01060694.1_pt1 | contig 12223 bp, 10 predicted proteins | sample 1966331 | NCBI WGS metagenome assembly UMKM01 (sample SAMEA4836176, study PRJEB28245) | human gut metagenome | biome: gut microbiome; material: fecal sample | place: Denmark | collected 2008 | reverse complement strand
TTACGGATCAGGCGAACTGCATCCTCACAGCGTCCCTCACCTGCCAGTGCAATATATCCCGGAATATCCACATGCGCCGGACAAAGTGTGACACACGGGATCGGCTGTTCGAATGATCCAAGACATCTGTGGTCTGTAATATGTGAAATATAGTCTTCTCTGAAACCTTCCAGACCTGCCAGCACCATACGTGCGGATTCAAACCCGATCGCACAGTCAGCAGAATTTTTGATATTTTCTGCGGTCTCTTCAATCAGTTCCAGTGTTTCCATTGTTGCTTCATTGTCCAGAACCTTCTCAAGAAGTCTCTCTAATTGTCCCAGACCAACGCGGCATGGAACACATTTTCCACATGTCTGTGCATGACACACTTTTAAGAATGCCAGCTGCATATCAACCGGACAGACTCCCGGTGGATTTGCCACAATTCGCTGTGTAAATTCTTTCATAAGCTGTTCTGTCGTAGAATTTACCTTGTCAGCTGACGCTACTGATAATCTGCTCATATCCTGTCCTCCTAAATCCTTTACCACTGTAAAGCAAGTATTTGTATACTTTTCACATATCTGCGTATGTTTTGCGATACTTATGTGTCAGATATTAATATATTATTGTATTTTTTTCAATACTGACAAAAGAGTGACCGGGTTTCCTGTTAGTCAGTTCAACCCGTTCACTCTTTTTATTTATTGTGCATAATTCACATTTTTTTGTTTTTATAATTGGTTATTCTTGGCAGTAGTTAATTCATTAACAAGATTCTTCAACGAGTTCATGCAAAATCATCGTATATTTTTGTGAACTTTTTTCGCATTTTATATTGTCACAGGTTCAGTTGGAGCTGTACTTCTTCTTCTGCTTCCTGCTTTAACTCCTCCACTTTTTCCGGGTTCATATCCGGTAGTTCTTCTACGGACTGCACGTCAAAGCAACGAAGAAACTCTTCTGTGGTTCCGAACAGAATCGGCCGTCCCGGTGCATCCAGACGGCCAGCTTCCTGGATCAGCCCATATTCCAGTAATTTATTGATGGCATGCTCACAGGACACACCTCTGATCTTTTCAATTTCCACCCTGGTTACCGGCTGCTTGTATGCCACAATGGACAATGTTTCCAGCAATACATCGGTCAGTACCTGCTTTCTCGGCTGTTTTGCAATCCGGATCAGATATTCATACTGAGACGGCTTTGTACAAATCTGATAAGCACCGTCCAGTTCCAGGATCTGCAGACCACAGTTGTCTGCCTGATACCGGTCTGCCAGATTACGCAGGATCATCTCTGCCTCCCGCTCATTTACCTGGAGTGCAAATGCCAGTTTTTTTATTTCCACAGAGTCACCCATCGCAAACAGAATGGCCTCTGCGGCAGCTTCATATTCTTCTATTTTCATTTTTTAATTACTCCCGTATCTTTTCTTTAAGCATGCTGCCGGCCGGTTCAGACGGCAATCGTCCCACATCTGATATTGCCTGCCCGCAGACAGTAATATATATTTCATCAAACAACTGCTCCTGCACGATCCGGATCCTTCCGGTTTTCATAAACTCCAGCATCGCCAGAAACGTCACAATGATCTCCACCTTACTGCCCTGTCTTTCCAATAGTTCCCGGAAAGAAAAATGCGGATGCTCCTGACAGTATGTTTCCAGATAAATCATCTTCTCATCTAAAGAAACCTCTTCCCGTTCAATTTTCCCAAAACGGGATCGGATCGGATCCATCTTATCTACTTGTTTTCGCATTACTGATTCAAAAATAGCATGCAGTTTTTTCAGATCCCAACCGCGGGTCAGTTCTTCCAGATCCAACGGTTCTTCATAAGAACGCACTTCCTCCGGAATAGATTGATTTTTATACAACCGCCGTCCCGCATCAATCTGCCTGTCTTTCAGTTCCTGAGACATGTATTTGAACAGCTTGTACTGCAGCAGTTGTTCCATCAGTTCCGCACGTGGATCCACTTCATCCTCGTCTTCTGTTTCCTCTTTCGGAAGAAGCCATTTTGATTTGATTTCCAGCAGTGTCGCCGCCATTACCAAAAATTCGCTCATGATATTCAGATCCTGTCGCTGCATCTCCCGAATATATTCAAGATACTGATTTGTAATCTCGACAATCGGAATATCATAAATACTTACTTTATTTTTATCCAACAAATGAAGCAGAAGATCCAGGGGACCTTCGAATACTTCCAGTTTTACCTTTAATTCCATAGGCCAAATTTTCTCCAATCTTACACTATTGTACTGAATCCGCATAAAATTTCAAGGTTTTGTTCACATTTTCTATCATTCTTTTCTGTCTCTTCTTCCTGTTATTGCAATTCTATTACAGATATTATCAGTCCGTACAAAATGTGCATAGATTTCACTTTCCCCTCATACACTTAAAATAAATCATTCCAGCAGGTTGCTTATGAGATTCTTTCTTGGATTATTATTATCCCTGTCTCTTTGTTTTTCAACTCTTGTATACACTGTGAACGCACACTCTGAAAACAACATTTTTATGAATACAACCTCTGATGCAGATGCCGAAACCGCTTCTGACATCACTACGGAACATACAGCTGCACCGGTTCTCACACTGACTGCCTCGAGTGCACTGTTGATGGATGCCGCTACCGGAACGGTTTTATTTGAACAAAATGCTGCAAAAGAACGCCCGATTGCCAGTGTTACAAAAATCATGACACTTCTGCTGATTTTTCAGGCACTGCATAATCAGACCATTCAACTTGAAGACCTCATTCCGGTTTCTGCACACGCTGCCAGTATGGGCGGTTCTCAGGTTTACCTCGAAGAAGGGGAAACACAGACAGTAGAAACACTGATCAAATGTATCGTTGTTGCCAGTGCCAACGATGCCTGTGTCGCCATGGCTGAGCAGCTTGCCGGAAGCGAAGAAGCCTTTGTCCAGCAAATGAACGAAACAGCAGCTTCACTTGGCATGCTGCATACACACTTTGCCAACTGCTGTGGACTGGACACGGAAGGGCACTACTCCACGGCTTATGATATTGCATTGATGTCCCGGGAACTAACGGTAAATTATCCCGAAATTTTTGACTATACATCCATCTGGATGGAAGACATCACGCACCACACCGCCCGGGGAGACACATCATTTACCCTCAATAATACAAATCATCTGATCAAACAATCCCCTTATGCAACCGGTCTGAAAACCGGTTTTACCTCGACAGCCGGTTTCTGCCTGTCCGCTACCGCCAGCAAAGACGGGATGGATTTCATCGCAGTCGTGCTGAACGCCCCCAGCAGCAAAGAACGGATGGCTGACATAGAAACGCTGTTTGAATGGGGATTTGCAAACTGTCAGGTATATACTGATGAAAACCTGGATTCTTTGCCAAAGCTCCCCGTTTCCAGAGGCCGACATTCTCAGCTGTCTCTGAAATATGAATCCGCTTTCTATCATCTGGATACTACAAATGCCGCAGGAGAACTGGCAAAAAAAATAGAGCTTCCGGATTCCGTGGAAGCCCCGATCAAAAAAGGTGATATCATTGGCAAAGCCGTGTATACATTAAATGACAACACGGTTGGTTCTGTGAATCTGCTGGCATCCGAGTCCATTCCACTGATCACGCTGAAGGATACCTGCCAGCAGCTTCTGCACCGCTTTTTCCTGTCAGAACCAGACTGAATTTCATTTAAAAATGTCCCTGGCATTCTTGATGCTCACCACCTGCAGAGGTGAGAGTCATCTCACATCTGATATACTGATAACAGCCTCTGTAAATCCACCGTTCCCCAACACTTGAAGCTTTCGTCAATACCGGAGTGATCTGCACTGCGATACAACTGCAGTTTCACTTCATTTGGCATCATGGCCGGATATTTACACAGCAACAGTGCAATCATCCCTGATACCACAGGTACCGCCATAGAAGTACCACTTTTTCTGATATAGGTGCCCGGTCTCGTACCACAGCTGATAATATCAGTTCCGGGCATCAGAATCTCCGGTTTCACTACACAGGATTCCGTAGGACCGCGTCCGGAATAAAGACTTGGTTCCCGCTTTCTCTCATTTATAGTATCCAGACTGCCAACTGTAATAATTTTTTTTGATACCCCGGGGCTGGTCACAGTATTCTCTCCGGGACCATTATTTCCGGCTGCTGCCAGAACAACAATCCCCTGATCCCACGCCTGCTCCACACTTCGTAAAAGACGTTGCTGCAATTCTGGCCGCACCCGTTCCCGCATACCGACAGATATATTGATAACCCGGATCTTCTGTGCATGGTTCTGATTGTATTTCATAATATCTTCAACCGCCTGACAAATATCCAGAATTTTTCCATTCCCATTCTTATCCAGTACTTTATATCCCTGCAGATAACAGCCCGGGGCCACACCGTGAACGGCTCCTTTTCCACCCGCTCCTATAATTCCGCTGATATGTGTTCCATGACCATTATCGTCATAAGGTTGCTGCCTCTGCCTGATATAATCCCGGAATCCCAGAATTCTCCCTTGCAGATCCGAATGTGGATAAATACCTGTATCCAGCACAGCCACCAGGATTCCCTGTCCGAAAATGCCCTGCCGATATGCTGCCGAAGCATGAATGTATGCTAATATTTTTTCCATATAGTAATATATTCCATCAACATGCATTGCGTTCGTTTTATTAACAAGAATCCCTTCTCGTGCGAGTGTGCATCGGTTGTACGAAGTGCTTTTGTTTGATAGGAAATTCATCGTGATCGTATCAATCAGAAAACCGATGAGCAGATTGCCCATCGGTTTTCTTTTCACTATAATTTATTTTACATCTTTCATACTGAAGCTCATTCTGCCCATCTTGTCTTTTCCAAGGCATACAACGGTTACCTTGTCACCAAGTGTCAGAACATCTTCTACACGATTGATACGTTCTTTTGAAATCTTGGAAATATGAACCATTCCCTCTTTACCCGGAGCAAACTCGATAAATGCACCAAACTCTTTGATGCTTACGACTTTACCGGAAAGAATCTGTCCTGCCTCGAAATCTGTCACAATGATGCGGATCAGTTCTGCAGCACGATCCATCATATCTGCATCGGTACCGCAGATAGATACAGAACCCTCATCTGTAATATCAATCTTAACACCTGTCTGCTCAATGATGGCATTAATGGTCTTTCCTCTCTGACCAACGACATCACCAATCTTCTGCGGATCAATCTGCATAGAGATGATCTTCGGTGCATATTTGCCAACCTGTGCTCTCGGCTCAGCAATAGCAGGTAACATAACTTCATCCAGAATGTAAAGTCTTGCTTCACGTGTTCTTGCGATAGCTTCCTCTACAATCGGTCTTGTCAGTCCGTGGATCTTGATATCCATCTGGATTGCTGTGATGCCATCATGTGTTCCGGCTACCTTAAAGTCCATATCGCCAAAAAAGTCTTCCAGACCCTGAATATCTGTCAGAACAATGTAATCATCATCTGTCTCACCTGTTACCAGACCACAGGAAATTCCTGCAACCGGCTTCTTGATCGGTACACCTGCTGCCATCAGAGACATTGTAGATGCACAAATACTTGCCTGAGAAGTAGATCCATTGGATTCAAAAGTCTCAGATACTGTACGGATCGCATACGGGAACTCTTCTTCACTCGGAAGTACCGGTACCAATGCTTTCTCAGCCAGTGCTCCATGTCCGATCTCACGACGTCCCGGTCCTCTGGACGGTTTTGTTTCACCAACAGAGTAAGATGGGAAATTATAATGATGCATATAACGTTTGCTTGTAATATTCTCATCCAGTCCGTCTACTTTCTGAACTTCAGATAACGGAGCCAGAGTGGTGATGGTACAGATCTGTGTCTGACCACGGGTAAACATTGCAGAACCATGAACTCTCGGAATCAGGTCTACTTCTGCTGCCAGAGGACGAATCTGTGTGATTGCACGACCATCCGGACGTTTTTGATCTTTTAAGATCATCTTACGAACAGTTTTTTTCTGATACTGATATACAGCTTCACCGAGAACTGCAAGCCACTCTTCATTCTCTGCAAATGCCTCTTCCAGTTTTTCTGTAATGGCACGGATATTTTCCTCTCGAACCTGTTTTACATCTGTAAATACAGCCTCTTCCATCTCTGCCGGTGTGACAATCTCGCGCATTGCCGCGAACATTTCTTCCGGAACAGCACAGCTTGTATATGCATGTTTCTCTTTTCCGATCTCAGCAACCATATTATTGATGAACGCAATGATTGTCTGATTAATCTCATGTGCCATATAAATTGCTTCAATCATTTTTTCTTCTTTGATCTCGTTTGCGCCAGCCTCGATCATGATTACTTTCTCAGAGGTAGAAGCAACTGTCAGCTGAAGGTCGCCGTTATCCCAGTCTGCCTGAGACGGATTAACAACGAATTCGCCGTTTACCATACCGATCTGCGTGGTTGCACATGGTCCGCAGAACGGAATATCAGAAATACTGGTTGCAATAGCTGAACCTAACATAGCAAGCAGCTCCGGACGGCACTCCGGATCAACACTCATTACCATGTTATTTAAAGTAACATCATTTCTATAGTCTTTCGGGAATAACGGACGCATCGGACGATCGATTACTCGTGCTGTCAGAACAGCATTTTCAGATGCTTTTCCCTCACGTTTATTGAATCCTCCCGGGATTTTTCCTACGGAGTACATTTTCTCTTCGAACTCTACGCTCAACGGGAAGAAATCAATTCCCTCACGTGGTTTCTCAGATGCAGTTGCTGTAGATAATACAACTGTATCACCATAATGCATAAGTGCTGCTCCATTTGCCTGTGCAGCCACACGGCCGACATCAACACTTAATGTTCTTCCGGCCAGTTCCATTGAATAGGTTTTCTTCATTATCTTCTCTCCTTCTTCACTGTGGCAGGAGACCCGAAACTACTGATCTGTACAAAGAGAGCTATTTCATGAGCAAAAACAGTAACAAGGCTACGAAGAAGCCAAGAAAGGACGTTTTGCGAATGATTTTGAAATGCGCGTGTGAACTGTAAAAATCTCCTTTTGCACACATCAGCGGTCTCGGATAAACCCTCCCGCCAATCCAAAATAGAGCGGAAATACCGCTCTATTCTGACAGCTATCCTGTTATTATTTTCTGATGCCTAATTTTGCGATCAGTGCACGATAACCTTCCAGATCTTTTTTCTGAAGGTAAGCAAGCATACCACGTCTCTGACCAACCATTTTCAGAAGTCCTCTTCTGGAATGATGATCCTTCGGGTTCTCTTTCAGATGCTCTGTGAGCTCCTGGATTCTTGCTGTTAAGATTGCGATCTGTACTTCCGGTGATCCTGTATCGTTTGGTGTTCTACCATACTCTGCCATAATCGCTGCTTTTTTTTCTTTTGAAATCATCTTGATTTCCTCCTTCATTTTTTATAATCGCCCAGTAATGCGTGTCTACCAAGTACCGGTCGGAGTGTCCGGGTACTGAGTACGGGCTGTTTACTCACGCCTAATCAATATATCATATTCAATCTGACTTGTAAACCATTTTCTGTAAAACATTTTCTGCGTCTGCGGTAAAACGGACATTCGCAATCCGCTTTCGCTACTTGCTCATGAACGCAGTCGCTTTGCGCTCCGTCAGTGGGAGCTTTTAACTCCCACTGATTAAGCATCCCCCCTTACCCAACGCTTAACGCTCTACGCACTTGAAGCTGGGGAATGCTTATTCTGCGTTCAAATATTTCTTACAAACCAAAATATCCCGATCCATCTGTGCTTTCAGTTCTGCAAGTGAACCAAACTTCTGCTCCGGACGAATAAATTTCAGAAAGGATACGCGGATATCCTTGCCATATAAATCTCCGGAATAATCAAATAAAAACGTTTCAACCCCCATAGGATTTATTCCTTCAATGGTCGGTTTACAACCTACGTTACTGATACCGTCATACTGCTTTCCTTCTGCCAGCACTTTCACTGCATATACCCCTTTTGGCGGAAGCAGTTTAAATGTTTCCGGCCGCTGGTTGGCAGTTGGGATCCCGATGGTCCGTCCAATCTCGTTGCCATGCAGGACCGGACCTGTGAGGAAATAGGAATACCCTAGCAGATAGTTTGCCTCCTCCATATCACCCTCTGCGATTCTGGCACGGATACGGGTACTGCTGATATCCTCCCCCTTATACTGCTTCTTTTTGACGATCACTGCCTCATATCCCAGGTCATCCGCATATTGCTGTAATTCCCGGTAAGTACCGGAGCGCTGATAACCAAAATGGAAATCTGTTCCGGCAACAATCATTTTTACATTGATTTTCTCTTTCAGCATCTGCAAAAATGCATATGGTGAAAGCTGTCGGAACTCGTCCGTAAACGGACACTCAACCAGATAATCCACTCCAGCTTCCGCAAAAATATGTGCTTTTTCCTCATTGGTAGACAATACACTGTATGCGTCTTTGTGAATTGCTTTCGGCGGAATATCAAATGTAAAAATCACACATTTGAGCCCCTGTTCTTTTCCCTTCTGCATAGCATCCATCAGATAACGGTGTCCGGTATGCAGACCATCAAATTTTCCGAGGGTAATCACTGAAGGTTCTTCTATTTTAAAATCCAAAGTATCTTTTATATATTTCATCACTGATTGTCAATCCTCTAAAAACATTTTTGAAGGACGGTACAGACCGAGTGTTTCCTGATATTCATACACTGCTGCAAATCTTCCGTCCGACATACGGACACGCACAAGCATGCCGTTCTGCGGTACAATATACTCAGCAAACTGCTCCGGTGCCATTTTATTTCCGTTTTTCAACATCACATCAAACACCGGCTTTGCTGTCAGCACTGGATATACGAAAAACACCTGTTCTACCGGCGTAATCACTTCTGCCAGGGAACCTGCAGCTTTGTATGACTGAATTTCATCCAACGTATGTGCCTCATCCAATACAAACCCTGCAGCCTGTAAACGGAGCAGACTTTTCATTGCCGCACCGCAGCCAAACTTCTGTCCGATATCATGACACAGTGTACGGATATAAGTTCCTTTCGAACAGGATACTGTCAGTTCAATCTCCGGCAATTCCACACGTTCAATACGAATCTCATAAATAGTTACCGGACGTGCTTTTCGTTCCACTGTCACACCTGCTCTGGCCAGATCACACAGTTTCTTTCCATTTACTTTCAATGCAGAATACATCGGCGGCACCTGCATGATTTCGCCCTGAAAAGTCCGAATCACATCCCGGATTTCGGTCTCTGTCAGCACAGGGACTTCACAGGCTGACAGAACGGTTCCTGTCAGATCCTGGGTATCAGTTTCTATGCCAAGTTGCATCACCGCCCGATAGACCTTATCCGAATCAGTCAGCATATCACATACTTTTGTGGCTTTTCCAAGACATACCGGCAAAACACCTTCCGCATCCGGGTCCAGTGTTCCGGTATGTCCGATCTTCTTTTGTCCACAGATGCCCCGCATCCGTGCCACCACATCAAAAGATGTATATCCCTTTTCTTTGTATACATTTATGATTCCGTTGTACATCCATCTTCCTCTGTATCTTTATCTTTCAGCTGCTTTTTCATCTTTGCCAGCACTTTTTTGAGTATTTCATCCGGTTTTCCTTCCATGGATACCCCGGCAGCCCGACTGTGACCGCCACCGCCAAACTCCATTGCAATCTGTGCCACATCCATATAAGAAGCAGAACGCAGACTTACCTTATATGTATCGTTTTCATTCGGATATACAAACACCGCCGCTTCTACGCCTGCCGTAGAACGAAGAGTGCTGACAATTCCATCAAGATCCTTTGGTTCTACATGGAATTTCTCTAACTGTTTCCGTTTGACCACACTGGAAATACAGGTTCCATTAAAATGAAGTTCTGCATCCATCAGCGCTTTTCCAAGAATCTGCTGCTGCGCAAAAGTGCGAATATAAAATGTATCATCTACGATTCTGGAATAATCGATTCCTTTGTCCATCAATTGACCCGCAATCTCCATTGTTTTGGAAGAAGTACAGGAATACTGAAACACTCCGGTATCATGTACGATGCCAAGATAAATACACTCAGCGATTTCCTTTGTGATCCTGCTCTCATCCATCAGCTGATATACCAGTTCTGAGGTAGAACTTGCATTTGGAAAAATGTAATTAAAATCAGCAAATGACTGGTTACTGATATGATGATCCACACAAAACGTACTTTTTGCCACTTCAAAATACTGCCCGGACAAACCAAGACGGTCCACATCACCACAGTCCAGTGCAATGAACAGATCATACTCTTTTTTTCCATCCGTCGACTTCATGTGACGGATTTTGTCTGCATTTTTCAAAAACAGAAATTTCTCCGGAATCGGTTCCAGATACAGATCAGCCATAATAGTCGGATAATTATCACAAATGTAATTGTATACAGCCAGACAGGATCCTACACAGTCACCATCCGGCCGGATATGACCGGATATGGCAACGGTAGTAATCCCATCCAGATATGAATCTAATGAAATCATGGTCATCCTCTTATTCTTCCTCTTTACCACCTGTCAGTGCATCAATCTTTTTGGACATTTCAATTCCATACTCAATGGATTCATCCAGAATGAATCTCAATTCCGGAGTATTTCTCAGATTCAGAGACTGCGCCAGGCAACGGCGTGCATAGCCGGCCGCATTTTTCAATCCTGCAATCGTATCTTCTTTTTCCTTTTTGTCACCAAGAACACTAATGTATACTTTACAGGTTTTGAGATCCGGTGCAACCTGCACCGCTGACACAGTGGTCAGCGGATGAATCCGCGGGTCTTTGATCTCATTGCGGATAATGGTTGATAATTCACGCATCACTTCTTCGTTTAACCGGGTATTTTTAATACTGTTTTTTCTCATATTTTATCATCTCCAGCCTATCTCGGTACTTCTACCATCTTATATGCTTCTACGATATCAAACTCTGCAATATCATTAAATCCATCAAATACCAGGCCGCACTCGTAACCGGCTTTTACTTCTTTGACATCATCTTTGAAACGTTTCAGGGATGCAAGATCGCCCTCAAAGATCTGTTTTCCTTCTCTTGTAATACGAACCTTGCAATTACGCTCAAATACACCATCCAGTACATAGGAACCTGCGATGTTGCCGACACCGGAAGCTTTGAAGATCTGACGTACTTCTGCGTGACCGATGACTTTTTCTTCAAAGATTGGATCCAGCATACCTTTCATGGCAGCCTCAATATCTTCGATAGCTTTGTAGATTACAGAGTACAGACGGATATCTACTTTTTCCTGCTCTGCAGTCGCTTTTGCGGTCATATCCGGTTTTACATTAAATCCAATGATGATCGCATTAGATGCCGAAGCCAGGGAAACATCGGACTCATTGATTGCACCAACACCTCCATGGATTACTTTTACAACAACTTCCTCGTTGGAAAGTTTTGTTAGACTCTGTTTTACAGCTTCTACAGAACCCTGAACATCTGCTTTTACGATCAGTTCAAGTTCTTTTAAATTACCAGTCTGGATCTGTGAAAACAGATCGTCCAGTGACATTCTGGATCTGGTTTCTTCCAGCATTTTCTCTCTGTTCTGAGATACAAAAGTCTCTGCAAAGCTTCTTGCATCTTTCTCGGAATCACATGCCACGAATACTTCACCTGCATTCGGAACATTATTCAGACCAAGAATTTCAACCGGAGTGGAAGGACCAGCCTCTTTGACTCTTCTTCCCTTATCATCAATCATAGCACGGACTTTACCATAGCTGCTTCCTGCAGCAATCGGCTCCCCGACTTTTAGAGGACCTTTCTGAACAAGGACGGTTGCAACAACACCACGGCCTTTGTCCAGCTGTGCCTCGATCACCAAACCACGCGCATTTCTCTTCGGATTTGCTTTCAGTTCCAGGATATCTGCTGTCAGTAATACCATTTCAAGAAGCTCTGTGATTCCTTCACCAGTACGTGCAGATACCGGTACACAGATCGTGCTTCCGCCCCAGTCTTCCGGAATCAGTCCCTGCTCAGCAAGACCCTGTTTTACATAATCAATATTTGCACTCTCTTTATCGATCTTGTTGATCGCTACGATAATCTCGATACCGGCTGCTTTTGCATGGCTGATGGCTTCTACCGTCTGAGGCATGATACCGTCATCTGCCGCAACTACCAAAATTGCGATATCTGTAGCATTTGCACCACGCATACGCA
>UMKM01083719.1_pt1 | contig 12327 bp, 8 predicted proteins | sample 1966331 | NCBI WGS metagenome assembly UMKM01 (sample SAMEA4836176, study PRJEB28245) | human gut metagenome | biome: gut microbiome; material: fecal sample | place: Denmark | collected 2008 | reverse complement strand
GCTTCGCCGCACAGCAGCTGCGCCTTGCCCACCGTCTGTCCCCGGGTCACCGGGGCTTCCAGCACCTCGGGCAGGGACAGCTGCACGGTCAGCTGCCCGGCGCTCTCTGCGGGCAGCAGGGCGGTCTGCGGCAGAGCAGCATAATCCAGCGGCACAGTCTCCTCCGTGCTGCCCTTTACCTTTAATTGCAGCGGGCGATCCTCCGGCAGGGGCACCGGTGCGGCGCGGTAGGCTGCAAAGCCGTAGTCCAGCAGGGTAGTGGCGGCTTCGAACCGCTCCTTGCTGGAAGGCGCACCCAGAACTACCGCGATGAGGTCCAGCCCGTCCCGGGTGGCGCTGGCGGTAATGCACACGCCCGCTCCGCCGGTGGTGCCGGTCTTGAGCCCAGTGATGCCGTTGTACCGCCGCAGCAGCTTATTGGTGTTCACCAGCTGGGTCTGCCCGCCCCGCAAAGTGTCCGTCCAGATACCGGTATAGTGCAGCACCTCCGGGCAGGTATTCAGGATGGTGCGGCTCATGATGGCCACATCCCGTGCGGTGGAAAGATGTCCCTCGGTGTCCAGCCCGCAGGCATTGCGGAAGGTGGTGTGCTCCATGCCCAGCTCTGCGGCGCGGGCGTTCATCTGCTGCACAAAGGCGGTCTCGCTGCCGCCCACCAGCTCTGCCACTGCCACCGCCGCATCGTTGGCGGAGGACACACAGATGGCTTTGAGCATCTCGTCCAGCGTGAACTGCTCCCCGGGCTCCAGCCAGATCTGACTGCCGCCCATGTGGTAGGCGTGCTCGCTGACCGGCACGGCAGTGTCCATGGTCAGCCGCCCGGCGTGCACCGCTTCAAAGGTGAGCAGCAGGGTCATCACCTTAGTAATGGAAGCGATGGGCATGGTCTGGTCGGCATTCATCTCATAAAGCACCGTGCCGCTGGTCTGGTCGATGAGCATCGCCGCGCGGCAGGGCAGGGTAAGCTGCGGCGGGGTGACCGTCAGGGGCTGCACTGCCGGTTCTGCCTGCGTTTGCACCGCCGACTGGATGCGCAGCCCTTTGCCCTGCGCCGTACCAAAGGCCAGCGCAAACAGCCAGAAGCAGACCACCCCCGCGCACAGCAGCGCCAGATTTCTCCGTTCCATTCCTCATACCTCCCCGCGCAAACTCTCTTTTTGCAGTGTATGCCGCCGCTTTTGCAGGTATGCCGCTGGGCAATTTGTTCAGTTTTTGTGCGGGAATTCAGTGCTTATCTACAAAGTGTGAACACATCCGTTGCAAAACGCCTTATTTTGCGGTATGCTATGACCAACAGGAGATCCCCTGTGTTTTGGATATGTATTGATTTTATTCTGGAGGGATTCTTATGAGCACGATTTCTCGCCGTACGTTCCTCAAGCTGGCTGGTGTTACTGCGGTCGCCACTGCCGGCGCTTCCATGCTGACCGGCTGCTCCTGGTTCGATGATGTTAAGTTGGTAATCATGGGCAGCGTTGATGACGGAAAGACCTATACCGAGGTTTTCAGCAAGACCATGCCCCGCATTCTTATCAATACGGTAAAGGGCAACCTGAATCTGGCTCTGAAGCTGGTCAAGGAACAGGGTCCCGAGGCATACCGCGGCGCAGATGTGACCGTGGACAAGGACTATCCGAACTGCCTTACCTTCGTCAAGGACAAGGAGACCGGCAAGGAGAGCATGATCATCGCTGTCAAGGTCGCCATGGTCGAGGTCGAGTACGAGGTGCTGGTCAACGGTAAGAGCGTCACCTCCGGCAAGCACAGCTTCCCCAAGGGCGTGACCGGCATCGACGAGGACACCGCCCGCAAGATCATTGCCGAGGTCGCCAAGAACAACGACAAGGTACCCGCCAATTACGAATTTGATTCCACCGTTGCCAACAACCTGAAGGTCGTCAACGGCAAAATCACCGTTGCGCTGAAGGTGGCAGCGGCCTGATCCTATCTCATTTGCACCTGTTGAAGGCTGCTGCACAGTGCTTTGTGCAGCAGCCTTTTTTGCGCCCGGTTTTCCACCAATTGCCGCCGGACGGTGCAATTCCGGTCTTGCGTGCTGCCGTTGTTTTGTTATATAATAAAGAATAGACCCTATTTTTATCCCATTTTGTGGAAAGGAACCCCTCTCATGCGAGTTTGTTTTTATACCTTGGGCTGCAAGGTCAACCTGAACGAGACCGGCGCACTGGAACAGCTGTTCCGTGCCAACGGCTTTACCATTGCGCAGGAAGGCGAGGCTGCGGACGTGTTCATTGTGAACAGCTGCACCGTGACCAACTTCGGCGACCAGAAGAGCCGCAAGTGGCTGCGCCGCAAAAAGCGCGAGAACCCGGGTGCGGTGACGGTGCTGACCGGCTGCTACCCGCAGGCTTTCCCGGAGGAAGCCGCGCAGTTTATGGAAGCCGACCTTGTGTGCGGCAACGGCGACCGCAAGGCCATTCTGGACAACGTGCAAAAGCTGCTGGACGGCCACGAGCGCATCGTAGCTATTGCCCCGCACCAGCGCGGCGAGCAGTTCGAGGAGCTGCCGGTGGAGCGGTTCGAGACCCACACCCGCGCCTTTATCAAGGTAGAGGACGGCTGCAACCGGCAGTGTGCCTACTGCGTCATCCCCCGCGCCCGCGGGCCGGTGCGCAGCCGTGCCGAGGAGAGCATTCTGGCCGAGCTGCACCAGCTGGCCGCTGCCGGTTACCGCGAGGTGGTGCTCAGCGCCATCTCCCTGCCCAGCTACGGGCTGGACACCGGCACGAACCTTGTGGAGCTGGTGGAAAAATGCGCACAGGTGCCGGGCATCGAGCGCATCCGTCTGGGCAGCCTTGACCCCGATATGCTCACCCCGGAATTTATCTCCCGCTTGGCGGCGGTGGACAAGCTTTGCCCGCAGTTCCACCTGAGCCTGCAGAGCGGCTGCACCGCCACCCTGCGCCGGATGCGCCGGGTGTATACTGCGCAGGAGTACGCACAGGTGGTGGAACAGATCCGCGCCGCCTACGGCAGCCGCCCGGTCAGCTTTACCACCGACTGCATCTGCGGCTTCCCCGGTGAGACGGCAGAGGACTTTGAGGAAAGCTGCGAATTTCTGAAAAAGATCGGCTTTGTCAAGGTCCATGTGTTCCCGTACTCCCGCCGCAGCGGCACCCCGGCCTACGATTTCCCGGATCAGATCCACGAGCGGGAAAAGCAGGAGCGCAGCCGTCGCATGAACGCCGTGGCCGAGCAGGTGCGCTGCGAGGCACTGGCTGCCTTTGAGGGCACCGAGGACGAGGTGCTGTTGGAAACGCCCCTGTCCGGCACGCTGTTTACCGGCTACACCCGGCTGTACATCCCGGTGGTGGTCTCCGCTCCCGGCTGCGAGAGCGGGCAGATCGTGCGGGTAAAGCTTGGCCGCTACGACGGCGAGCGGGTGCGTGCAGCACTTTGCTGAAAATTTTTCATTTTACTTGTACATTCTGTGCATCCGCATGAATACAATAAATTTTTAACGATTTTTGTATTTTGCCCTTTCCATACGCACGTCTTTATGTTAAAATGAAGATGGATTCATCGGGTCCGGCGTGCTGTAAGCAACCAGCACGGTACCATCCGCGCCCGTATAGCGCCGTTTTATGCTCTGCACACAGGGCAGGCGGCTCCGTTTTATGGCTGTTTCAAAGCAAGGAGAGATTGGAATGAGTTTCAGAGGAATCAATACCACGGTCATCCAGATCCGCCGTCAGGTGTTTACCGAGGTCGCCCGCATGGCTTACGCCAACGTCAAGGGCGAGCAGGCCAACCACCTGATGCGCAAGATCCCCTATACCATCATCCCCGGTGAAGAGGGCAAGCTGCGCAAGGACATCTTCCTCGAGCGCGCCATCGTTGAGGAGCGCGTGCGTCTGGCTATGGGTCTGCCCACCCGCCGCATGGACGAGCACAACAGCGTTGTCTCCGGTCTGGAGGACGCCTCCATCGCCGATAAGTACTATGATCCCCCGCTGGTCAACGTGATCAAGTTTGCCTGCAACCGCTGCCCCGAAAAGCTGGTCAAAGTTTCTGACCTGTGTCAGGGCTGCCTTGCACACCCCTGTATGGAAGTGTGCCCCAAGAAGGCCATCACTTGGGAGAGCGGCCGTTCCACCATCGATCAGGACAAGTGCATCAAGTGCGGCCGCTGCGTCACCGTCTGCCCCTACAACGCCATCGTCAAGACCGAGCGTCCCTGCGCTGCTGCCTGCGGCATGGGTGCTATCCACTCTGACGAGCTGGGTCGTGCCGAGATCGATTACAGCAAGTGCGTCTCCTGCGGTCAGTGTCTGGTGAACTGCCCCTTCGGTGCCATTGCCGACAAGGGTCAGATCTATCAGCTGATCCAGGGCTTTAACCGCGGTGACCGCATCTATGCGCTGGTCGCTCCCGCCTTTATCAACCAGTTCCCCTCTCTGGCTTCTACCGGCAAGCTGAAGTCCGCCCTGAAGGCCATCGGCTTCTGTGACGTGGTGGAGGTTGCCATCGGTGCCGACCTGTGCACCGTGGACGAAGCACATGACTTCCTGGAGGAAGTACCCGAGAAGCTGGACTTCATGGCTACCTCCTGCTGCCCGGCATGGAGCATGATGGCAAAGACCACCTTCCCCGGCCTTGCCAAGAACATCTCCATGACCATGACCCCCATGGTGTTCACCGCCCGCATGATGAAGCAGGCCGACCCCGAGGCCCGTATGTGCTTCATCGGACCCTGCGCCGCCAAGAAGCTGGAAGCTTCCCGCCGTACCGTCCGCTCCGATGTGGACTTCGTGCTGACCTTTGAGGAACTGGCAGGTATCATTGAAGCCAAGGATCTGGATCTGGACAATCTGGAAGTGGATCCCGCCGAGATGGATCTGTGCTACGCTTCTGCTGCAGGCCGCGGCTTTGCACAGTCCGGCGGCGTTGCCAAGGCTGTTGCCGACAAGATCAAGGAATGGCGTCCCGACATGGAGGTGAAGATCGCCTCCGCACAGGGTCTGGCCGACTGCAAGAAGCTGCTGATGCTGGCCAAGGCCGGCAAGTACAATGGCTATCTGCTGGAGGGCATGGGCTGCCCCGGCGGCTGCATCGGCGGTGCCGGCACTATTGCCGACCCCGTGCGCACCGCAGCTGTGCTGAACAAGTATGTGAAGGATGCCGAGTTCACCGACCCCGAGCAGAGCGCCTTTATGTCCAACATCCATATGCTGAAGGACGACCCCAACTTTGAGGTCTGAGCCGCTGTAATATAATTACCCGTAAGGCTGCTGCACAGTGATTTTGTGCAGCAGCCTTTTTGTTAAAAAAAGCTGAAACTTTGTGGAAATGCCGTGAAACGAAAATTGGACGCTTGTTTATCAGGGCAAAATGCGATACACTACAAATAAGAGTTTCTGATGGATGCTTTTTACAAAAAAGTATCTTGTCATAAAAGAACCTAGGAGGAACGGCAAGAATGATCTGGAACAAGTCTAAACAGCCCGCCGACCCGCAGCAGGGCACAGCAGCTGCACCGAAAAAAGGCGGCGCGGCGGCCTTTGCCAAAAAGAACTGGAAGTGGCTGGTGCCGGTAGCTATTGTGGTGCTGGCAGGCGGCTGGTGGCTGCTGAAGCCCAAGAGCGCAAAGCCCGCTAATGTGGATACTTCCTATACGGAAGTCATGCCCGAGACCCGGGATGTTTCCAACACGCTCAGCGTCACCGGCACGTTGAATCCCGCCAATACTTACAGTGTCAAATCGCTGGTGTCCGGCAAGGTGCTGACCGGCAGCTTTGAAGAGGGCGATATCGTGGAAGAGGGCACTGTGCTGTACACGGTGGATTCCTCCGACGCCACCACCAAGGTGGAGCAGGCAGCCATCACCCTGCAGCAGGCGCAGCGCAGCTATGATAAGACCGTAGACCGCCAGTATGTCCGTGCTGAGGTGGCGGGCGTCGTCAGCAGCCTGAAGGTGAACAAGGGCGATGAGGTAAAGAGCGGTCAGGAGGTGGCCGTGGTGCGGGACAGCTCCAAGATGAATCTGGTGCTGGAGTTCCCGGCTGCGGATGCTGCCAACTTCTCGGTAGGGCAGACCGCCGAGGTCACGCTGGACGGCACCTTTGAGGTGCTGCCCGGCACCATTACCGCCGTGACCGGCACCGATGCCCTGAGCACCGGCAACCTGCTTACCCGCACTGTGACCCTCTCGGTGTCCAACGCGGGCGGTCTGACCACGGCACAGGCTGCTACGGCTACTGTCAACGGGGTCAGTTCCATTGCGGCAGCCAACTTCCAGTATCAGGCCGAGCGCACCCTGACTGCGCTGACTTCCGGTACTGTCACCGCCATCAATGTGCGGGAGGGCGGCAACGTGAACAAGGACGACATCATCCTGACCCTCAGCGGTGAGGAACTGACCGAGTCCATCCAGTCTGCCTCCGAGACCCTGCGCGGTGCGGAACTGTCCATGCAGAATATGCAGGACACCATGGATAACTACACCATCACCTCGCCCATCAGCGGCACCATCATCGAGAAAAATGCCAAGGTGGGCGATGCCCTGAGCACCGGCAGCGACCTGTGCACCATCTACGACCTGAGCTATCTGGAAATGACTATCAAAGTGGACGAGCTGCAGGTCAGCAGCCTGAAGGTGGGGCAGTCCGTACAGGTGACTGCAGACGCCGTGAAGGATAAGACCTACGAGGGGCTGGTCACCCGTGTGTCCATGAAGGGTGATACCAGCGGCGGTACCACCACCTACCCGGTGACCGTGCGCATTGACGAGACCACCGGTCTGCGCCCGGGTATGAACGCCAACGCCGAGATCGTGGTGGCACAGGCCAAAAATGCGCTTACCGTGCCTAACGCCGCCATTGTGCGGGGCAGCTATGTGCTGGTGCGGCAGGATTCTCCCAGCGCCGTGAACGCTGATGCTTCCATGAGCGCACCGGAGGGCTATGTGTACGTCAAGGTCAAGACCGGCGTCAGTGATGACAACTATACGCAGGTGACCAGCGGCCTGTCCGAGAGCGATACCATCGCCTACGACCCCAGCTCCGTGAGCAGCGACAGCTACTATGACGACGGCGGCTACGACTACTCCGACGGTGAAGTGATCGGCGGTACCGAAAACGCCGCAGATGCTGCCGCGGGCGGCGAGGAAATGCTGCCAGAAGAGACGGAAAACGCCGAAGAACCCGCAGCGGACGCTGAAGAGCCGGCAGAAGGCATCGACCCCGCTGAGGCCGGTGCAGTTGTGGTGAATTGACGCAGGAGGGATGAATGAGCGCTCTGATCGAGTTTGATGCGGTGTGCAAGTATTACCAGATGGGCGATACCACGGTAAAGGCTGCCGACCACATCACCATGAAAATCGAAAAAGGCGAGTTCGTGGCCATCGTGGGCCAGTCCGGTTCGGGCAAATCCACCTGCATGAACATCATCGGCTGTCTGGATGTGCCTACCTACGGCACCTACCGGCTCAACGGCCGGGATGTGGGCAAGATGAACCGCAACGAGCTGGCCGCCATCCGCAACGAGATGCTGGGCTTTATCTTCCAGCAGTACAATCTGCTGCCCAAGCTGAACCTGATGGAAAACGTGGAGGTGCCGCTGGTGTATGCGGGCATCTCCCGCGCCGACCGCCATGTCCGCGCCCGGGAGGTGCTGGAGCAGGTGGGGCTTGGCGACAAGCTGAAAAACCGCCCTAACCAGCTTTCCGGCGGTCAGCAGCAGCGTGTGTCCATTGCGCGGGCACTGGTGCGCAACCCGCCGGTCATTCTGGCAGACGAGCCCACCGGCGCGCTGGACTCCCATACCGGCCGCGAGGTGCTGGGGCTTTTGCAGCAGCTGCACAAGCAGGGACACACCGTAGTGCTGATCACCCACGACAACTCCATTGCCGTGCAGGCCGACCGCATCATCCGGCTGGAGGACGGTCAGGTGGTGTATGACGGCGACTCCCACGCACCGGAGGCCATGGTGCAGCCTACTCTGCTGCCCGAAACGCCGGAAAAGGAGGAACAGGCATGATCTTTGAAACCTTCCGGCAGGCCATCCAGAACGTGTGGAGCAACAAGCTGCGCACCTTTCTGACCATGCTGGGCATCATCATCGGCGTGATGGCGGTCATCGTCATCGTGGGTCTGGGCAACGGTATGACCAAAAGTATGCGGGACAGCTTTTCCGCACTGGGCACCAACACCCTCAGCATTCAGGTGTGGGGCTATGGCTCCCGCACCGTGCCGGTGGAGGAAATGTACGATATCTGCCAGCGGCATTCCAATCTGATCAAGGCGGTGTCGCCGCAGGTCAACTTCGGCGGCAACGCCAGCGGTACGCTGAAGATCGGCACCACCAGCTACCGCTGGTCCAACATAAGCGGTGTGGACGAAAACTTTACCGAAATGAAAAACTACCAGATCGTTCAGGGACGCGGCCTGCAGTACATGGATATGCAGGACAATAAGCAGGTCTGCGTCATCGGCGATTACCTCAACCGCGTGGCCTTTGGCGGCAACGGCGTGGGACAGACCCTCAAGATCGGTGCCAACAAGTTCCGCGTTGTAGGCGTGCTGTCTGCCAAGGTCAGCGACCCTACCATGCAGCAGGGCAGTGATGACGACTGCGTTTACCTGCCCTACACCACCGTGATGCGGCTTTCCAGCCAGAGCATGGTGGACTGCTACACTGCCATGATGGCCGACGAAAGCCTTGCCAACGAGGCCAAGAGCACGATGGAAGAGGAACTGATGTCGATCCTCAAGAGCGAGAACGGCTACTATGTGTACAGCGCCAGCGAGTGGCTGGAGGAAATGAACAAGATGATCAACATGGTCATCGTGATACTTACCGGCATCGCCAGCATCTCGCTGCTGGTGGGCGGCATCGGCATTATGAACATCATGCTGGTGTCGGTCACCGAGCGCACCCGAGAGATCGGCATCCGCAAGGCGCTGGGCGCAAAGGAACGCACCATTCTGGCGCAGTTCGTGGTGGAGGCAGCTACCACCTCTGCGCTGGGCGGCGTTTTAGGCATTGCGCTGGGCTATGTAATGTCCATGGTGGCGAACAGGGTGCTGCCCATGTTCATGACTGATACCACCGTTACGGTAAGCCCCTCCTTTAACTCCATTGTGGTGGCCTTTGGCATCTCGGTGGGCATCGGCGTGCTGTTCGGTTATCTGCCGGCACGGCGCGCAGCCCGGCTGAACCCCATTGAAGCATTGCGCTACGATTGAGCGCGGCGGCGTGATAAACAAAGAACAAGAGGTACGACCAATGAAAAAACGGATTCTCGCATTTCTGCTGGCGGTCAGCATTGCGGTGTCGGTGCTGGTGCTGCCGGTCTCGGCGGCCAGCATCAACAATACGGCTCTGCAGACGGCTATCACTCTGGGCGCTGTGCCCACCGGTCAGGAGCTTGGCGCCAACGTTACCCGCGGTGCCTTTGCCAAAATGCTGGTGTCCTTTTCCACCTACCGGGAGAGTGTGGACGCGCAGGGAACTGTGGGCACCTTGTACCGGGATGTGCCCGGCACCTCCCAGTGGGCACCCTACATCCGCATTGCGGTGCAGCAGGGCTGGATGAACGGCTACACCGACGGCTCCTTCCGCCCGGACAACACCGTCACGCTGGAGGAAGCCTGTGCAGCGGTGCTGAAGCTGCTGAGCTATAAGACCACAGACCTGACCGGCTCCTTCCCGCAGGCACAGCTGAACAAGGCGCAGCAGATCGGTCTGCGGGATCAGCTGACCTGTACGCAGGGTCAGGCTATGACCTACGAGCAGTGCACCCTGCTACTGTACAACGCCCTGCGCGCCAACACCGCAAGCGGCAGTGCCTACGGCAGCTCGCTGGGCTTTACGGTGTCCAACGGTCAGGTGGATACCTCCTCGGTGCTGCTCAAGAGCCGCAAGGGTCCCTTTGTGGCGGAGGAGGGCACCCAGCTGCCCTTTACGCCGGTGAGCGTCTACCGCAACGATAAGACCTCCGCTTCGGCAGAGCTGAACAAGTACGATGTGTACTATTACAGCGAAAGCCTGCAGACGGTGTGGATCTACACCCGCCGCGCCGCAGGCCGTATTACGGCGGTATCGCCCAGCGCCAGCGCACCTACAGCACTGACTGTGGCGGGCAGCACCTACAGTCTGGGCAGCGCTGCGGTGGCGTCCAAGATCTCCACCCTGAACGGCGGCGGCGTGGGCGAAGTGGTCACCCTGCTGCTGGGCATGGACAACGAGGTAGCCGATGTAATCACCGGCGAGGAAGCCGACAGCGTGTTCTACGGCGTGGTGCAGACCGCCAACCGCAGTCTTGTAGAGGATAACGGCGCAGACGTGCTGCAAAAGATCTCGGTGATGTGCACCGACGGCATCATCCGCACCGTGAACATCGACAAAAGCCTGAACTATCCCACCGGCTGGCTGGTGGAGATCAGCGTGACCCCCGAGGGAGAGCAGGTGACCGCCATTGAGTCCAAATCGGTCAGCGGTACCATCAACGAAACCGCCACCGCGCTGGGGGACTATGCTCTGGCCGATGACGTACAAATTCTGGATACGACATCGGAGGGGTTGGCTGGGACGGTTCGTCCCAGCCGAATAGCGGGGACAAAGCTGAATGCCCTGACCGTGCGCTACTATACGCTGAATGAGCAGGGACAGATCGACCGCCTGATCCTGAACGATGTCACCGGCGACCTGTGGAAATACGGCGTGCTGGACGATGTGAAGAATCTGGCCGTCAACGCCAGCTCCATTCTGGGCACCCTGACCGGCAGCGGCTCCTCCGGTTCGGGGAGCAGTTCCTCCGGGAACAGCTCTTCCAGCTCCGGCAGCACCGGCAGTACCACCAACACCACGACGGTGACGGATGATCTGCGCGATGTACTGGTGCCCACCACCAGCGAGATCCTGTGGGGCGTCATTGACGGCTCGCTGCTGAGCACGGTCTGGAACCGCATCACCAGCAGCTCCGGTTCGCTGCTGAGCATCGGTCTCAAGCAGCTGGCCGATATCACTGGTCAGCCCATGAGCACCATCCTCAACTTTGTGGGCGGCGGCGCTACTTATATCTGCTACGTCAACGGCAGTCAGGCCAGCTTTTCCACCTCCGTCAAGTATCCGGTGCTGGCGGGCGGTCTTGCAGTGCGGCAGAACGTGAACGGCACGGTAAAGGCTATGATCCAGCTGATGCCCATGAAGATCGACAAGGTGGGCGCAGCATCGGTGATGAGCAACGGCACCCGCTACGAGACGGCTGACGATATGCAGGTGTACCTGTGGTACAAGGGTCAGTATTATGCCACCAAGCTTTCCGAGGTGAACTCCGAGGGCTACTACCTGACCGGCTGGTACGATAACTTTGGCTGCGCAGCAGGCAAGCGCGTGCGGGTGATCGTGGCAGTCAAAAAGGACTGATGGACTACTATGCCCCCCGGCGCAGGGCGCTGCGGGCGGTACGGCAGCTGCTCTACCCGCGTGAGTGCCCCTTCTGCGGCCGGGTGCTGGGAGATGTACGGGATTGCCCGGACTGTGCAGAGCAGCTGGAAGCGCTGCGCCGCAAGCCGGGTATCCGGCTGGACCCGGCGCAGCACTATATCAGCAATCTGGCTGGTGCAGCTGCGCCCTACCGCTACAGCGGCTGTGTGCGGCGCGGCATCCTGAACACAAAGTATCAGGGCAAGCCGTGGCGGGCTGTGGAGATGGGCAACCGTCTGGTGCAGCTGGCCTTTGGCGGAGAACTGACCGTACAGTACGGCGAGCTGCTCCCGCAGCCGGTGCCGTGGGCAGCTATCGGGTACGACCTGATCGTGCCGGTGCCGGCCTCCGGCAAAAAGCGCGGCTACAACGTGCCGGAACTGATGGCGCTGCCGCTGGCAAAAGCCATGGAGGTGCCGCTGGCACCGCAGGCGCTGGTGCGCACCCGCGCCAAACGGCATCAGGCTGGTCTGCCGCTGGAGCAGCGCATGGCCAACGTAGCAGGCGCATTCCGGGCGGCACAGCCGCAGCAGGTGGAGGGCAAGCGCATCCTTCTGGTAGATGACGTGATCACCACCGGCACGACCGCTGCCGCCTGCGCACAGGCACTGCTCCATGCCGGGGCAGACAGCGTGTTCGCGCTGGCCTTTGCCACGGTAGAGTTTGGCGCACCGCCGGACGACACCACCCCGATCTGCGAGGATGACGAGGAAGATGCATATAGCGATTTTTGAAAATAACGCTCTTTCGCGCATCCCTTCGGCGGGCAAAGGCCGGGAAAGCAAAATGTAAAAACGGCATAAGAAATTTGGAAAAAGCGCTTGACAAAACGGGAAAAGTCGGGTATACTAATCAAGCTGTGAGCGGCAAACGCAAACA
>UMKM01082210.1_pt1 | contig 12398 bp, 9 predicted proteins | sample 1966331 | NCBI WGS metagenome assembly UMKM01 (sample SAMEA4836176, study PRJEB28245) | human gut metagenome | biome: gut microbiome; material: fecal sample | place: Denmark | collected 2008 | reverse complement strand
GAGCCGTGCAGCTCCTTCCGGTAGCGGGCGATGAAGGGGATGGTGGCCCCCTCATCGATCAGACGGACTACATTTTCCACATACTCCGGGATGGCGTCCAGTTCCCGGGCCAGCGTTTGGATCAGATCATTCATGGGCGATGCTCCTTTGCTTTACTCCCCCATAGTTTAGCGGAGGGCGGCTGAAAAGTCCAGCACCTCGGCTGCAAAATCCCCACTTGTGAAGCCCCCATCCATTTCTTCAGGAAATTTTAAAAAATTGTTCGCAATTTTTCTGTTTCTCTGTGGTATGGTATGAAAGAACGATAAGCGGCTCTCCCCGGTCTCTCCGGGCCCCGCCGCGGCAACACAAAGAGAGGTTTCGATCACGGATGAAGCGTTGGTTCAAATGGCTGTTTCTGCTCCTCGCCGTTCTGCTGTGTATTGGCGGGGGGCTGTTTCTGTGGCAGAGCGGATTTTTCGCCGCCGCCGGGTCCCAAGAGTCCCTAAGGGCGTATATTGAAAATTTTTCTCCCTACTCCCACCTCTGCTTCTTTTTAATTCAGTTCCTGTCCGTCATCCTGGCTCCCATCCCCAGCAACGTCTCCGCCCTGGCCGGCGGAGTGCTCTTCGGCACCTGGGTCTCCTTCCTGCTAACCTTTTCCGCGGTCGCCACCGGGTCGCTGCTGGTGTTCTCCCTGGCCCGCGGCCTGGGCCGGGACGCGGTCACCCGCCTGGTGGGCCGAAAGGTCTCTGAAAAATATCTGGACGTGATCTACGCCAAAACGGACATTTTTCTGGTGCTGGCCTTTCTGTTCCCCTTCTTTCCCGACGACGTCCTGTGTATCCTGGCCGGACTCACCCAGATCTCCTTCCGCCGGTTTGCGTACATCATCCTGTGCGCCCGGCCCTGGGGGCTCCTCTTTGCCAGCGCTCTGGGCGGCGCCTCCTTCTCCATCCCCGCCTGGGGCATGGCCCTGATCGGCGCCGCCGGTCTTCTCCTCTTTCTGCTGGGGATGAAGTACGGCGACCGGGCGGAGGCCGCCATCCTCCGCCGCCTGCGGCGGAACAGCGCCTCCTGATCCTCTTATGAGCCTGTCGAAAAGGCTTTTTCGACAGGCTGGCATCGGGTCCCCCGCAGGACCCGATATTTTTTATTCTTTTTTCATTTTCCCTCTTTACAAAATTCCGCTGGTATGCTATTATCTATTTGCAAACAAGAATTACTATTGTTTAGGAGGAAGATCTGTGGAACGCGCAACCCGATACAGCAAGAAGCGGGAAGCTATCCTGTCCGCGATCCGCAGTTCCGACGCCCACCCCTCTGCTGAATGGATCTATCACACACTGAAAGGCACCCATCCGGATCTCAGCCTGGGGACCGTGTACCGCAATCTGCTGTTCTTTCAGCAGAACGGGACCATCCAAAGCGTTGGTGTGGTCAACGGACAGGAGCGCTTCGACGCCGTTACGACCCCGCACAGTCACTTTGTTTGCACCTCTTGCGGCGCAGTGATCGATCTGCACCGGATCCCTATGGATCTAGCGCTGACCGCCGCCGTCAGGGAGCAATATGGGTTCGAGGTCCAGCGCCACGAGCTCACCTTTTATGGAAGATGCCAAAATTGTATGCAAAAAAGAATACACGAGGAGGATTTATTAGCATGAAAAAGTTTGTTTGTTCTGTTTGTGGTTATGTTCACGAGGGCGAGACCGCTCCTGAGTTCTGCCCCATCTGCAAGGCCCCCAAGGAGAAGTTCGTGGAGCAGTCCGCCGAGCGCACCTGGGCCGCTGAGCATGTGGTCGGCGTGGCGCAGGGCGCTCCCGAGGAGATCCTCCAGGGCCTGCGTGAGAACTTCGTCGGCGAGTGCACCGAGGTCGGTATGTACCTGGCTATGGCCCGTGTGGCCCACCGCGAGGGCTATCCCGAGATCGGCGAGTACTGGCGCCGCGCCGCTCTGGAGGAGGCCGAGCACGCCGCCAAGTTCGCTGAGCTGCTGGGCGAGGTCCTGACCGACTCCACCAAGAAGAACCTGGAGATGCGTGTGGACGCCGAGAACGGCGCTACCCTGGGCAAGTTCGAGCTGGCCAAGAAGGCCAAGGAGCTGAATCTGGACGCCATCCACGACACCGTCCACGAGATGGCCCGCGACGAGGCCCGCCACGGCAAGGCTTTCGAGGGCCTGCTGAAGCGCTACTTCGCTTAATCGAAAAGCCCATATATCCGTGCTGAGATACGCTGTGATAATGGCGAAAAACCATTAAAATAAGCGAAAATCAGAACAAAAGATACGCAGTAACAGAAATGCGGTTCACATGAAAGTGTGAACCGCATTTTTTCGTCTATATGCTGGCTCGGCAAAATCTGTGGGCACTTCGTGGGCACTTTTGCAAACCGCCGCCTTGTCTGTGGGCACTTTTTTGTGGGCACTTTTTTTGCTGTCCTTTTTCCTACTTGCTATACTGAAGTCAAGATAATAACTTTGATGGAGGTAAGTAGGATGAAAGGCAGCATTCGGAAGCGTAAAAAGAACGCATGGTCCTATCGCATTGATTTGGGATTTGTCGATGGCAAACGTAAACAGGTCGAGAGAGGTGGTTTTAAGACAGAACGCGAAGCTGTAAAGGCGATGCAGGATGCGCTCTATCATCTGAACAATACCGGAGACTATGTGGAGAATAAAAAAATTTCTTTCCATACCGTCTATGAGGAGTTCATCGAACGAGAGGGCAAAGCTACCCGCGCGTATGCAACGCTCAAAAAGTATGATTCGCTTTATCGAAATCATATCAAGGAGCAATTCGGTCCCCTGTATGTCTACAAAATATCTTATACGATGATTATTGATTTTCTTAATCTCAAGCGTCAGAAGTACAGTGAGGAATATGTAAAAGGACTGTACAAGTTTTTTAACGTGATCCTGCGGTATGCGCATGAGCATCAGTATACAAAGAAGAATGTGATGGATCTCGTTCCCCCTCCGCCTGATCCCCGCCATGTCGGAGACATCGTTACTTATACGCGGGAGGATCTGGAAAAGATGATCCAGCGTATAGAAAGTACTCGATCTAAAATCGCATTTCAAATTGGATTACAGGCTGGCTTGCGGGAAAGCGAATGCTTTGCGCTCACATGGGAGGATATTGACTTTGAGAAAAAGAAAATCAAAGTCTGCAAGCAGCTCTTGTATCAAGATAAGAAATGGTGCTTTGCGCCGCTGAAAACGATCAATTCTTATCGCTCTGTGAATATCACTGCGGAGTTTGCACAATACCTTGCGGACATGAAAATGCAGCAGGAAGCGGAGCGAAAGCTGTATGGCGCTGGCTATAAGCGTAATTTTGTGACTGACCGGCGTGATCCAAGAAAAGAAAAATTGATTGAAGTTCCTGACTTCATCAACGTCAAGGCAAATGGAGAAATGCTGACGACCAATGGAGCCAAGTTCCTCGCCCGTATCATCAAAAAAGATTTGGGCATCCACTTCAAATTTCATAACCTCAGACATACCTACGCCACGGTGCTGGCAGAGAATGGACTGAACCCTCGTTATGTGCAGGAAATGTTGGGACATTCCAAGCTGGAATTTACGCTGCGATACTATACCCATATCACAGAAAAGATGTCCAGTGCCGCAGAAAATGCGTTGACAGAAGCATTTCGCTTCGGTGAAACGTAATAGTTAAATATACGACAAGTTTATAAGCAGTGATTGCGGAGTATTTTATTTGTTTGAAATGCTCCGCTTTTTTTGTGCCAAAAAATCGAGAAGAAAGGAAGAATGCCTTATGCAAACCATAGCAATCGTAAACCAGAAAGGCGGCGTTGGGAAAAGCACGACAGCGGTCAATCTGGGCGCGGGGCTGGTACGGCAGGGCAAGCGGGTGCTGCTCATCGATGCAGACAGTCAGGCGAATCTCACCGAGATGCTGGGCTGGCAGCAGCCGGATGAGCTTTCCCCAACGCTGGCGACCATGCTGGAGCGCATCATCTCAGATCAGCCCATCCAGCCGCAGGACGGTATCCTGCATCACAAAGAAGGAATGGACCTCTTGCCGGCGAATATCGAGCTGTCCGGTCTGGAGGTCTCTCTGGTGAATACCATGAGCCGCGAAACTGTGCTGCGAACCTATTTGCATGAGATCAAACGGCAGTACGACTATATTCTGGTGGATTGCAGCCCGTCCCTCGGGATGTTAACGCTCAACGCCCTGACTGCGGCAGACCGGGTCATTATCCCGGTGCAGTCTCACTATCTGCCTGTGAAAGGCTTGGAACAGCTGCTCCGCACGGTAAGCAAGGTGCAGCGGCAGCTCAATGCCAATCTGAAGATCAGCGGCATTCTCATTACGATGGTGGAAAACCGCACGAACTTTTCTAAAGAGATCAGCCAACTGGTGCGGGATGCATACGGCAAAGCAATCCGTGTGTACGATACCGAAATCCCACGCGGCATCAAGGCAGCGGAAATGAGCGCAGAGGGTGCCAGCATTTTCGGCTTTGAACCCCGCAGCGCAGTGGCGAAAGCTTACGAGCAATTCACAAAGGAGGTGCTGCGCCATGAAAAGTGCCGCGAAAAACATTCAGATCGCCAGCTATGACGATTTATTTAAGACTGATGCGGAACGGCAAGCAGACGCGCAGGAGCGTGTGCAAAGCCTGCCGCTGGATAAACTCGTTCCATTTCCAAATCATCCCTTTAAGGTGCGGGATGATGAGAAAATGCTGGAGACCGTAGAGAGTATCCGGGAACGGGGCGTGTTGATTCCCATTCTGGTACGACCACAAAATGACGGCACTTTTCAAATCGTATCCGGACATCGCCGTTGCCATGCCAGCCTACTAGCGGGTAAAACCGAGATCCCTGCTATCGTGCGGGACATGGACGATGATACCGCCATCCTGCTCATGGTGGACAGCAACTTGCAGCGCGAAGAATTGCTTCCCTCAGAAAAAGCCTTTGCTTATAAGATGAAACTGGATGCTATGAAACGGCAGGGACAGCGGACAGATTTAACTTCCGCCCAATTTGGGCGGAAGTTGGATGGGAAAGAATCAAGAGAACTTTTAGCAGAGCAGACGGGAGAAAGCCGAAATCAAATATCACGCTATATCCGCCTGACCTACCTTGTCCCAGACCTGTTAGACCATGTGGACAACAAGACCATGGCATTCAATGCGGCGGTAGAGATCTCCTATCTCACTGAGCCGGAACAGAAGATGCTCTGCGAAGCCATCGAGCGGGAGGAATGTACACCCAATCTTAATCAAGCGCGGCGGCTCAAGCAGTTCAGTCAGGACGGGAAATTGGATGCAAATGTTATGGATGCCATCATGACTGAGGAAAAGCCGATTGAGGATAAGCTGGTTCTAAAGGGTGATGTGCTGGCGAAATATTTCCCCAAAAGTTATACGCCGTCACAAAAGCAGAAAGTTATCGTCAAGCTGCTGGAGGACTGGCACAAACGGCAGACCCGGCAGCAGGAGCGCTAAGCCGTGCTGCGGCTTCGCATGGGTTTCCCCCTTACAATCCCCTTTCCTAACTAAGCCGAAAGAGAGAAAAAACACTGAGCCGAGAAAAGAATATTCTTCTTTCGGCTCAGTAAAACAAGCAGGAGGTTTGTGTATGAGTGAAGCAAAACAGATCAATCAGGGTTACACTATCATCGAGAGTATGACCGTAGGAAATGCTCGCTTTGTCATAGGTGAAAACCTGAACAGCCAGCTTGCGCCGTATGTGACATGGCAGGCAAATGTGAAAAATGATCCGGATAACTTTTTCTGGGGTCACTACTGCACCACGAAGCTGGGTGCAATCGAAGACTTTGGCAAGCGAATCAGCGAGGAAGCGAAACTTCTGCTGGAGCGGTCAGCACCCGGAAAAGCACGGCTGTCAGAGCAAAAAGAACGAGGTGATGAGCGATGAGCCGGTATCATGCAGAAAACCTGGAGTATCAGGAAATCGGGCTGTTCGGTAAACCTGCCCTGTTTACAGAGTGCCGTATTGACCGCGCCACTGTGCCGAAGGATGTGTACCGCTATGAGATCCGTCATAGTGATGAAGATTGGGGCGAACCTGTTGAACTGGCGCATGGAATCGGGGTCAACTACTATGGTACTGTCTTAACGCGAGAACCGATCCAGCTTCCAATCAGCGGTTGGATCGATCTGAGCTTTGATGATATTGTGTATCAGGATGATGGTTGCCGGACTCTGGCAGAATTCCAACTGAAATATCCGGTCAGCGAAAAAGACATCATTGATTTTTACAGTGTAAACGACATGACGCTGCACAGATTTTATTTCTCACAGGACGAAGAGCAGGATAAGGCTGCTGGATGCATCGGGCATCTGCGCGGTGATTTTGGAAGCGGGCATCAATTCTACACCACATGGTGGCCGCATCAGGGTGATGTACTGAACACACCGGAATTCAAGATGGATATTGACCGCGCAGTAAATTGGCTGCGGGAGCAGCCCTATTCCCCGCTGAAAGATTTGGACAGTATGAAGCAGTATTGTGGTTGGTATCAAAATCAATGTGCCATTCAAAATACCGAACCGCTCTCCTGCGGGTTCATGATGGAAACCAAGCAGTATGTGTATATGCTGCGCTGTACACCGGTCAAAGGTGATTATAATTTCTATATGTATTGCTATCAGAGGGAAAAGTTTGAACGGGCATCTAAGCAGCAGGAAAAGGATTTGAAGCCCCGAGCAAAAAAGCGAGCGGAGCCGGAGCGGTAAATCATATTGCCTCTGAAGGGTTATAAAAGTTTTTACGGTTAGACCAGAAAAACTTGTTGCACAGCCGGATTATTCTGGTTATACTTATAGCCATAGGGGGCGATACCATGATTAACAGACTGGACTATATTGCGGCTATCGAGCCATTTATGGATAAACCGCTTGTCAAGATACTGGCTGGCGTTCGTCGTTGCGGCAAATCTACCATTTTTGAAATGTTGAAAGAAGAATTTCTGCGTCGTGGCATATCCGAGGATCATATCATTTCCAAACGATACACGGAGATGGACATTCCCGAAAACATCACTGCCAAGCAGATGTATGACGAACTGCTGGAAGCCATGAAAGGAAAAGACCATTGCTACCTTCTGCTGGACGAGATTCAGGAAATCGACGGATGGGAAAAAGCGGTCAACAGTCTGCTGGAAGGCGCAGATGCTGACATTTATATAACCGGCTCCAATTCCAAACTTATGTCAAGCGAAATTTCCACATATCTGACAGGCCGATATGTCTCCATACCCGTCTATACGCTTTCGTTCAAAGAGTATCTGGACTTCAAAGCAGACAGCACCTTATCCCGCCGGGAACTGCTGGAGGAATATATTCGCTTTGGCGGTTTTCCCATCATTGCGCTTAGTGAATACAACGAGCAAAACGCCTATCAGATCGTCAACGGCATCTACCACACCGTAGTTTCCCGCGATATTGTGAAGCGTCACCGTATCAACAAGCAAGACCTTTTTGATCGTGTCGTGAAGTATATCATTGAGAATATGGGCAAGACCTTTTCGGCAAACTCTATCTCTACTTTCCTGAAAAGTGAGCACCGTAAAGTTTCAGTGGAGAGCATCTATAATTATCTGCGCTGGCTGGAGCAGGCGTTCATCATCTATCCATGCGAGCGCTATGACCTGCAGGGTAAGAGCATCTTAAAAACGCAGGAGAAATATTATCTTTCTGATGTGTCACTGAAATACGCTCTGCTGGGCTATAACCGTAAAATGCTGGACGGTGCAATGGAAAACATCGTGTTTCTGGAATTGAAACGCCGCGGTTACGATGTTTTCATCGGCAAGAACGATACGAAGGAGATAGACTTTGTTGCGATCCGCCGTGATGAAAGGATTTACGTGCAGGTCTGTGTTCAAATTTCCGCAGCCTCGGACCGCGAAGTCGGAAACCTGATGGAGATCCGCGATCATTATCCTAAATATGTTGTTACGCTTAATGAAATGGATACCGGCATTGAAAACGGTATTAAGATTGTTCATCTTGTAGATTTTTTGCTTGCCGAAATGTGGTGAGCAATGATCCAATATTACAAAATTAAATTATCCGCTGAAAGCAGTCCGTGAGGACTGCTTTTTTCATACCTTAAGGAAAGGGGTCTACATCCTTGTCCACCAAATTTCAGCTGATTACAGAACTATATGACCGAACCTTACAGCGCGTGACCGCCAATTATCAGAGCTGGACAGGCTTTCTCCGAGCTGCCTGCTACAACTACAAATGCCCTTTTGATGAACAGATCCTGATTTATGCGCAGCGTCCGGATGCGACTGCCGTACTCGAGATGGAACGCTGGAACAAGCAATTTGGGCGCTGGGTCAACCGGGGAGCCAAGAGCATTGCCGTATTTGGCGATGATGGAAAGAGCCTGCTCAAGCTCTATTTCGATGTATCGGACACCCATGAGACCAGACGCGCCCGTCCTCTGCCCATCTGGACAATGGACGCCGCCTTTGAACCGGCAGTGATCGAGACGCTGGAAAACACCTTCGGTGACCTTGCCGAAAAAGAGACACTGGCTGATGCGGTGCGTTCTGCCAGCCGCAATGCGGTGACCGATAACATTCCGGACTATCTGCATGATTTGCAGGACTGTCGCGAGGATAGTCTGCTGGAGGAACTGGATGACCTCAATCTGGAGGTATTCTATCGGGATGCGCTCGAAGTCAGTGTAGCTTATATGCTGCTGACACGATTGGGGTTGCGGGCAGATGATTATTTTTCGCCGGATGAATTTGGTCATGTCTATGAATTTAACACACCGGCTGTCATCAATGCCCTAGGCATCGCTACCAGCGATATTGCAGAAATGGGTCTGCGGGAAATCAGCCGCACGGTGATGCAAGCGCGGCGGGAACAGTTATTTGCAAAGAACGGCAAAATCCGTTATGATGCAGATACAGAGAAAATATTTCACCCAGAGAGGAGCGAAATTTATGGAGATCACTTATCGGATGCAGGACGGCTTTCAGATGCCGAACCTGATGCTGCCGGCCGAACCGGAGGTTCGCCTGGGCAAGTACGCGGAACTGCGACGGCAGTATCTGATGAAGCATCGGCGGGTGCTGTACACCAACTTGAAGACTACCTGCAAGCTGACGGCGCATCTGGCGGAGATCGAGCAGACCGCGCAGAAGATGGTGGAACAGATCGTGACACAGCTGGCGCAGGCAGAGGGCGTGACGGAGACGATGAAGGAGAACGACCCGCAGCGCTGGGTGGGCTTGATGAACAACTTCAAGCACACAGCGGAGGAACAGGTACTGAACGATTTGATTTACAGCTGAACGACGATGACGGAAACGCCGGGAGTGATGCACTTCCGGCGTTTTTGGATACGCACCTGATCGAAGCGATCCTGTTGGATGACGGTGGGCGCAAGCACACGCGGCAAAATATATTTGACTATTTCCAGAGCCATCACGACCTTGCCCAGCGCATCGAGTTCCTGAAAAACAGCTACAACGATATATGGGTGGAAGTCCTCGCCGGTACAAATGAGATTCGGGTGGGCTACCACGCTGAACCGGACGGACTTCTGATGTGGGAGGGCAGCTACCTCTCTCGCGTCTCAGAGTCCGTTTTTTCATGGGCAGTGGTCACGGAGATGACCGAGGGACTGATCGAGCGCGGCGAATATAAAATCAAGCTGGGACTGCAAAACGCGCCTGTCATGGCAGAACAGCTGGCTTTGTTCGATATGGGCGGCAATACACCGGTGTATGAAGTGCTGGAAACCGAGTCGTCCGGTGCGTTGTTCCCAGTTAAGGAGATTCCGCAGGCGGTCATGGATCAGGTGCTCTACACAGCTGGAAACGAATCGAACAGCGCAGAGCGCATCGCAGTGTTCTATATGCGGGAGCGCCCAGAAGCAGAATGTGCGGCATTCCTGCGCAGGGAGTTCGGCACGGAGAACGGGCGTGGCATCAAATATGAAGGACGAAAATATGCAGTCTGGTTCATGGAGGACGGCATCCATCTGGCGCAGGGAAACAGCGTCCGCACCGGATATGAGCGCACCACGGTATCGTGGGAGCGTGCGTCTGCCCGGATTTTAGAACTGTTGGAGACAGGAACATACCTGTCTGCGGCAGAACTGGAACGAGCGCCGGATGAGGTGCTGCGGGAAATGGCAGATGCCCTTTTGATGACCGCTCGCGACCTGAATGAAGACGGACGGGCGCGTGGATTGTTCCCGCAGACGCTCGCCATCCACGACCAGCGCAAGGGGTATCCCGAACTGGATGCGGATATGGTTGCCTTTGCAAAAAGCGAAGGCGGACTTGTCGTGCTGGCGGAGGAATACCACGCCTTTCTGGACGCCTACGGGCAGGATCGCGGCATCATGCGTTTTCGCCCATCTCCGTATAACCTCCATCGAATCGGCATCGTGCTGGACGGTCTTTCCTATCCGGAACGCAGCTTCACCGCCCAGCCGGATTTCCTGCGGCAGTGCAAAATGTTCATCACGCAGGATGAGATCGACCGGTTCTTTTTGCAGGAGGGCTTAGAAAGCCGACTGGCGATTTACTCGCATTTCTGCTATCCCCATACTGTGGAGGAACATCAAAAGTTCATCAAAAACAGCTTTGGGGAGTACAGCGGTGGAGCACGCGACGGATACGACCATACGAAAACCTACAAGGGACTGACGTATCAGCGAGAGTATGCCCGCAAGCAGTATGATGAGGTCCGGCTGACCATCCCCAATGTGGTCAAGACCTATGAGCGTTTGATCACCCAAAAGCGCTTTCCCGGAGAAGATGCCATCGCCAAGATACCAGAGTATGAACGGGAACGGCTGGCGCGCTCCATCTATCACGGCTTTTACAATGCGCCGGAGGAGATTCCGCGTCCATATCCCCGACAGGCGGATTTTTATGAAGCAGTTCCTGTCATTCGCGCACAGCTTTCGGATATGCACAAGACTGCGGAGATGCTGGCGGGGCTGACCACCTACCTAGACAGTCTGGATGAGAGCGATCGTTATTACGATTCCTGCCAGAATGCACGAACACAGCTTTCTGCTTATGTTGACGGCACTTTCAGCCTGTTCAACCACCGGCATGATGCGTTGCAGCGTGACAGTGACTTTGCAGCGCAGGTCATGGCAGATGTGGAACAAATCTCAGCCAACGAGCCAGAGAAACCAGAGCAGCACCATTCGGAAACGGTAGCGTTCTACTCAGGAGAGAAGAATGGCTTGCCTTTTGATGTGGAAGTGCAGGTGCTTCGTACCAATGAGCCAGAGCCGCAGAAGGAGCCGCAGGCAGACAATCCACCGGCATTGACTCCACCGAAAAAGAGAGAACACAATGGTTGGGCACGTCCCTTGAATACCAGCGGCAGGAACTATCATATCACCGATGATCGGATCGGAGAAGGTGCGCCGCTGGAGCGATTTCAGCGAAATCTAGATGCCATCCGTCTGCTGAAAACCATAGAAGCCGAGGAGCGCACTGCCATGCCGGAGGAACAGGAGGTGCTGGCGCAGTACGTGGGCTGGGGTGGTCTGGCTGACTTCTTCGATGAGAAAAATGCCCGGTACGATGAACTGAAGGAACTGCTGACCGACGCCGAGTACGCCGCTGTCCGCGAGTCCACCCTGACGGCGTTCTACACGCCGCCGGTGGTCATCCGCAGGATCTACGCTGCGCTTGAGCAGATGGGTTTTACGCAAGGCAACATTCTGGAACCGTCCTGCGGTGTGGGCAATTTCCTTGGGATGCTGCCGGAGGGTATGTCAGGCAGCAGGCTTTACGGTGTGGAGCTGGATGACCTCTCCGGCCGCATCGCCCGACAGCTCTACCAGCGCAGCAGCATCGCGGTGCAGGGTTATGAGAAAGCCGCATTCCCGGATAATTTCTTCGATGCGGCGATTGGCAATGTCCCTTTCGGTCAATTCAAGGTGCTGGACAAACGATATGACCGTCTGAACCTGCCCATCCACGAATACTTTATTGCCAAAACACTGGACAAGGTTCGTCCGGGCGGCGTCATCGCCTTTGTGACCTCCAGTTTTACCATGGACAAGCGCACTGCCAATGTGCGGAAATATATTGCACAGCGGGCAGAGCTGCTGGGTGCGATCCGTCTGCCCAACAATGCGTTCAAGGCTGCGGCTGGTACGGAAGTCGTATCGGATATTCTGTTCCTGCAAAAACGGGACCGCATGGTAGATATAGAGGCGGAGTGGGTACATCTTGCCACCAATGATGACGGAATCCAGATGAACAGCTATTTTGTGGATAATCCCGACATGGTGTTGGGTAAGATGAAAATGGTGTCGGGACCGTTCGGTCCGACGCCTACCTGCGAGCCTTATCTGGATCAGCCGCTGGACAGCCTGCTGGCAGAAGCGATCCAAAACATTCACGGAG
>UMKM01077133.1_pt1 | contig 12443 bp, 8 predicted proteins | sample 1966331 | NCBI WGS metagenome assembly UMKM01 (sample SAMEA4836176, study PRJEB28245) | human gut metagenome | biome: gut microbiome; material: fecal sample | place: Denmark | collected 2008 | reverse complement strand
ACGGTTATTTTTCTATACACTGTTTTATTTGACGCTTACTTTCTTCTTTTTCTATTTTCATAGTTTGACTAATACAATGTATCACTCTGTTTTTCTTGATATTTACCGAGTCGGTGCAACAATATTTAGACTGCTCGTAAGCTATCACCCCTCTGATAACTATGCAATTTTATCTGAATCAGATTTGTTTGAAGAACAATAGCATGAATATATACCACTTTCCCTTGACCGTCAACCATAAATTTTTCCGCATTTCTTCCACTATACAAATTGCATAACACGCATTTTTTCCCACAAATCCTTTATTTTCAAGACATGCAAAAAACAGGAGCGGAAAATCTACGGATTTTCCACTCCTGCTTTTTACTCATTTTTGTCTATATTTATAAAATGTTAGGGGCAAAAGATGCCATACGAATTGTTCCGTACTTCGTACTCCCACAATTCTATCTTTATAATTAGTCCTCTTCGGTTGTCTCTTCCGGAAGGTTGATGGCAAGTCCAAGTTCTTCTAACTGCTTCTCATCTACAGTGCCCGGTGCCTCTGTCATCAGACAGGAAGCATCTTTTACCTTCGGAAATGCAATGACATCACGGATGGAATCTGCATGTACCATATGCATTACCATACGGTCTAAACCGTAAGCCAGCCCTGCGTGTGGCGGTACACCATACTTGAATGCGGAAAGCAGGAAACCGAACTGATCCCATGCACGCTCTTTTGTAAATCCAAGTACCTCAAACATTTTCTCCTGAATATCATCCTGATGGATACGGACAGAACCACCGCCAAGCTCAGTACCATTTAACACGATATCGTATGCTTTTGCACGGACAGCGCCCGGTTCAGAATCAATCTTGTCCCAATCCTCTTCCATCGGCATCGTAAACGGATGATGCATTGCCATATAGCGATTCTCTTCGTCAGACCACTCAAGTAACGGGAATTCTGTTACCCAGAGGAAATTATATTGATTCGGATCAAGCAGGTTCAGCTCTTTTGCCATATGAAGTCTCAATGTACCAAGAACTGCCCATACGACTTTATTTTTATCTGCAGCAAATAACAGCAGATCGCCCGGTTTTCCTTCCATAGCTTCTACTAATGCTGCCAGTTCTTCCTCTGTCATGAATTTTGCAAAAGAAGATTTGTATGTGCCATCTTCATTTACACACAGGTAAGCCAGACCCTTTGCTCCATATGTTTTTGCCAGATCAACCAGTTTGTCGATCTGTTTACGTCCCATGGACGCTTTGCCCGGAACAGCGATACCTCGTACGCTGCCGCCGTTCTCCAATGCACCGGTAAATACACCGAATCCACAGTCTTTTACAACCTCAGATACATCGTGTAATTCCATGCCGAAACGGGTATCCGGTTTGTCGGAACCGTAACGGTCCATCGCATCCTGCCATGTCATACGCGGAAGCGGGATCTGCACATCCACACCGATTGCCTCTTTGAATACATATTTTAACAGACGCTCATTTACGTCTAATACATCATCTACATCTACGAAAGATAACTCCATATCCGCCTGTGTAAACTCCGGTTGACGGTCAGCACGTAAGTCCTCATCACGGAAACATTTGGTAATCTGGAAATAACGGTCATATCCGGAGCACATCAGCAACTGTTTGAACAGCTGTGGAGACTGCGGAAGTGCATAAAAGCTTCCCGGATGTACACGGCTCGGTACCAGGTAATCTCTTGCTCCCTCTGGAGTAGATTTTGTCAGAACCGGTGTCTCAATCTCGATAAATCCTTCTTTTGCCATAAAATCACGCATCAGATAAGCCACTTTGCTTCTGAGCATCAGGTTACGCTGTAAATCCGGACGACGCAGATCCAGGTAACGGTATTTCAGACGGATCTCATCTTTTGTCTGGGAATTCTCCTCGATATGGAACGGCGGTGTATCGGACTCAGAAAGGATACGAAGACTCTCTGCGATCACTTCAATATCACCGGTTTTTAAGTTTTCATTTACTGCTGCAGAACGTTTCTGGATCTTACCAACAACTGCGATAACATACTCACTTCTGAGTGTCTCTGCTTTTGCAAATCCGTCGCTTCCTACACTGTTTTCATCAAATACGATCTGAAGCAGACCGGAACGGTCTCTCAAATCAATAAAGATCAGGCTGCCCAGATTTCTTCTTCTCTGTACCCATCCCATAACGGTAACGGTACTTCCGATATCTGCGCTGGATACCTCTGTACATCTATGGGATCTTTTCAATCCACGCATGGACTCTGCCATAATTTATTCCTCCTGTAATCACTCATGCACGATGCATTTCTGTTTTTCAAAAATCTGCATCTTACATCAGTTTCATTTCTTATTTAAAAAATTCTACAAAATCCTCATAACCTTCTTTTGAAAGCTGCTCTTTCTGGAATTTTTTATTTTTATTCATGCGGACAACCAGTACCTGCTCGCCGTTTGCGCGGGCCTGCTGTGCCTGTCCGATCACTTCGCTGAGTTTATCTCCCGGATATCCTTTTTCAATCAGATATGCTGTTTTCTTCGGCTGCTCCGGAATCTGAAATCCGTTTTCCATCAAAAGCAGGATGATACGCTCAAATCCGATGGAAAATCCGCAGGCCGGAACATCTTTTCCGGTGAAGTTTCCAACCATCTTGTCGTAACGTCCGCCGCCGCCGCAGCTTCCGCCAAACTCCGGTATCGCAATCTCAAAAATAGTTCCTGTATAGTAAGACATGCCTCGTACCAGAGTCGGGTCAAATACCAGCTCAAAGGATGCTGTTTTTGTCGCATTGACTGCAGATGCGATCTCTTTCATATTCTGAACGATCTCTGCATCCAGATAGTCACCTAAAGTATCTGCCAGATAGCTGATGCCATCCTCTGCCTGCTCCACACCGGTGAACAGAGACAGATATTTGTCGATTGCTTCCTGTGCGTAGCCTTCTTTTGCAAGTTCCTCTGCAACGCCTTCCAGACCAATCTTGTCCATCTTGTCCAGAATGATAAATACGGTATCGAACTCTTCCTCTGCAAATCCGCTGTAAGCCGCCATTGCTTTTAAGATACGACGCTCGTTGATACGGATCTCAAAATTTTTGAATCCAAGTTTGCCAAGTGTGGTAGTCGTAGCAAGAATCAGCTCGATCTCTGCCAGATTGGACGGTTCGCCAAGAATATCAATATCGCACTGCATAAACTGACGGTAACGACCTCTCTGCGGACGGTCTGCACGCCATACATTTCCCATCTGAAGTGCCTTAAACGGGGACGGCAGATCATTTGCATGGTTCGCATAGTAACGGCAAAGCGGTACGGTCAGATCATATCTCATACCGAAATCAACCAGATCTGCCTCACTCTGTGCTGTCTCTAATTTCAGTTTCTCACCACGTTTCAATACTTTGAAAATCAGTTTCTCATTTTCTCCGCCCTGCTTATTGCTCAGGTTTGCAATATCTTCCATACACGGAGTCTCAATCGGAGTAAATCCGAATGCACGATACGTCTCCTTGATTACGCTCTGCACATAATCACGGATCTGCATCTCATCCGGCATAATATCTTTCATACCGTTTACCGGTTTTTTCTTTAAAGCCACTGTATATCCTCCATTCCATACAGATTGCTCTGTATTTTATATTACCTTATAAAACAGATTCCGATATCTGCTTTCGTATCCATTGCCAGACACAGACGTCTTTTCCAGTTTCTGTGTTCACATACATAGTTTATTATACGTTTGTGTGTTTGATATAGCAAGTGTTTTATCAGAGCTGACCACAGTTTTTCAGCAATTCCCGCTTCCGCTCTACCATCTCATCCACACGATCCAGGTAATTTATAATATCTTTTACATTTCCCACACGCTCGATACGCTTGCCATCTTCAAAAACAACTTTTGTGGTGGCACCTGCGCCAAGTGCCATAATGGTCTGTTTCTCTTCCATGATCAGAATGTTGTACACACCGGCTTTTCCCGGTTTTGCGTAGCCGACATTTTCAAAATTACCTGCCATGTTTTTCTGACGATACAGATAATATGGCTCCAGTCCCATCTCGTGGCAGCACTCAGCGGTCAGATCAATAGTCTGCGCAGTATTTTCAATGTGCAGGTTCTCATACTGCTCTTTCTGCATCCGCAGTCTGGCCGCACGTTTGATGGCCAGAGAATGGACTGTGATATTATCCGGATCCAGTTCTTCCAGCTGTCGCATCGTCTCACGCACATCCTCGATGGTTTCCTCCGGAAGTCCCACGATCAGATCCATATTGATATTGTCAAAACCAACCTCCCGTGCAAGTTTGAAACTGTCGATGGTCTGCTGCACCGTATGCTGACGGCCGATGAGACGTAATGTTTCTTCCTTCATCGTCTGAGGATTGATAGAAATTCTGGAAATATTGTGTCTGTGGATGACTTCCAGTTTTTCTCTTGTGATACTGTCCGGTCTGCCGGCTTCTACCGTAAATTCCAGAAGCTGCGTCTGTTTCCGCGCTTTTTCCATTTTACTGTCGGCATCTGTTAAAGCATTTTCAGTTCCAGCTCCATCCATAGGATTCTGCACTTCATCTATCACATCTATTTCATTCACATGTTCATCTGCATAGATCATTCTGCCCTGCTCATCCGCAATGCCAAAATAGCTTCCGATCATAGTCAGCAGGCGGTCCATCTGCTCTGCAGAAAGTGTCGTCGGTGTACCTCCGCCGATATAAACAGAATTCAATACTTTATGCTTGCATGCCTCTGCCGTGAAGGCAATTTCTTTTTCCAGTGCATCCAGATATTCATCCATGCGGTTCGCCCATTTTGCCAGCGGATAGGAGGTAAAAGAGCAGTACAGACAGGTGCTCGGACAAAACGGAATGCCCACATACAGACTGTATCCGTTCTCATAATCAATACGGCTCAGCAGTTCCAGCTCCCGCTTTGCAACTGACAGACTCAGCTCGATCTTTTCATCAGAAGCAAGGTATGTTTCCTTCATATAGGAACGAATCTCATCTTCGCTTTTTCCCTCCTCCAGCAGTTCCATCGGGATTTTTGTCGGGCGGATACCGGTCAGAGTTCCCCACGGAAGTGTCTTTCCTGCATACACAGTCAGCAGGTAATACAATTGCTGCTTTAACTCGTTTTTCGTCTTTTTCCGATCTTCAAAATCAACCTGAACACTACCGTCCAGTGCCATTTTTTCTTTCATTGCACGATTCTCATGATCCTGTGCAACTGTTTCTTCTTTTGCTGCATCATCCTCTTCCTGAGTTTCCTTCTGATTATGTTCAAAAAACTTAAAATCAATCATCTGGTTTTTCCGGTCATAATTCACCACAAGATGAAATACACTTTCCGGAAACTCCTCCCGCGGCATGGCTTTTACAAGCACATCATGCTGTGGATAAAATGCTTTTACCAGAGAATGAATATCATATTCAAAATTTGGTTCATTTAATTGTACTGTGATCATCTTTATACCCTTTCGTGATAAAAGGAATTTTCATAATTATGAAAATTCCTTTTAAAATCATTATGCTAAGTACATATTATACTGTTTCTCGTATCCAATCGTAGTACGTGCCTCATGTCCCGGAAGGACAGCCGTATCATTTGGAAGTAAAAACAGTTTTTCTTTCACGGAACGCACCAGTTCCGACATGCTGCCACCTTTGAAATCCGTTCTGCCGACGGAGCCGCAAAACAGCGTATCTCCGCTTGCCAGCACTTTATTTCCATCAAAATAATAGCAACATCCACCCTCGGTATGCCCCGGTGTAGAAATCACTTTGATCTTAAATCCTGCCAGATCAAGTACATCACCGTCTTTTGCATACACATCAGCATCATATGTCTCCGGGTTGCCAAACATTGCAGATACATTTTTCTGAATGTCGTGCATGGTAGCTTCTTCTTTCTCGCTTGCATACACAGGAACGCCAAAGGCATCTGCCACCATACGCGCATGATGTGCGTGATCATAATGTCCATGTGTCAGCAATACTGCCTGCAGTTTCAACCCGCGCTCTTTGATGCGGCGGATCAGGTCTGCACCGTCTCCACCCGGATCAATGATCACCATCTCTTTTGTATCTGCGTTTACGATAAAGTAACAGTTTGTTCCGATATCGCCAACATTATATTCTTCAATTCTTAAATCTGCCATATACACTCCTGTTTCATTGTATTTATCAGCCTGTGGTACGTTCAATCTCAAATACACTTTCAATCTGGCGCAGCTTTTCGCTCAGCATACTCAGCTCATCTTTTCCTTTGGTATAGAAGGAAACCACGATCGTTGCAATTCCTTTCTTACTGGTCCGTGAATTAATCGAATCAATATCAATGCCACGCTCCGTAAACACTTTTGAAATATCTACCAACAAGCCGGTACGATTGTTTCCAAAAATTTTAAGTTCTGCAAGGTAACGGCCATGTCCGCCGTTTTCTTCGTCTGACGCTCCCTGCTGCCACTCTGCCTCAATGAGACGCTGCCTGTCAAAATCCGGCAGCTGCATGATATTAACACAATCTGTTCTGTGAATGGATACACCACGGCCTCTGGTCACGAATCCGACGATCTCGTCTCCCGGAACCGGACTGCAGCATTTGGAAAAATGTACTGCCACATCCGTCAGACCTTTGACAATAATACCACTCTTCTTGTGGGTTGTCCGCTCGACTTCCGCATGTTTCTCTTTCTGCTCGGAAGCATTTTCTACTACCTGTGCATCGGTCAGTTGTTGTGTATGCTCCTTACGGTACTCTTCCATCATACGGTTTATGATCTGTGATTCCGTCAGACCACCATGTCCCACAGCAGCCAGCACAGATTCCCAGTCACGGAAACCATATTTCCGCTGTACCTTTGCCTGATAGTCCGGCTTATTGATATCACCAAAATTAATGCCTTTCGTTTTACAGTAATTCGTTAATAACTCCTTGCCTTTGATGATGTTTTCTTCTTTAAACTGATTACGGAACCACTGATTGATCTTATTCTTCGCCTGGGTACTTTTTACCAGATTTAACCAGTCACGGCTCGGGCCCTTGGAATTTGCCGACGTCAAAATCTCGATCCGGTCACCGTTGCGGATATTATAATCTATGGTTACCAGCCGCCCGTTTACCTTGGCTCCGATCATCTTATTGCCCACGGCCGAATGGATCCCATAGGCAAAATCAATCGGTGTGGAGCCTTTCGGAAGACTCTTAACATCACCGCTTGGCGTAAAACAGAATACACTGTCAGAAAACAGATCCAGATCACTCTTTAACAGGCTCATAAACTCCCGGTTATCGGACATGTCACGCTGCCATTCAAGGATCTGGCGCAGCCAACTTAACTTTTCTTCCTCACCGTTGATGCTGTTTCCGTTATTTGCTTCTTTGTATTTCCAATGAGCAGCAATACCGTATTCAGAAGTACGATGCATCTCTTCTGTACGGATCTGAATCTCAAATGGCTGACCGGTTGGTCCGATCAGCGTCGTATGCAGAGACTGATACATATTTGGCTTCGGCATTGCGATATAATCTTTGAAACGTCCCGGAATCGGTTTGTATTTCTCATGGATCACACCCAGTGCTGCATAACAGTCCTTGACATCATCCACAATAATACGGATTGCAAACAGATCATAGATCTGATCCAGGGTTTTGTTCTGGTTTACCATTTTCTTGTAAATACTGAAAAAATGTTTTGCCCTTCCCATAACCGTAGCCTTGATACCCGCATCCTTCAGACAGGCCTCCACATCATTCATCAGTCTGTGGACATACGCATCTCTGGCAGATTTCCGGACAGCAATTTTTTCTACCAGATCATAATACGCTTCCGGCTCCAGATACTTCAACGACAGATCCTCCAGCTCGATCTTGATCTTGGAAATACCGAGCCGCTGTGCGATCGGTGCATAGATATCCATGGTCTCACGGGCTTTTTCCTTCTGTTTCTCCGGCTTCATATATTTCAGCGTGCGCATATTGTGCAGACGGTCTGCCAGCTTGATAATAATGACACGAATATCCTTTGCCATGGCAAGGAACATTTTTCGCAGATTTTCTGCCTGCACTTCAATCTTATCCGCATCATAGGCAATCTGTCCCAGCTTTGTCACACCATCCACCAACAATGCCACTTCCGGGCCAAATTCTTCTTTGATCTCCTCATCAGTCATGACCGTATCTTCCACTACGTCATGAAGCAGTCCCGCCACGATTGTTTCCTTATCCATCTCAAGCTCCGCCAAAATAATGGCCACATATAATGGATGGATAATATACGGTTCTCCGGATTTACGCACCTGCGTCTTATGTGCTTCCGCAGCAATCTGATACGCCTTTTCCACCATGGAAATATCTGCTGACGGATGATATTTCTGTATAATCTCAATCAGATCCCGATGCAATTCCTCCGGACTGACAAAATCCCTGATTGGAACGATCGCTGAGTCCAGAACGGCTGCCGGCTCAATTGACTGAAGCGCAGCTTCATCAATCTGCATTTTCGTCCGCGGTATGTTATTGTTTTCTGAAATTATCTTTTTTTCTTTTGTTTCCATCTCGATCCCACCTATTCCAACATTATAATGAAATTTATTATAAATTGCAACGCTTTCCAAATGCAGATGCTGCTTGTTACCGCCATCAACGCCATACCGACGGTAACTTAATTGTTACTTTTTAGAGTATCACACGATTTTACAAAAAAATAGCCATTTTTTTGAATTTTCTTGAAAACAAACTACTTTTCAGATACAATGCTTAGTAGAAACGCCAATTTACTATAATTTTTGGCAATGATAAGGAGGCAATTATGGCACAGAATCCAATCGTAACAATCGAAATGGAAAACGGCGATATCATCAAAGCAGAGCTTTATCCGGAAATCGCCCCAAATACAGTAAATAATTTCATCTCTCTGGTAAACAAAGGATTTTATGACGGTGTGATCTTCCACCGTGTCATCAGAGGTTTCATGATCCAGGGCGGAGATCCGGAAGGAACCGGTATCGGCGGACCTGGATACAGCATCCACGGCGAATTCTCCAACAATGGTTTCACAAACAACCTGAAACATACACCGGGTGTTCTTTCCATGGCACGTACTATGATGCCAAACTCCGCCGGAAGCCAGTTCTTCATCATGCATGCAGCTGCTCCGCATCTTGATGGCGAATATGCAGGATTCGGTAAGGTCATCGAAGGTATGGAAAATGTAAATAAGATCGCAGAAGTTCGCTGCGATTACAGTGACCGCCCAATGGCTCAGCAGAAAATGGCAAAAGTAACCGTTGAGACATTTGGTGTAGATTATCCGGAACCGGAAAAATGCTAATTTGTTTGCATGGCTAAAACTTTAAAATAATGAAAGCGTCCCATTTTATTTTGTCTTGTCAGCTAGCAATCGCTTGCCAAGAAAAAATAAAATGGGACGCATTTACGTTACGATGCAAAAATTTTTACGCCATGCCTCTTAACGTCGCCGTGCCCGCGCCTTATATTTCTTCTCGCCGAAGATCCAGAACAGGATCAGTGCGATCAGTGTTCCGATCACCATGCCCACAATGACATCGCTCGGATAATGCACGCCCACATAGAGTCTGGACAGCGAAATTGCAAAAGCCAGAACCAATGCCGGCACACCGATTCCACGCGGACAGCTTTTATAGATCACAACTGCCGATGCAAAAGAAGCAGATGCATGACCGGAAGGGAATGACCAGTCCGGCTGTGCTGCGATCAGGCACTGCAATCCTGCTACCACTTCATAAGGACGGACCCGTGCCACATAATTCTTCAGCAGGAAGTTCGTCACGCAGAGGGAACCCAATAATGCCAGCAGAGAAAGGAGTCCCGCACGTCTGGTCTTTTTGGGAAACAGCAGAACAATGGATAACACGATCCATACGATTCCCATGTTGCCAAGATTCGTGATGGCGATCACAATCGGATTCAGTGCTTCCATACGCAGATGTTCCTGAATAAAAAGCAGAATCTGCCCATCCCATATATGTAATTGTTGAATAACAGTATCCAGCGTTATCATTGCTCTCTTTCCTTTCCAGATTGTTTTATCAAACGTGTGCTATCACACACTTCACCGTAATTTTCCAGTAAAGAAAGTCCCACTGTACAAAAGCAGGTATCAGTGGGACTCCATAATATTTATCAGAATTTAAAGATTGCCACTCCGTATGGTGGGAGTTCGTATGCGAAGGAATACGGTCTTCCGTCACATTCTGATTTTTCAGACTGATAAACAGTCGGACGTTCTGTGCCCTCGCCACCGAATTTTGCATCATCGCTGTTCAGCAATAACGTATATTTTTTCTTTTTCGGTACACCCACGCGATAATCCGGACGTGCCATCGGTGTAAAATTGCATACAAACAACAGGTTGTTTCTGCCGGATTTTCCGTGACGAACAAAGCTGAAAATACTGCGGTATCCGTCGTTCGGATTGATCCATTCAAATCCATCCGGCTGATCATCCAGTTCATACATTGCCGGATATTTTTTATAAATAGTCAGCAGTTCTTTTACAAATGCCTGTAAATGGCTGTGGTTCTCATCGTTTAAAAGTTCCCAGTCAAGTTCCCGTTTTTCACTCCACTCACGGAGCTGTCCGAAGTCCTGACCCATGAACAACAGCTTTTTGCCCGGATGTCCCATCATAAACGCATACCCTGCCATCAGATTGCGGTATTTGTCAATGCCAAGTCCCGGCATTTTATTCAACATGGAACATTTCAGATGAACAACCTCATCGTGAGAAAGTACGAGAATGTATTTCTCACTATAATTGTAACTCATGGCAAATGTCATCTTATTATGATTGTCTTTGCGGAAATATGGATCCAGTTTCATGTAATCCAGAAAATCATGCATCCATCCCATGTTCCATTTATAAGTGAAATCCAGTCCGCCGTCCTCGGCTTTTCCGGTTACCATCGGCCATGCGGTGGATTCCTCTGCGATCATAACTGCTCCCGGATTTCTGCCGCAGACCAGTGTATTCAGATGGCGGAAAAATTCAATCGCTTCCAGGTTTTTATTTTCACCGTATTGATTTGGAACCCATTGTCCGGCTTCTTTACCATAATCCAGATATAGCATGGAAGCAACCGCATCCACACGAAGACCATCAATATGATACTTCTCTACCCACAGTAATGCAGAGTTCAGAAGGAAATTCTTGACCTCAGTCTTACCATAGTCAAAAATCTTGGTTCCCCAGTCCGGATGCTCACCTTTTCTCGGATCCGCGTACTCATAGAGGCAAGTTCCGTCAAACTCAGCCAGTCCGTGGGCATCCCGCGGAAAATGCGCCGGAACCCAGTCCAGGATAACACCGATCTTATGTCTGTGCAGGTAATTGATCATATATGCAAAATCCTCCGGTGTTCCGTAGCGGGACGTCGGTGCAAAATATCCTGTTACCTGATATCCCCAGGAACCGTCAAACGGATACTCGGAAATTCCCATCATTTCTACATGGGTGTAACCCATTTCCTTGACATATTTTGTCAGTTCTACTGCCAGTTCACGGTATGTATAAAAGCCGGTGTCTTCTTCATAGCCTGCATGACGTTTCCAGGAACCCGGATGCACTTCATAAATGGACATTGGCTGACGGTACACCTCATCATCCTTATGTGCCGCACGTGCTTCCATCCATTTTTCATCGGACCATTTCAGCTTACTGATATCTGCGACTTTTGATGCAGTGCCCGGACGCAGTTCCGCATAGTTTGCATAAGGATCTGCCTTATAAAGTTTTCTGCCATCCTGGGTTTCAATGAGATATTTGTACATATCACCAATCTTTACATTGCTGATAAACAGTTCATAAATTCCATTTGGCTCCAGACGTTTCATTTCATGAGAGGTCTCATTCCAGTCATTGAAAGAACCAATGACCCATACACGTTTTGCATTTGGTGCCCATACCGCAAAGTTGACACCCTGCCATCTGCCCTTTTTACATGGATGCGCCCCCAGTTTCATATACATGTCATAATGTACACCTGCGCCGAACAGATACATATCATACTCAGAAATGTTCCCCATAGTGTTTTCCTCCTTAAAAACCACTCACTTTTATTGCGATTATTCAAAATCTTTTTCATGAAGAATCAGATAATCATTCTCATTATATTTCTTTGAGAAAATAGAACCAAACGCCTTCTTGATTCCGCCGCCTTCTGCATTTTCAATCGCCTCATCCACAATATCCTTGACCTCGGCCAGTGTGGTTGCACGCTCCAGTTTTTGGATATTGTTGATACGATTGTATAAAGCGAGTACCCCCATCTGGTCAATGGTGCACTCCATCTCTTTTGCATAAGATTTTCCGAATTCTACCAGTTCATCGATCGTAAAAATAGGGATGTCCACTTTCTCGGTAAATTTCTTTGCAAAACCAAAATCCAGCTGCATTGCCTTGCGGATTC
>UMKM01003576.1_pt1 | contig 12448 bp, 9 predicted proteins | sample 1966331 | NCBI WGS metagenome assembly UMKM01 (sample SAMEA4836176, study PRJEB28245) | human gut metagenome | biome: gut microbiome; material: fecal sample | place: Denmark | collected 2008 | reverse complement strand
AAAAAATGCGGCGGAAGATGTGCGATCTTAATTGGGGCATTTGGGATGATGCTTGTGGCTACCCTGGCGGTGTTGCTTGCATTGCCGTCAGGCGGCAATTTTGTAGTGATGACGATTATTATTATGGTGGTCTCTTCCTTTGCGATTTATGGTATGCGCGGCATGTATTACGCAATTATTGGAGAAGCAGGAACCCCAGCAAAAATCTACGGAACTGTGTCAGGAATTGCCATGTTCATCGGATTTTCACCAGACTTTTTTAATCCGACGTTAATTGGAAGCTGGCTGGATCAATATCCAGGCGCTGCAGGATACAGAATGATCTTTATTTATATGCTGATTACGATGCTTGTGGGTATTGGATTCGTTATCCTATTAGTACGGCATAATAAGAAAAATAAAGTGGAAAACGTAAATGCTGCGGACGAATAAAAAAGACGGAGGTGGGCAAATGAAGTATGTGATCGGAATTGATGGAGGGACACAAAGTACGAAGGTTTCTGTCTTTACATTAGATGGAAAAATTGTCTGTGAGCAGAAGAATGCCTTACGGCCGCTTTATTCACCGGACGCGGATACTGCGGAGCATCCGGATGATGATTTGTGGGATTCTCTGAAGATGACGGGACATCAGGTTATGGAGAAATTTGAAGGAGATCCAGGAGATATTATTGCAATCGGTTTGGGAAGTATTCGATGCTGCCGTACGTACCTGAAAAAAGATGGAACGCTGGCGTACCCAGTTCTGAATTGGATGGATAAACGGCTTGCCAGACCATACCCGGGAGATATTCCAGAGTTTCAGTATCTGAGTACAACTACGGGTTATCTGACAGTGCGCCTTACCGGTCAATTCTACGATACGGCAGCCAATTATGAAGGAGTATATGGTCCATTTGACAAAGAAACCTGGAATTGGAGCGAAAATCCAGAGGATTATGTACCCTATAATATAAAGCGAGAAAACCTATTCGATCTGGTTATGCCAGGAGAAATATTGGGAAAGGTAACCAAAGAAGCTGCTGCAGATACTGGCTTCCCGGAAGGCTGTCCCGTCATTGCGACAGCAAATGACAAAGCGGCGGAAGGACTCGGAGCCGGAATCATTGATGATTCGTCCTGTCTGATTTCTCTCGGAACCTATATAGGCGGGATGGTCAATGGCCATGAGTTTAATGACAGCGCACAGTGCTATTGGTCAAATCTTTCTGCCATTCCTAAACGATATCTGTATGAAGGTATGACAGGAATACGGAGGGGAATGTGGAGCGTATCTTGGTTTAAAGAGATTCTTGGTGAACCATGGGAGAATCTTGCGAAGAAAGAAAAAACCTGTGTAGAACAGCTTCTTGAAAATGAGGCGGTTCATATTCCAGCCGGAAGTGACGGCTTGATTACGGTTCCAGAGTTTTTATGTCCGAATGATATTCCGTACAGAAAGGCTATGATGATAGGTTTCGATGGGAGACATAAACGGTCCCATATGTACCGTTCTATATTGGAAGCCATTGCAATGACGATGCATATGAGCATGGAAGACATGTTTGAAGAAATGGGATATAAGCCGGAACGGTTGATTATTTCTGGTGGAGGGTCAAAATCCAAATTGTTTATGCAGATTTTTGCGGATGTATTTAGAATGCCGGCCGTTCGAAATGAAGTTACGGACGCGGCAGGAGTGGGAGCGGCAATTTGTGCGGCCATGGGTGTAGGAGCTTATGACTCTTATGAAGAGGCAGTGAATAAGATGGTGCGTATTGAGGATGCGTTTCAGCCGGATCTTGAGAATACAGAATTATACGCCCGTGTAGAAAACAATGTATATAGGACAATTAAAAATTATTCGGACCCTGTAAACCGGGAAATTTATCGTATTTTTTTATAAGAAATTAAGAAAGTAAGTGAGGGAGATTAAAATGAGCAGAAGAGATGAAATTGCAGAAAAAATGAAACAGATTGTGGGGGAAGAGAATGTTGTGACAGACAAAGAAGTGCTGGAAGACGCAACTCATGACAGATTTCGTAAATATGAGGGGTATCATAAGGTATACACGAATCCGTTGCCAGCAGCAGTTGTATTTGTGAACAATGCAGAAGAGGTGTCAAGTGTTCTTAGGTATTGTAATGCAAAGAAAATAAATGTCGTGCCAAGAACAGGGCATTCTGCAACAGAAGGCGGACTTGAGACTATCGTAGAAGATTCCATTGTGCTTGACGGATCTCATATGAACAAGATTATTGAGATTGATGAAGTAAACATGCAGGCAACAGCAGAATGTGGCGTTGTACTGGAAGATCTTGAAAATGCAGTGAGAAAACTTGGATATACTACAGGGCATTCTCCCCAGTCCAAACCGATTGCTCAGATGGGCGGTCTGGTAGCAACCCGATCAATCGGCCAGTTTTCTACTTTATACGGTGGAATAGAGGATATGCTAGCGGGAGTGGAGACGGTATTTCCGGACGGAACCATCTGTGATATTAAAGCGGTTCCTCGCAGAAGTGCGGGGCCGGATATTCGCCATGTGGTACTTGGCAACGAAGGGGCGCTGAATTTCATCACAAAAGTAACCGTAAAATTGTGGAAATATTATCCGCAGTTCCATGAATGTATGGGATATACCTTGGATAATATGCATGACGGATTAAATATTATGAGAGAAGTTATGGTAGAGGGATATCGCCCATCCGTCGCGAGATTATATGACGCGGAAGACGGAAAGGAGCATTTTTCACATTTTGCAGCGGACAAATGCGTTCTCTTGTTTGTGACAGAAGGACCGGAACTTATTTCCCATGCTACAGCGGAAGGAATCCGTAAGATTATGGAAAATCATCCGGAGTGTACCCAGGTGGAAACAAAGCTGATTGAAACTTGGTTTGCGAACCTAAACTGGGATGCGGCAAGAATCGAAGAGGAACGAAAAGAAGTTTTGGAGACCAATAATGTCTGCTGCACAACAGAAATTTCAGCGCCATGGAGTGCCGTACATGAAATTTATGATGTCTGTGTTAAAAGAATCATGGAAGAAATCCCAGATATCACTATATTTGGAGCGCATGCATCCCATTGCTATCCAAATGGAATCAATCTCTATTTTGTATATTGGTACAATGTAGTGGACTGTACGCCGGAGAATGAAATTACAAAATATCACCTGCCGATTAAGAAGATTATCTGTGAAGAGACTATCAAGGCAGGCGGTTCCATGTGTCACCACCATGGGGTAGGAAAACACCGCACACACTGGATAGACAAAGAACATGGCTCTGCGCTTTATATGGTGAAAAAGCTGAAGGAAGCGTTTGATCCGAACGGTATTATGAACATGGGAACAATCTTACCTTATAAAGGGGAAAAATTATGAGATTGTTAGTTTCGTTTAAGCTTTGTCCTGATCTTGAACTGCTAAAAAAGGAAGACATTATCGTAACGGAGGAAATGGGGATAGACACCCATTTCCTTCCTAATATTATAAATTGCTATGATGAAAGTGCGTTAGAGTTAGTGCTGCGTCTTCGTGACAAAATAAAAGAAGGCGTTGTTGAATTATCTGCATTTACTGTTGGAGGAAAACAGACAGAGCTCACTTTAAAAGGATTGAGAGCATTGGGGTTTCTTCATACGGTAAGGGCGGACGCTGAACAAGAAGAGATTCAATTTTTTCCAGAACTGGTGGCGGAAACGCTGGCATGTTATGTGAAAGAGCATCCGCAGGATTGTATATTGCTGGGAAGAGAAGCACCTGCTGGAAATCATGGCGTCATGGCTCAGTTGGTATCTGAAAAACTAAACTGTCCTTCTGTTGGTCCGGTTATCGATCTTATGGAAATGGATGAGAAGTCTGTGACAATTCTTGTGTCAGAGGGAGGAAGCATAAAGAAGCAGACCATAAAACTTCCGTGTGTATTATGTGTGGGGAATGCGGTAATCAGTAAATTAAGGATTGCTACTTTACGTGAACGGATGAAGGTATCGAAGACAGAAAGTGATAATATAAGCCTGGTATATCCGGATTCTAGGCAGATGGCGAAACCGGAAAAGATAACTCCGATAAAAGCAAAACGCCGGTGTTATCAAACCTGGAAAACAGGAAAAGAAGCGGTACAGGATGTGTTGCGGAATGGATTGCAGAAAGTGTTGGAGCAAATATGAAAATACTATTCATTATACATGGAATTCATAATCAAATACTTGAGATGGCCCGAAAGAAAAAGCAGGCGTTGAGTGCTAAGCTGGGCTGTACGGTTGACTCCTGCATTTATGGTGAAGAAAAAGAACTTGAGCATTTGAACTTAGCAGTACTGGGCGGAAAGATCTACATTTTACCGTCGGACTCTTCTGGGACAGAAGTTATAGCGAGGTCCTTACATGAGTTGATGAAAGAAACAAAATCTACAGCAGCAGTTGTGGCAGATGGGGAGCAATCTGGAGAACTCGCGGTCGGTCTGGCGAGGCTATTGGAGGTACCATGCGCTGTAGCGGTTACGAAACTATGGATGGACGGAGAAAGTGTTTTTTGTCAAAAAATGGTATACAACAATATGGTATGCGCGGACTACCGGCTGCCGTTAAACTTTGTAATCAGCGAAAGATTTGCTGTGGGAAATCTTGCGAATAAGCAGCCAGAGCCTTCAAAGATTATTGAGCTGGAGCCTTGCGGTCCTTCAGACTATTTTCTGAATAGCATCACTCTGGGAGAACGTAAAGAACGGAAGGCGTCGCCGATTTTGATCGCGGCAGGAATGGGAATTCAAACAAAAGAAGAAATCGTAAAAATCAGAGAATATGCAAAATGTTGTGGATTTTCTTTTGGGGTTTCTCGGCCGGTAGCTATGAGGGGATGGGCGGATATCAGCGAAATTATTGGAGTGTCCGGAGAGATTTACGCGCCTGAGCTGACTGTCGCTATTGGAATATCAGGGGCTGCGGCATTTATGGCGGGGATAGAGCAGAGCCGCTATATATTAGCGGTCAATTCGAATCCGGATGCGGTGATCGCTGAGTTATCCGATGCTATGATTGTTGATGAATATCAGAATGTGTTACCTGAACTATTTGAATATCTGAAACAGTGGAAAAGATAATGAAAGAAAAAGATTGCGAAAGAAATCTTTGCAATCTTTTTCTGTACTTTTACATTTCCCACACATCAGGGTTTGTGGTACATATGGCTATTGCTCCGGCATTTAGATTTTCAATTACAATTTCTTTGTCGCAGACGAGGCCGGAGGAAATAATAGGAGTGGAGAAGCGTTCATGGGTCCATTGAATTACCTTGGTCCAGCCTGGAGCTATGTTGATAATATCCGCCTGACTGATTTCTAATTGGCGGTCAATACTTCTCCAGGAACTTGAATCTAAAATGAAAAAACGATGAATCGTAAAGATCCCCTGTTCTTTTGCGTAACGGAGAATGGTAGGTTTTGAACTGATGATGCCATCTAATTCCATAGTTTTTAGAAAATCAACGACGCTGTTTCTGGGAGAAAATCCATCCACCATGTCGATGTTTACAAACACAAGCTGCTTCATTTTTTTGAGATGATGAATGGTATCGCCAATGTTAGAGATAGTTCCGAACAGAGTAAATACAACCTGCGATTCGGCTTTAGCGGCAAGCTTTAAATCGGACTCTTTATTGATTCCAAGAATAATAGGGTTTTCTTCGATTAGCTGTAGGATTCCTTTTTTGTTCATATCCGATAAATGTCCTTTCCTGATGATTTTATACTAACATATTTTTGGGATTAAAAAGACCGGAAGGGTCCCATTTCTGTTTTAGCTTGATTCGTTTGTTTAATAGATTGATAGGAGCGATGTGTTGAAAAATGTCACGGTATAATTTCCCTACGCCGCATTCAGAGAAAGCATGTCCGCCTGCTTCAAATGCGTCTTTGCCCCATTTTTGGATTAATATCCGGGCATTATGATATTCCTCTGCTGAATGTGAGAGGATATTTACGTAAGGATTTCCAGAACCAATGTGTCCAAAAATTACACCGGACAGATGATTTTCGGCTAAGCTGTCTTGATAGTAGTTTACCAATTCTTGTCTGGTTTTATTAGGAAAGAAGCAGGAGCAGGAAAGTTTTCTTATCAAAACATCTTGCGCGTGAAGAGAGGCAACTTTTAAATTAACGCATTCAGAAACGGCGTGACGCATGGAGCGGAAGGTTTCCACTTCATCCCCGACGACATTCCAGACAGCATCAGGATCTCCATGGTATTCGGCGGCAAGCTCTAAAAGGTCCTCGGCAGTTTCTTCCAGTGTTTCTTCACAATCGCTTTCAAGCTCAAGATAAATGGCAGCTTGGCTGGAAGAAGGCAATTCTGAAATTCGGGAAATGGAACTGATCTGTGAACGGAATTCCTGAAGCAATTCAAAACTTTTGGAATCCAAGAGTTCGAAAACACTTATATGTTCTATGCTTTTCACTGCGTCAGCAAATCCGGCTGCACAGAGACTATCAGGGAAGAAAAACATAAGACCCCATAAAAACTTCGGGATTGGGGATGTACGTATACGCACACCAGTTATGATTCCCAGCATACCTTCACTTCCTAATAAATCATGGAAGTTACTGTCTGAAGCAGAACAAAGATGCAGATTACCATTACAGTCACAATATTCAAGTTCCGTCACAAAATCAGATACACTGCCGTATTTGTAGGAGCGAAGACCACGGGCGCCAAAAGAAAGAGCTCCGCCGATGGTAGCACTTTTTTCTGTAGGAGAAGCTGGAAATTCGCGAGTCATGTTGCTTTCTTTACGGACAGATGTTTCGATTTCAGAGAAAGTTGTTCCGGCCAGCGCCCACAGCGTATTGTCTTTGGCACGGTAAGAAACGCCGGTTAGATGCTGCAGATTCATGCTGTGGTTGTTAGTGGCAGTACCAGCGCCGTTAATTCCGGTTAATCCTCCGTGGGGTGTGATGGTTATTCCATGAGCTGCGCAGCAGAGGATAACCTGTCTTACCTCATCTGCTGTTTCGGGAGAAGAGGCAGAAAAAGCATGCCCTGTAAAGAAAGACTCGTCCCGAACAGAATTAGAATCGCTTAGAGGGTGAATAAGTATTGATTCTTTCATATAAAACGAAAACCTCCTTCATATAATCGCAATGCTGCTGGAAAAAAGAAAAAACGCCCGTTGTTTTAAACAACAAGCGTTTTTCAACTCTAGCGCACAATTTGAATTTAGTTAAACATAGCATATGAATCAGGAATTGTCAATATAGGTGCGGCAAGAGAAAAGAAAATAAAAAGGAGACTGGTTATGAATATTTTAGTGTGTGCAAAGCAAGTACCAGATACGGCAGAAATAAAAATAGACTGGGAAAACCATACATTAATACGGGATAATGTTTCTTGTGTCTTAAATCCCTACGATGGGTACGCGCTTGAGGCAGCGGCAAAAATAAAGGATAGAAATCCAGATACAACCATAACTGTAATATCCATGGGTCCGGTGCGGGCGGAAGAAATGTTGAGGGAGTGCCTTGCCATTGCAGCAGATCAGGCGTATTTGATTACGGACAAAGCGTTTGGAGGATCGGATACCTATGCCACAAGCTATGTTTTGGCCCAGGCGATTCAGCATATACAGAAAAAAAGGGGGATGATATTTGATGCCATTTTTTGCGGAAAGCAGGCGATTGACGGAGATACCGCACAGGTAGGACCAGAACTGGCAGAACATCTGGGATATCCACAGGTTACCAGTTGTCTGAAAGCGGAAGAACGGGAGAAGGAATTCATCGTTCTGCAAGAACGAGACAATAATAAAAAAGTGATCGGGGTAACGTATCCATGTGTTGTGACATTTACAAAACCAGATACGGATCCTAGATTTCCTACATTTAAACGGAAATTGGCGGCGCGTAAAGCAGCTATACCTCACATTTCATCTACAGATATAAAGGGGATAGATCTGCGGTACGCAGGAATCAAAGGGTCTCCCACAAAGGTGCGGAAAACCTATGTCCAGGCAACTAAAACCAAGGGAGTGATGATAGAGTCGGAAAACATAGAGAAAATCATTCAGGAGCTCTGCAATGCGGTGAGCAAAATATGTGAAATCCGGAGGTGAGATATGAAAGATAAGAAGAGTAATGATATATGGGTATTTGTTGAAATCAAAGAAGATGGAAGTGTTCAGCCTTCGAGCTTGGAATTGCTGAATCCAGGTATGCAGATAGCTGAGAAAACTAAGGGAAAATTGGTCGCGGTTTTATTTGGCAGCGAGCTGCAATCTGCAGTGAAAGAAACAGCGGAATATGGAGCAGACCAAATTCTGATGGTGCAAGGCAGCGAATATGAGGAATACTCTACAGATATTTATACAGACGCGCTTTGTATACTGCTGAAGAAATATGCGCCTGCCGCTTTGCTGATTGCTGCGACGAATAATGGACGGGATATGAGTCCGAGAATCGCCTGCCGATTGAAAACAGGTCTGACGGCGGATTGTACAGGTGTAGATGCAGAGGAAGATAGTGGCTGTCTGCTTTGGACAAGACCAACGCTGGGAGGAAATCTAATGGCCTGTATTGTATGTCAGGAACATTGGCCGCAAATGGGAACCATAAGACCAGGGACCTATAAAAAGAAAAAAATTGTGAAAGAGCATGTAGAAGTGAGACGGGAATTTGTGAAACTGGGAGCTAGTAGAAACAGGGTAAGAGTGTATGAAACCATAGAGGAAGAAGGTGTGCCGGCAGATTTGGAAAGTGCGGAAATTATTGTTGCAGGAGGAAAGGGACTTGGAAGTGCTCAAGGGTTTCAGATGCTGCAGAATCTGGCTGATGCTTTGGGAGGCGCAGTTGGAGCAACTCGCGGAGCGGTGGAAGAAGGATGGATTTCACATGCTTTTCAAATTGGACAGACAGGAAAGACAGTCAGTCCCAAACTTTATATAGCATGTGGTATTTCCGGGGCTATTCAGCATATGGTGGGAATGTCTTCGGCTAATATGATTATCGCGATTAACCAAGATCGGGAAGCGCCGATTTTTCAGATCGCAGATTATGGAATTGTAGGGGATATTTATAAGATTATTCCAGAATTTACCAAAAAAATAGTTGATATTGTTTAGAACTGAAGGAGCTTTTTGCAAACTATGAAGTGATAGAAGAGAAAAACAGGTCTATAGTACTTTCGCCAGTATAGCATAGTCCTTGGAGAGAGACTATAAACACTACTACTTTATAATGTGAGAAAGGGAAGACATGAGTGAAAAGAAAAGTACAAAAATCAGAAAAATTGCATTTTGGCCAGCGTTCATTTTATTATTCGGCTCGTTAGTTTACAGTATTGTGGACAAGACAGGTTTCTATGCGATGGCAAGTGCCGCCAATACTTGGGTATTAGACAATTTGGGCTGGACTTATAGTCTTACGAGCTTTTTGTGTTTAGTGGCTATTGTGATTGCGTATTTTTCGCCATTGGGCAACGTAACCCTTGGCGGGAAAAATGCAAAGCCGATTCTGTCTAAAGCAAGCTGGGCAACCATTACCCTATGTACCGCTATGGCGGCAGGAGCTTTGTTCTGGGGTATTGTAGAACCGATTTACCATATGGCGGCGCCTCCGGTTGGAATAGAACCAAATAGCTGGGAGTCTGCGAAATTTGCAATGGAAACTATGGTACTTCACTGGTCTATTCATCCATATGCTTTATACACGCTTCCGGTAATCGCATTCGCGTTCGCGTTTTTTAATATGGGAAAACCTTTTTCTGTCACATCTCAGTTGAGTGTGATAACGGATAAGTTTCATATTAAAACAGGAGATAGGAACTCGTTTCCTCAGATCTTGGACACGATTCTTTTATTCGCTATGGGTCTTGGGATTTTGGGAGTGATATGTACAGGCACTTTAAATATGGGCGGCGCGTTAAAGGAGATTACTGGCATACAGAGCAAAGATACGGCGTGGCTGATTATTTTAACGGTTCTTACTGTCTGTTTTATCACATCTTCGGTGTCTGGCATTCACAAAGGAATTAAACTGTTATCTAATATGAATGTAGTAGTTTATATCGTTCTTTTGGCAACGATGTTTTTTTTAGGGCCAACGGCGTTTATGATAGATGGAACCGTGGAGGCAGTGGGAGGAACCTTGTCTGATCTACCGGAAAAACTTTTGACGACGGGAGCATATGCATCGGATCCATGGGCAAAAAACTGGACGGTATTCTATGCGGGAAGCTGGGGAAGCTGGGCACCGATTTCCGCATGCTTTCTTGCGAGACTTGGAGTTGGATATAAGGTAAAGGATTTAATTAAGATTAATTTTGGAATTCCAATTTTATTCAATATTGTGTGGAGCGGCATTTTTTCAAACTTGGCCATCAATTATCAGCTCAGCGGAAAATTAGATTTAATCAACATTCTGAATACAGAGGGGGCGGAAGCAACGATATATGCCATTTTTCGGGAAATGCCGGGGGCTCAGATTATTATTATCTTATTCTTTGTGGCCTTGCTTCTTTCCATGATTACCGCTATGGATTCCACGACAAATTCCATTGCGGCGCTTTCCACAACCGGGATATCTCCGGAAAAGCAGGAAGCACCGGTATTCTTAAAAGTAATGTGGGGCGTGATGTTTGCTGTACTGTCCTATATCATGCTTACAATCGCGGGAATAGATGGGATTAAAATGGTCTCTAATCTTGGAGGTCTGCCAAATATCTTTATTATTCTCGGAGGAATTATCTGTGTATTGTTTATAGCTGGAAATGTCGATAAATATAATATCGTTGACCGGAAGACGAAAACAGAAGAAAAGAATTGCGAGAGGGAAACGGAGAAAGAATAGAATCAAAGATGCGGCCCGATTGGTACATAGGGGATAGAATGAAAAGAGTATGAGGAAATCCTCCGGTGAGCTACCGGAGGATTTCTTTTGATGTGCCTGACGGTGCATATTTTTTAAGGTGAAAATCCCAAATCCGCCCGGTAGCGTACGAAGAGATAGCCGAAAGCAAGAGTGTTACAAGTGACTGTTCGTCAAGCTGAAGCTGTTTGCTCATTAGAGCATAATATATTCGCATTGTTAAATGACAAGAGCAATATGAAGGGAGACGTTCACGTACAGTTCCATGAGAAGTTTAAGGTGAAAATTCTCTCATTTATTTGACTGAGAGGATGGGAGCTAGTCGCTCCTTCCTGTTTGATTTGTATCATCCTGCTTTTGCTTTTTTACATTTCTATTTTGACTTATGTTGGATAAAAATGCGTGAAAGCGGCAAAATCCAGCCTTTTTTTATATACTAGGAAACCCTTGCCACGCTGACATGTAAAAGTTTATTTTTAGAAATAAGTTTCTTTAGGCTTGGGATGGCATTTTTCTCATATGTTTCATCTCTTTCATAATCAGCAGTGTGGTTACAACAAAAGCAGAGAAATCTGCTACAGGTCCGGCAAAAAGAATCCCGTCCAGACCCCAAAAAAGCGGAAGAATCAAAAGCAGGGGAATCAAAAAGAGCACCTGTCTGGTCAAAGAAAGAACCATGCCTTTCAGGGGCTTTCCGATTGCCGCAAAGAAATTGGAGGAGATCATCTGGACCCCGTTTAGGAGAATCATAAAGAGGAAAATGCGCATGAATCGCACAGCAAACGCCATGTAGGCACTGTCGCCGGAGCCGAAGACGGAGATAATCTGCCGGGGAAAAAACTGGAACATGCAGAAGCCGACTGCGGAGATCAATAGGTCACAGATAATGGCCAGGCGGTAAGCCTTGCGGACCCGGGCATATTTTTTCGCCCCATAGTTAAAGCCGATAATAGGCTGAAGCCCCTGAGAGATTCCAATGATGACGGCCAGAAGTAGGGAATTGGTCTTCATAACGATTCCGCAGGCCGCCAGAGGGATGTCTTTTCCATAGGCGGACATCGCACCATAATAGGTCAGGGAATTATTAAGAACCACTTGTACCAGAGTAATAGCAAGCTGATTCAAACTGCTACTCAGCCCTAGGGTGACATTCGCTCCCCACTGGGAGATATGGACGCCGAAGTGGGACTTTTTCAGTTTTACTTGCTGGAATTTCGGGATATACCGTAACGCCATCAGACAGGAAAAAAACTGGCCAGTGACGGTTGCGATGGCTGCGCCGGTAACTCCCATATGGAAGATGAAGATAAAAATGGGGTCTAAGATTGTGTTGATAATAGCCCCCACCAACATACAGGTCATGGAGTATTTAGGGCTTCCGTCCGCCCTTGCCAGGTTGCTGATACCATTTGTGATAATCAGAAAAGGCATACCGACCGCAGTGATGCGGGTGTAATCCAAAGCATAGGGCATAATCTCTTCCGTGGCGCCGAAGGCAGTCAGAAGAGGGTGCTGGAAAATCTCAATCAAGATTGCATAGAGAATGCCGCAGATCATCATCATGCTGATGCCGTTTCCCACAATCGAAGCGGCCCGGTCTTTTTGGTCA
>UMKM01055912.1_pt1 | contig 12537 bp, 13 predicted proteins | sample 1966331 | NCBI WGS metagenome assembly UMKM01 (sample SAMEA4836176, study PRJEB28245) | human gut metagenome | biome: gut microbiome; material: fecal sample | place: Denmark | collected 2008 | reverse complement strand
TGGCAAGTTTTGCGCTCCATGCATCCCGAAAGTGGCCTCGGACGGGAAAATCGCCAGTTCGTGGCAGCATATCGCCGCCGTGTATCCAAAATGAGCTGGCTTTGGCAAGATGTGCGCGCCATGCATCCGAAAAGCCCTGCAAACAGCCGTTTGGGAATACACCGCGCGGAGATCTTGCCATGAAGGGGCCACTTTCGCTGCACAGGCCCCTCGAATCATGCACGGCGCGCGAATCTTACCATCCTCTGACGCCTGACCGTTCGGTGACGAGACACCTTCGCTGAAGGACGGGATGCTTCGTTTCTTCCGGTTCGGTGGTGCAGGTTCGGGCATTCTTGTCTAGTGGGGAAGTCGTCCGTGCCGTTTGGGATATAGAATTCCCGAACTTCTTGGTCTGTGGCATCCCCGTCTAGCGGGGAAGTCGCCCGCGCCGTCCCCGCCCAGTGTAAGGCTACCCAGCATCTGCCTTTCCTGACGGATGGCGCGCATTCGCCTTCCTGCTTCGGCGGCTTGAGGCAGGGCATAAGAAAAGGGGACCTGTGCGGGTCCCCTTTTAGCTGGTCGGCAGGTACGAACCGGTCAGCTCTAACAGTGCGGATCGGTCAGCTCTAACGGTACGAGCCGATTAGCTCTAGTGGCACGGCCGACCTGCTAGTTGGCAATGAACTGACTAGTTCTGGCCAGGCTCGACAACCAGTGTGTCTTCGTATGCTGCACCGTAGGTATCAAGCAGGGTCTTCTCATAGTCTGCGTGGAAGAAGTTCTCGGAGCCGAGGTTCTTCAGGTCCTCGTTGATCCAGTTCAGCAGGCTTTCGTTGCCCTTGGAAACAGCAGGAGCGATGGTGTCGGTGTCGCCCAGCTGCTCAATGCCGACAACGTATTCGGGGCCAGCCTGGTTGGCGAAGGCGATAACCTCGGTGTTGTCATTTGCCCAAACAGCATCGGGGTTGTTTTCGAATGCGGTCTTAGCTGCAGCGTAGGTGTCGTACTTCTCGAGCTTGAGGTCCTTGTTGTGCTCGGTGAGGTAGGTCTCGGCAGTGGTGCCGGAGATTACGATTACCGTGCGGTCGCCAATCTGGTCGAGGTCGGTAACAACCTTGTCCTTGTGGGAAACAACGCCCAAAGCAACGTTCATGTAAGGATCGGCGAAGTCGACCGCCTCAGCGCGCTCGGGGGTGACGGTGAAGTTTGCCAGGATAACGTCAACCTTGCCAGTCTGCAGGTATTCAACGCGGTTGGCTGCTTCGGTGGACACCAGCTCAACATCTACTCCAAGGTCCTGGCCAAGACGGTTTGCCAGCTCGATGTCGTAGCCCTGGTAGTTGCCGTTTTCGTCGACGTAGCCGAAGGGGCTCTTGTCACTGAATACGCCGATGGTGATCTTGCCGCTGTCCTTGATCTGGTCAAGAGTGCGGTAATTTGCGCTCGAGGAATTGCTGTTGCCGGAGCAGCCCGTGAGCAAGGCTCCCGCAAGAGCCAAGGCTGCAACAAGCACAGCAACAAGCTTCCAGGTGCGTTTCGTCTGGGTCATGTCTTTCTCCTTACTTCTGCCCTCTTTAGCGTGCGAGGGTTTCTTTGATTGATGGAAGTAAACCGCTTAAATCCTACAAAGTCAATAAGGATTGAGGGAATTAGTCATTTTGCTTTTGTGAATGGCTGGTTATTGCGGAGTTGGGGGCGTAGCCGCATCGTGGGCAATGCGTCGAAAGCGCGCTTCCGCTCCCGTTGCCCAGCCGCCGCTGTTGGCGCCCACCGTTCCCAGGGTTGACAGAGACTTATCTGCGGCTGCAACGGGCATCCGTGCGCGGACCATGGAACAGCGCGAGGCAGACAACCGCCCGAATGCACGTCATTGAAACAAACGAGGCTCGCTTGAGGTTGTAGCGATCCGTGCCTTTCGAGGGGGGCGGGGCGGGTTTCCGTGTGTGCAGGCGCTGTCAGGCGGTTGCCTGTGACATCGGTGGGAACGGGACTCTCTGCAGGCGCGGGCGTTGCGATTTGTTGAGAAGGCCGTATTGCGAAAACGAAAAGAGCCCCATTGTTGGGGCTCTGAGGGTGCGATGGGATTCGAAGAGGATTTCGTTTTGGTCGTGCGATCGGTTTCATGCGACTGCCTCGGATCCTGACAGTAGCGGGCTTTAGCCCGACTCTGCTTGGGCTTCTGGTTGTGACAGGCTTCACCCGGTCGCGTTGGGCTCCTGGCTACGCTGGGCTTCCAGCCCTTTGTGCCGAAGCGCTCGTTAGGCTTCGTGCTGACGGACGGCGTCGAACTCGAAAGTATGCAGGAATTTCTGTGCGCGTTCGGTTTTGGGGTGCTCGAAGAAGCGTTCGGGGATATCTTGTTCCACGATTTCGCCTCCATCGAAGAACAAAACACGGTCGGCAACGGCGCGTGCGAACTGCATTTCGTGGGTAACGATAAGCATCGTTTTGCCCTCCTGCGCCAAGCCCAAGATAACGTCCAGCACCTCGCGCACCATTTCGGGGTCGAGGGCGGCGGTAACTTCGTCGAGCAGCAGCACTTCGGGCTCCATTGCCAACGCGCGGGCAATGGCAACGCGCTGCTTCTGGCCGCCAGAAAGCTCGCGCGGATAGCTCTTTTCCTTGTCGGTAAGGCCAACGCGCTTCAGGAGAGCGCGAGCTGCCTCTTCGGCCTGCGCCTTGGGGATCTTCTTCACTTTGGTGGGCGCCAACGTGATGTTGTCGAGCACCGTCATATGGGGGAACAGATCGTAGCTCTGGAACACCATGCCAACTTTCTGGCGAAGCTCGGTGAGATCCTTTTCGGAGCTGGTTACCTCTTTGCCGTCAACTTCGATGGTGCCTCCCTGAATAGGCTCAAGGGCATTGATGCAGCGCAGGAAGGTTGACTTGCCGCACCCCGAGGGGCCGATGACCACAATTACCTCGCCGCGCTTAACGGAAAGGCTGATATCTTCCAGCACCACGTTATCGCCGTAGGCTTTCTTAAGATGCTCAATGGAGAGCAGGGCGGTATCGCTCATTGCTTAGTTCCATTTCTTCTCGAGGTGGTTTGCCAGCATACTGATGGGCCAGCAAATTACGAAGTACAGCAGCATAATAGTGCCGTAAATGCCGAATACGGCGTTGGGGGAGGTCATGCGGTTTGCCTCGATGATCTGTTGGCCAACCTTCATCATCTCGATAACGCCGATCATCAGCAGCAAGCTGGTGGTTTTGATCATGCGGGTAATGAGGTTGATGGAGGAAGGGATAAGGCGGCGGATGGCCTGCGGGATGATTACCTCACGGTAAATTTGTGCTTTATTCAGACCCAGCGCAGCGGCGCTCTCGTACTGCTGCTTTGGGATGCTGGTAAGGGCGCCGCGAACCAAGTCGCCCATTTCGCCGGTGCCCCAGAACACGAATACGATGATGGAGGAAAGCTCCGCCGAGATATTCAGGCCCATAACACGCGTGGCGCCGAAGAACACGATGTAGAGCAGCACCAGTTGCGGCATAATGCGCACGATTTCGAGGTACAAACGAGAAATAACCTTGGCAACAGGGTTTTTCCACGTCATGAAGATGCCGAACAGCATGCCTAGGATGATGCTGAGCACGACAGAGATTGCGCTGATCTGCACCGCAACCCAAAGACCCTGTAGAAGGCGGGTGGCGTTTGAGCCCATGAACAGAACATCAAGCCCCAAAGCTTCCATGGCGCAACCTCCTTTCAATGTACGTACCAGCAACGGAAACCGGCACCAGGATAATGAGGTAGAACGCTACGAGCATTACCAGGCATTCGGTGGTTTTGTAGTAAAGGCCCATCAGGTCTTTCGTGACGAACATGAGGTCCATCAGGCTGATTGCGGAAAACACGCTGGTTTCCTTCAACAGGAAGATAACGTTGGCGACAAACGATGGGAAGCTCAGCGAAACTGCCTGCGGAAGCACTACGTAACGCATGGACTGCAGTTTCGAAAGGCCCAGGCTGATAGCGCTCTCACGCTGGATGGGCTCCACGTTTTCCAGGCCAGCACGGAACGATTCGGCCATGTAGGCGCCGCCGTGCAATGCAAGGCCAACCATACCGCACACTTCTGGTGTGATGGAGAAGCCCATGCGAGGCAGGCCAAAATAGAAGAAGAACAGCTGAATAAGCAATGGCGTGTTGCGGAACAGCTCGATGTATACGCGACAAAGCTGGCGAAGCACCGGGATGCGGAAGTGCACGATCATGGCCACAATGAGGCCGATGATAACGGATCCGGCAATGCCGATCCATCCGATGCTCAGCGTCAGCCACGCCGCATCCTCGTACAGAGGAAGGTATTGCGCCATGGCGTCGAAGTTCAACGCGGGGTCCTTTCTACATTGCAATACCTATCAGTTTGATAGGATTAAGGGGGATTGTAGAACGATGGCAATGCAAGTCAAGCGTTTTCAGGGGCAAGACAGCATGCCTTGGCAAAAAGCCAACAGCTTTACATATTACTGGTTTAGGCGGCCATTGTGGCACTAAGCGTGCTCGAATCTCGTATTCGGTGAAGTGGTGGCGGTTTGCGCTTCGGTGGGTGCTAGACTTCGGAGGTAATTTTGAACTCATTGCCTGGAATGGAAAGGAATCAGATTTTGAGCGAGCCGGAAAAGCGGGAGGTTCCCTTTAAGGAAGTGGCGCGAAAATTCGTTAGCTACTACAAACCATTCACGTTTTTGTTTGTTGCCGACTTGGTATGCGCAACGCTGCTCGCCGCCATCGACTTGGCATTCCCCCAGATCCTCAATTTCTTTGTGCGTGATTTCTTCGTCAATGCTCGCGATGCCATTATGGGCGTATTGCCGGGGTGGCTGCTGGGCTGGTGGCGATGTATGTGGTGCGCAGCTTGTGCCAGTACTTCATTTCTTGCTGGGGTCACATTATGGGTGCACGCATGGAGGCGCGGATGCGCATGGATTTGTTCCAGCAGTATCAGCGTCTGAGCTTTTCGCATTACGACCGCAATAACACCGGCGAAATGATGTCGAAGCTGGTTACCGACCTGTTCGATATTTCGGAGGTGGCCCACCACGGTCCCGAGAACCTCTTTATCGCAACCCTGAAAATCGTGGGTTCCTTCACGTTGCTGATGTTCATCAACGTTCCGCTTACGCTGGTGATGTTGGCGGTGACGGCCATCATGGCAACGTATGCGTTTGTCCAGAACTACCGCAAGCGCATAATCTTCCGCCAGAATCGTGTGCGCATGGCGGGTTTGAACGCGCGTTTGCAGGATTCGCTGGGCGGCATTCGCGTGGTGAAGGGCTTTGGCAACGAGCATATCGAGATCGACAAGTTCGGCCACGCCAATGAGGAATTCATCGAAACGAAGGAACTTTCGTACCGTTTCATGGGTCAATTCCAAATGGCATCGAGCTTTTTCGCGGGCGCGTTGTATACGGCAACCATTGTGGGCGGCGGCCTGTTTGTTGCGCAAGGCATCCTCGATCCTGCCGATATGGTTATGTACGCGCTGTACATTGGCATCTTTATTGCTCCCGTGGAGCTGCTCATCAACTTCACCGAAACGTTCCAGAAAGGTTATGCGGGCTTTCGTCGTTTCGTGGAAACGCTTGCTGAACGTCCAGGGGTGGAAAACAAGCCCGATGCCATTGATCTTGGTGCTGTGGTTGACGAAGGAATTGCTCCGAGCATCAGCTATTCGGACGTTCGTTTCTCGTACGTTGACGACAAGGAGGTGCTGCGTGGCTTGACCCTTGAGGTGCCCGCGGGGTCTACCGTTGCGTTGGTCGGTCCTTCGGGCGGCGGAAAAACAACCACGTGCTCGTTGCTACCGCGCTTCTACGATGTGTCGTCTGGTTCCGTGAAAATCGATGGCATTGATGTGCGCGATGCCACGTTGGAGTCGCTTCGTGCGCAGGTGGGCATCGTGCAACAGGACGTGTATCTGTTCGAGGGTTCTATTCGCGAGAACATCTTGTATGGCGACCCGTCCGCTTCCCAGGAACGGGTTGAATGGGCTGCGCGTCAGGCGAACATTCACGAGTTTATTGCTGGCTTGGAAGATGGCTACGACACGTTTGTGGGCGAGCGCGGCACCCGCCTTTCGGGTGGGCAGAAGCAGCGCATCGCCATTGCGCGTGTGTTCCTGCGCGATCCTCATATCCTAGTGCTGGACGAAGCAACCAGCGCTCTGGACAACGAAAGCGAAGAGCGCGTTCAGGCATCGCTCGAGCGGCTGAGCGAAAACCGCACCACCTTGGTAATTGCGCATCGTCTTTCCACCATCCGCAACGCCGATTTTATTGCCGTGGTGGATGAGGGGCGTGTGGTCGAAGTAGGTACGCACGAAGAGCTGCGGGCTCAAGGCGGTATCTACGATCGCTATTACCGTATGCAATTCGCGGGAAAGCGTGAAGCTGAGTAGCTTTTCGCGGCATTTGTCGACGCTGCAGTGCCGTCTGGGTGTACCCTGTGTTTGTTAGATAAGGCAAACTTTCAAGGGGAGGCCACAGATGTTCAGAACCGTAGTCGATATCGATGGCATGATGTGCGGCATGTGCGAATCGCACGTCAATGATGCCGTGCGTAATAACTTCAAGGTTAAAAAGGTGTCCTCCTCGCATGGCAAGGGGCGCACCGTGATTGAATCGGAAGCTCCTCTTGACGAAGGCGATCTCCGTCGCGTGATCGGCGCAACTGGCTACGAGGTGCAGCAGGTGACCTCCGAAGAAGTTCAAAAGAAGGGCCTTTTCGGCGGATTATTTGGGAAGTAGTTCGAGCAAGTATGGAGGGTCACCGTTGCTGCAGCGGAGGCCGCGGTTTGGTGGCGAAGTGGGCTAGCGAATGCGACAAGGTTCGCATAAGGCACTTGCTGCGCAAGCCCTCGGAATAACCCTAACGAACACGGTAGGGCTTGTTGCCCCAATAGAATTTCAGCAGGTGCTTTTTGGGCACGCCAAGCGTTCCCACCAAATCGAGCGTAGCCACAGCGGCATCGTGTGCGGCGTTCGGGCGGCGCAGCGATTCTCCTCCGCTGAGCATGGTTTGAAGCTGGGCGGGGTTTTCGTGGATTTGCTGCAGGCGCTCAACCAGCTCTTCTGCGGTTTCGGCAGTAACGGCAGCGCCAGCTTTGGTGACCGTATAGGTGTTGGCGCGCTCCTGGCCGTACGACTTGCCCACCAAAACCAAGGGCAGGCGTGCGCACAGGCACTCGGTAGTGGCCAAGCCGCCTGATTTTGCCACGATCATGTCGCTCGCTTCCATCAGCTGCGGAATACGCTCGATGTAGTTGAAGACGGAAACATTTGCAATGTTCCGTTCTGCGAAAAACCCTTTCAGCCCATTGGCGTACTCTTCGTCGGCACCAGCCAGGAAAGCGAAGTGCATGTTGGGGAATTCGGAAAGAAGCGGCACGACTTTGTTCACGATTTCGCGGAATGGGATATAAGGCTGCGAATGACGAGCGCCTGCCATCACCATTACGATCATTTTGTCTTGCGGAAGGCCGAATTGCTTCAGTACTTCTGCCCGATCGATGGGGTCGGTAAATCCCTTTCGCACCGGAATGCCCGTGACCTTGATGCGGCTTTCGGGCACCTTGCGCGGCGTGAGTTCCTTCACCATGGTTTCGTCGGCGGCGCAGAACAGGTCGCAATCAAGGTGCGGCCACAGGCCTTCTGCGCCGTAGTCGGTTGGGATGCAGGTTACGGGGAAGGTTTGCCCGGTAACCATCTTTGCGGCAACCGATGCGTTGGCGGCAACGATATGTGTTGCCAGGATGGCGATGGGCTTGCGCTTTCGAACGATTTTGGTGAATGGCGAGAACATGAATGGCGACCATGCCGAACCGCCACCCCATAGCAGGCGTCCCGTAAAGGTGCGATGCCAGGTGATGTCGTAGAGCCAGTTAAAGGAAACGGTCACGTTGGCGGTTTTGTCGCCGTCGAATTTTATGTAGCCGTAATCGAGGATGTCCAACACAGCGATTTCGGTATTTTCCGGCAGGGCAGGATGCTTGCCGCAAAGATCTTCAAGAGCCTGAGCGGTTGCCTGTGCGGCGCTGCGATGGCCTGAGCCAACAGAGGCGTACGTGATGACGACCAGGGGACGATCCGATGTTTCATCGCATGTGGTAGTGATCATCGCGCCTCCTTCCAGCTGTGATTTTGCGTTTTGCGGCAAACCCGAAAGGGGTATGCGCTCTTGTTCTGCTTGGTGCGAGACAGTATGCGCCAAATGTCGAGGTCCTGTTACGCTTAGTCTATCTAACCAGAAATAAGGCACAAACGGGAGCAGCGTTGTTACAAAAACCGCGGTAAGAGCGTAAGCGGGTGGCAAATCTGCGGGAGTGGGCATTTTGACTCTTGCGGAAAAATAGATCGTTGCGTATAATTCTCTGGCGCTTGTTTTTAGCGTCGGGAGTGCCAACGTGGCTCAGTTGGTAGAGCAACGCATTCGTAATGCGTGGGTCGCCGGTTCGAGTCCGGCCGTTGGCTCCATCGAATTTGCAGGCCAGTCGCTTATGCGGCTGGCCTTTTTGTTTCTCCTGACCCGAATAGCCCTCCCGAAAAAGCGGGAATACGGGGCAGATATCATTTCTTCGGCTTCAAAATATAGACAAAAAGTTGCAAAGCGCCGGGTTTTGCTCTGAGAAAACGGCACCTGTCCTGTACCCTCTCTTTCTTCGCGGCAGCGCTTTTGGAGGTTTACGTTTCTTGCTGTTCCTTTTGCTGGACTTTGATACTGTTGGAAAGAATCAAAATAGGCATGCTTGGTTTAGCATAATTTAAGGTGCGGCTGCGTTTGCGCGGCCGCTTGTGAAGAAGGACGGCTTTCGTGGCAGAGGGTTCAGCGCGCACAAAACTTGCAACGGTTGCATTGGTTATCGTGGGTTTTGCCCTAGGTTTTGCGGAGTTCATCGTTATCGGTATCACGCCCGATATCGCCGAGGAATATGGTATCTCCCTTGCTTCTGCTGGTAATCTGGTGGGCTTCTTTGCTATTTCATATGCGGTGTCGACGCCGATCATTGTGCTTTCTACCGGGCGTTTTCGCAGGTTTCCCTTGTTCGTGACGTTCCTTGCGGTATTCAACGCAGGCAACCTTCTGGCCATCGTGGCTCCTACGTACGAAACGCTGCTGGTTGCCCGTGTGCTTACCGCAGTGGTTTCGGGCGTGCTGCTGTCTACGGTAATGACATTTATCAACGACATCATTCCTCGTGAAAAATCGGCTCGCATCATTTCATTCGTTTACGCAGGCTTTTCTGTTGCCAGCGTCTTGGGTACGCCATTGGCACGCTGCTTGCCGATGCATTCGGTATCAAGGCTGCGTTTATAGCGGTAGAAGCTGTAGCGCTCGTTGTTACGGTGTTGCTGCTTGTCTCTGTGCCGCGCTCTGGCTCCACCGATGTTTCTTCTCGTGTGCGCGATCAGCTGGTAATCCTGAAGGATCGTCGCATCATCTTGGCGCTCATCATGAAAGGATTCGGCATGGCGGCAACGTACGTGTTCTACGTGTACGTAACGCCTATCTTGGAAGATGGCGTGGGTCTTTCGGTGTGGATGGTAAGTATCGTGCTGTTCTTCTACGGTGCCGCAACTATTGTTTCCAATCTGGGTAGCGGCTCCATCGCTCAGCATTACGGCTTGGCGAAAATGCCTATCATGTTCGGCTTGCAGGCTCTTGTGCTTCTGCTGCTTGGCCCCAGCCTTGCTTCGGGCAACACCGCGCTTGCCGTGATTAACGTGGTGCTTACGGGCGTGTTCATCTATCACATGAATTCTCCGTTGCAAACGTTTCTGCTACAAACCTCAGCTAAGGATTATCCGAAGGCGATTACCCTTGCGTCTGCTGTTATGCCCACCTCTTCCGACCTTGGTATTGCTACGGGGTCGTTCCTTGGCGGCGTGGTGGCTTCAGGCCCTGGTTTTGTGTGGGCGGGCCCAGTAGGCGCTCTGTTCGCAATTGTTGCTGTTGTTGCCGCCGTGCTGATCTTGCAGCCGGAAAACCGCAAGCGCGAAACCGCACAGTAGAAAAGAGCCGCGAAAAGAGCGCTACTTTGTGTGCGGCAGCCGATTTAGGGAGTCTGCCGTGTGAAAAAGAATAGTGAACCGCGAAGGGCTGCCCTGACGCTGTATTGAAACGCCCCTGTTTCTTCGAAGCAAGAAGCAGGGGCGTTCCCATTGGTTTCGATGTAGCCCTTTTGCGTTTTGCGAGTCGGTTCGGCGAACCTGCGGTTTACGAATTGCGCTTAGGGGGCGTTGTTAGTACAGGAAGCCGAGCTTCTTCGCTTCGTAAGTAAGCTCGTCGCGGAAATCGGGATGGGCGATGCTGATAAGGCGCTGTGCGCGGGTGGGAATGTCGGCCCAGCGCAGATCGACTACGCCGTATTCGGTTGCAATGAAATGCACGTCGTTGCGAAGGCTGGTTATGGCGCTGCCTGGTGCCAAGGTGGGCACGATTTTCGAAACAGGACCGTTCTTGGTGTGCGCCACGCTCGTTACGGCAATAAAGCCGCGCCCGCCCTTCGAATTTTTCACGCCCCGCACGAAGTCAAACTGCCCGCCGCTTGCAGAGTACTGGCGTGCGCCGATGCTTTCAGCGCACACTTGCCCGGTAAGGTCGATGCTTACGGCGGTGTTCACTGAAACCAGGTTGTCGTTCTTCGCGATAAGGGCGGGATTGCACACCGTTTCGTAGGATGTGTAGTACATGCTGGGGTTTTCGTGGATGAAATCGTACAGGCGCTGTGTGCCAGTCGAATACCCCGCAACCGAAACGCCTGGCATGAAGTTCTTTCGCGAGTTGTCGATGACGCCTTTTTGCTGCAGTTCAACAAAAGCGTCCGAGAACATCTCGGTGAAGCAGCCCAGATGCTGCTTGCTTTCCAAACCTGCGGCGATAGCGTTGATGATGCCGCCGATGCCCAGCTGAATGGTGTCGCCATCGTTTACGCGATTGACGATGAACTCTGCAACCTTTGCCTCTTCAGGCGTCGGTGCGGGCACCTGTACATCTTCGAGCAGCTCTTCTTGCATTACGAAGGCATCGATGGTGCTTACGTGATAGTTGTGCGAGTCGCCGAATACGCGGGGAAGGCGCGGATTGATCTGCGCAATGATGTGCTTTGCACCACGCAATGCGCCCTGTTCGAATCCCAAGGGTCCGATGTTGCAGTTGCCTTGAGCGTCGGGCGGCGTCATTTGGACTACGGCGTAGTCGAGCCCAACTTCTTCCAACATGCGATTGGTATCCGAGAAATGAACGGGAATGTGCGCAACGCACTTTGATCCGTTAGCAAAGCCGGTGCGCTCGTTGGGCCCAGCGAAGTAGGTGTGGTAGCGGAACTGCTCGGGGGTTACATCGAGCTCCGCGAAGGTGATGTCGCCGTTCATCCAGTTGCCGAAAAGATCAATGCCGGTAAGGGTGCCCGTTGCAACCCTGTCAATCAGCGCATTGATGATGGTGGTGGGTACGTGAAGGCCACCTGTATAAATTTTCTGGTTGCCGGTTAGATGCTGCTCGAATACCTGGTTTACGGTTATTTTCTTCCGCTCGTATTCATCCTGCCAGTCCATGGTCCCTCCTGGTAGTTCCTGTTTTACTTAGGCGAAAAGGCCCAAGGCCCCTGAATATGAGAAAACGGCGGTCGCGCAATCCCCATTGCACGCCGCCGTTTAATTGTAGCGCTGTTTGCCCTGCTACATTTCGTCTGGTGAAAGCGGGAAATCTACGCCCGTCCAGATCTCAAAGGCGCGGGCACCCTGGAAGAACAGCATTCCTTCGCCGTTGATGGTGGTGCAGCCTGCTTCTTTGCCTATTTTCAGTAGCTCGGTTTCTGCTGGCTGGTAAATAGCGTCTTGGATTACCAGGCCTGGGTGCAAGAACGATGCGTCGGGGATAGGGGACCGTCCTTCGAGCTTGCCCATGCCGATGGGGGTGGCGTTTGCCAGAAGATCGGCGTCAGCCAGCTGTGCGCGCAAGTCGTCCAAATCGTTTGCGTCGTGACGGCTGATTTTGCAGCCGGTTTTCTCAGCAACGAGGGCTACTTCTTCAGCAACACGATCCCATGATTTGCCCGTGCTGGGGCTGAATACCACGATTTCGCCTACGCCGTCGAGTGCTGCCTGTGCGGCAATGGGGGTTCCAGCGCCACCCATGCCCATCAGGACCATTTTCTTCCCTTTGGCATCGACGCCGTGTTCTTCGAATGACTTCATGAAGCCGTAGCCATCGGTGCTGTATCCAGTGAGAACGCCGTCTTCGTTGACGATGGTGTTGACGGCGCCTACCATCTCGGCGATGGGATCAAGCTTGTCCAGGAACGGGATAACCGCAATCTTGTTCGGCATAGTAAGGTTGCAGCCGCGCATATTCAGAAGGCGGATTGCGTCGGTTGCCTGCTTCATATCTTCGCCAGGAACGCGGAAGGCCATATAAGCGTAATTCAGTCCGGCGCGTTCGAATGCTCGGTTATGAAGGTGGGGCGATTTGCTGTGTGCGACGGGGTCGCCGAACAGGCAAATTAGACGCGTTGCGCCATTGATGTCTTGCGTCATGGTGGCTTC
>UMKM01007736.1_pt1 | contig 12635 bp, 15 predicted proteins | sample 1966331 | NCBI WGS metagenome assembly UMKM01 (sample SAMEA4836176, study PRJEB28245) | human gut metagenome | biome: gut microbiome; material: fecal sample | place: Denmark | collected 2008 | reverse complement strand
ACGGTGAGGTTGATGAAGAAAGTGGTACCGGAGTTTAAATCCAAGAATTCACCGCGATTTGAGGTCCTAGATAAGAATTGAAAGATTGTAACAAGAGGAAAATCTGAGTTTTTAGTCTTAAAACTTAATAAAAGCTTGTCTCTTTAGGTCTTTAACGGGTCTAAAGTGACTGTTTATCGGGACAGTAGTGAAACAAGCTAATAAATCAATAAATGTCCGACATATCATCAAATAACAAACGATTAGCAAAGAATACAATCCTTCTGTATTTCAGAATGATTATAATAATGGGGGTCACTCTGTTTACATCAAGAGTGATACTCCGGACTCTTGGCGTCGAGGACTATGGAATATATAATGTCGTAGGTGGGATTGTTGCTATGTTCAGTTTTATTAGCAGTTCCCTTACAACGGCATCTCAAAGATATATTACCTTTGAACTAGGTAAAGGCAAGGATGGTAACCTGTCAAACGTTTTTTCCACTTGTCTAACTCTTCATCTGATATTGGGCATAATGGTAGCTGTCGTCGTTGAACCAATAGGTATTTGGTTTATCAACAATAAGCTGATGATACCTGCAGAGAGAATTGGTGCTGCTATGTGGGTTTTTCAGTTCTCTATTTTATCGATGATTGTGATGTTCGTGAGTGTTCCTTATAACGCACTTATAGTCGCACATGAGAAGATGAATGCTTTCGCATTGGTGTCGATAATAGATGCTGGTTTACGCTTGGGTATTGCATATTCATTGCTTGCTGTCAGCAGTTTCGATAAACTAATAATTTATGGCCTTTTGATGCTTTTGACCCAATTGATTATTAGAGTCTGCTACACAATTTATTGTAAAAGGGCGTTTACAGACGTTCGCTATATCAACCGTATGGATAAACCGTTGATAATAGAGATGGGCAAATTTGCATCTTGGAGCATATTTGGTAATGTTGCTTTCATTACATATACCCAAGGTCTTAACCTTCTTCTTGGCTCATTCTTCTCACCTGTGGTTAATGCAGCACGAGGTATTGCTATTCAGATCCAAGGGGCTGTGAATACATTTGTAGGAAGTTTTCAGACAGCTATCAACCCTCAAATTACAAAGAACTATGCTGCTGGTAATCTGAGTGAGATGATCAATCTTGTGTTCCGAAGCTCAAGATTTTCGTTTTACTTATTGATGATACTATCCATACCAGTATTTCTTAGAACTTCTGATATATTGGAGTTATGGCTTGTGGAAGTTCCCAAACATACTGTTACATTCGTAAGAATAATACTTCTTACAACTTGGATCAATTCTATTGCTAATCCACTTATCATAGCAGTAAAAGCTACAGGAAAGATCAAGCTATATGAATCTACAGTTGGCAGTCTGATGATTGCTATCCTGCCAACCTCATACATTTTCCTTAGATTAGGCTTTTCTCCAGAAATAGTATTTATTGTCCATTTGTTTATTGAATGCGTTGCAATGATATTCCGAATTTGGAACACCAAATCTCTCATACACTTCAGTCTTAATATGTACGTAAAAGAAGTGTTGATTCGAATATATACTGTGGCACTTATTTCATTTGTAGCTACATATTTTGTTTCAATAAACCTCTCAGATGGCTTATGGCCAACAATAATAGTATGTATCTTTTCTTTTATGATATCAGCTATTGCTATAGTTGCTATAGGTTTGAATAAAGGTGAGCGTTCTTTCATAATAAAAAAAATTAAGCGATGAAAAATGTATCAACCATACATAACTGCTATGGTTGTGGTGTGTGTGCTGTCAGCTGTGGCAAAAAGATTATTAATATCCGACTGAATGAGGATGGCTTTTACGCTCCTTACATAGATGAGCCTGAAAAATGTATGGAATGTGGTATCTGTCTTGATGTGTGCGCTTTCAATCATAAGGAGCGAGCGTTAAAGCCTGAGGAGGTACAGATTAAATCTTGGGCTGCATGGAGCAATGATGAGGCAGTACGTAGGAAGTGTTCAAGCGGTGGTATAGGTTTTGAAATAGGTAAGCAGCTTATTGAACAAGGATTTCATGCAGTAGGCTGTCGTTATGACATCAACGAGCAGAGAGCAGAACACTACATTGCTACAACCGTCGAAGAATTTGTACAGTCTATTGGCAGCAAGTACATCCAAAGTTATACCGAGGAAGCCTTTAAGCTGATTAAGCGCAAAGGACAGAAATATCTTATAATCGGCACCCCTTGTCAGATTGACTCTTTCCGCCGTATGATTCGCAAGTTCCGATGTGAAGAGAACTTTATTTTGATGGACTTCTATTGTCATTGTGTTCCATCGATGCTTGCTTGGAAAGCTTACATCAAGATGCTGGAGCCAAAGATCGGAGAGGTGACATACGCCTCTTGGCGCAACAAATTCGAGTATGGTTGGCATGACTCCTGGTTAATGGGAGTGGATGGTGTAAATACTTCAATACCAGTTGATTGGCGCGAAAGCTATGACTTGCTTTTGAGGGAGAAAAAAACCTTTATACAGTCCCGAATGTCACAAGGAGATCTATTCTATAGGCTTTTCCTTGGTGATATCTGTTTAGGTCCGCAATGCGAAAACAGTTGCAAGTATAAGTACGACCAATCATCTGCCGACATCCGTATTGGGGATCTTTGGGGTGAAATATATAAGAATGACGATGAAGGTGTGAGTGCGCTTGTCGCCTTTACCGAAAAAGGCCGTCAGATTGTTGAAGGCTTGAAAAGTGTTACTCTTGTGGAGCATCCGTTTGAGGTTGTAGCCGAAGGACAGATGAAAAAGAATGCGGAAGCAAAATCCATGAAATCTGTGATAATGATACTTTTGCGAAATGGTTTTTCACTTAATGGTATCTCATTTAAAGTTGCAATATTCATACAAAAAGTGATATCCAAAATAGCAAGAATAATATGAGAATTGGAGTTATAACAATCTATCAAGTTCCTAATTTTGGCTCTGTATTGCAAACTTATGCAACACAAATATTACTTGAAGAATTAGGTATAGAATGCAAGATAATTAATTATAGGTATCCTAACGAGTGGCATTGGAGCCAAGGCCTACCCAAACCGAGAGGATGGAAGAGTTTACTTAGGAGAATAATCCCTTCTAAAAGGACTTTAGCTTTTGAGGAATTCAGAAATAAATACTTTAACTTTACAACTCTCTTTAATAATCTTGAAGAATTAAAAGCAGCAGATTGGAGTAGCTATAATGCTTTTGTTGTCGGTAGCGATCAGGTATGGAATGTTCGTTATCTGTTTGGGGATTCTGTATTTATGTTGTCCTTTGCTCCAGATGATAAACCAAGGTATTCTCTTGCATCAAGTTTCGCATTGAAACATTTACCTGATGTACATAAAGATAAATATAAAAAAGAATTATCTAAGTTCTCATCTATTTCTGTTCGAGAATCTAATGGAATAAATATAATAAATGACGACTTGTTTATTGACAAACCTGTTAAGGTTTTATTAGATCCGACTTTATGGTTAAGTAGGGATACTTGGTTAAAGATTGTTCCAAGATCATCCTTCAAGAAGAAAAGACCATATATAGTATTCTATATGATGACTTATGCATTTGAACCAAGACCGTATATTTTCGAAGTGGTAAAGCATTTCCAAAAACAGATAGGATGTGATGTCCTTACTCTTGAAGGATATTTCAGTTTTAACGAGTGTGGGGTAGAACTGAAAGACTATAGTAAATCGAGAATTGAAGAATTTATTGATATTTTAATAAATGCAGATTTAGTAGTAACAAGCAGTTTCCATGGAACTGCCTTTGCCCTAAATTTTGGCATTCCTCTTGTCTCAATCATACCTGGAGGTAATAGCGATGACCGCCAAACAACATTAATAAAAAACGTTGGCTGTGAACAGTGTGTAGCTGAGATAGGAACACACATATCTAACATTAATCCGTATTATGATGTTGCAAAAGAACAAGATAAACTTGATAAAATGCGGCAGGACAATATTACGTGGATAAAAGAAAATGTATATGATAAAACATTTGATTTGTAAATTAAAGTATTTCTATTCGTATTCCTCATCTGAACGAAACGTTAACTGTATTAGAACCAATTGGTTGCAATTTTAGGGGATCATTTTGTTCCAAGATCAATGTTGATAGATGTGTCAGGACCTTCACTTATTACGATAGGCTCAAACTGCTATAGGATTCACAATCTTCATTCACGATTAGATGACGAAAGTATTTATTCAGAGTGGTAGAGAGTTTCTGCCAAGCAGCGGTCGGGTGACTGTTGGCAACAATGTCAACTTCGGATAGAATGTTATGATTCTAAAAGGAGTAACAATAGGCAAAAACTGCTTCATTGGTATTGTGTGACAAAAGATATCCTTGCCAATTCCATTGTCGTTGGAGTACCGTGCAAGGTTGTGATGAGTCTTGAAGATTATTATCGGAAGAGAAAAGAGAAATACGTCCCTAAGGTTCTTAATGATGTTAGGAGCATAAAGGAGTGTTTTGGCAGAGAGCCTTTGACAATCGACTTTTGGGAAGAGTTCCCTCTATTTGTCGATGGTGACAAGATAACGGAATATCCGGAGTTTGCTGTGTCATACGATGATTATGTCGAACACCACAAGGTAAAGTACGAGGGTGTTGATGCGTTCTTGAAAGTGTTAGGCCTAAAAGAATAGTCAAGAAATTTATGAAGCAAAAACTTTTAATTATTGCCCCTTATCAATTCGGAGAACTTACCGATTGCTATTACTGGGCAAAGTATGCGACCATTGAAGGGTGGGATGTGACATACTTAGGATATAAGTACAAACAACGAGAATTTAAGGAGCGCGCTTACCCAGGAGTCAAGGTAAAGAGTGTAATGCACTACAGCAACCGAATGATGCTGGGGATAATATTTTACTTGAAGTGCATACTCGAAATTTTGCTCCATAACCATTGCAACGTCATTATCTGTCGTATGCCGATGTGCCAAATTCTGCCAAAGCTGTTTTCGAAAAGAAATATCATACTTGATGTCAGGACACTTTCTGTTTCAAAAGACGCGATGGACAGAGAGCAGCAGGACAACGCCTTAAAGGGGGTAAAACAACTATTCAACAAATGCTCGGTAATATCCGAAGGGGTTGGCCAGAAGATAGGAACGCCATACGAACTCCTGCCACTTGGTGCCGAGTCCTTGTCCTCAAAACCAAAGTCATTCGATAAGATGCGACTGTTCTATATCGGTACATTCGATAATCGCAACCTGTCGGTATTTATCGAAGGCTTGGCTATGTACCAGAAGCAAAAAAATAGTGACGTAGGATTTGATATAGTAGGAGGAGGATCGGTAGAAGAGACGACTGCCATCAAGACAACCATTGAGCAGAGTGAGGTCAAAAACGTCAGGTTGCATGGCTACCTCACACACGATGAAGCCCAAAAGTTTTTTGATGAGTGTAATGTAGGTGTATGCTTCGTGCCCGTTACGGATTACTACCAGTATCAGCCACCTACAAAGTTGTATGAATACCTCCTGTCGGGTATGGTGGCAATATCTACCAATACTATCTCCAATGAAGAGGTAATGAACGAAAACAACGGTGTAGTCGTTAAAGACAATGCGAAAGCTGTATGTGATGGTCTCAAACAGTTATCATTACGCTTGGCAGAGTATAATTCTGTAGAAATTGTATCTCAGTCACAAAAGTACCATTGGGCTGAAATAGTAAAACAAAACTTGCTCACTTTGGTGAAATGATTTATATAGTATATTTGATATTGCTTTTGATATTGCTCAAACTGGAGCGGCGGAAGGCATCCACAAATAATGTGTTCAGGTATATTATTCCCGCAGTTTACATATTTCTTGTAGGTCTACGTGGTGCTAATGTAGGCGTCGATACACCTGTGTACTACGACCATTATTATACTTTTGGTGAGTGGGGCTGTTCTTTCGTTGAAATCGGATTTGACTGGCTGAACCGTTTCATTTATCATCTCGGTTATTCTCATGCTCCCTTCTTCTGCATATGTGCTACATTGACTGTGGTTCCTGTGGTGGTAGCTGTTAACGACAAATTGTCGAGACAGGAATACTCCATTTTTATGCTGCTCTTCTGCACAACCACCTTTGTATCCATGTGTAATGGTATGCGCCAGAATATGGCTTGCGGAATACTTTTCTTTACATTAGTATGGTATGAAAATACTTCTGCAAAGTTATCGAATAGAGTTATTATCTATATGCTTGGAATATTGATTGCGTCATTATTTCATGTATCAGTAATATTTATCGCTCCAATAATTTTCCTTAAATATCTTCATCTTTCAAATAAACAATATGTATCAATTTATATTCTTAGTTTTATGTTTTTATTTGTCAAAGTTTCGTCTTTCATTCCTGAAATTCAAATAAGTAACAGAGATTATAGCGGATATGTAGATACAAATTTTGCAAATCAATCTGCATCTTCTTTAGGTTTTTTTATTTCAACATTAAAGAATATTTTGTTTCTGACGATTTTGGTGAAAAGTAGATTATTTGAAAAATATGCGTTGTGGTCAAATTTAACTTTCCTAACGCTTGTTTTTCTCAATGTGGGGTATTCTGTTCCTCTAATTGGTAGAATTAATATGTATTTTGTATTCTTCTCTACTGTTATGCTTGCTATTGTGTTTGCAAATAGAAATGAATACAAAAACACAAATAACATCATAATGCAGTTACTAATCCTAATTGTTTTGGTAATGTCTGTGTACGGATATGTTTCAACAGCAAACAAATTGCTGCCGTATAATTTTTATTGGGAAACTCCGGACTATTCAAAATATTTGAAATTTTAGTTTTATGACAATAGCTATTCTTTATATTTGCACAGGAAAGTATAACCAGTTCTTTTCTGGCTTTTACAAGTCGGCTGAGAAATATTTGTTGGTTGATGCGGAGAAGCATTATTTTGTATGGACAGACGATGACCAACTGGCAGTTGGACACCCTGATGTCCATATTTATCACAAGGAGTGTGCTGGCTTTCCTGCCGACTCGCTTTTTCGCTTCGAGATGTTTATGCAGGCGGAGGAGCAGCTGAAGAAGTATGACTACATCTATTTCATAAATGCGAATGCTTTATTTCTAAAGCCTGTGGGTGAAGAGATCCTTCCAGACGAGACTGGTCTTGCTATGGGCATTTGGAGAGGAACTCGGGAAAAGCAGCATCCAATGTTGTATCCATATGAGAGAAATAAGATGTCGCTGGCTTATGTTGCTCCTTATCAACCTCCATACGTTTATTTTATGGGTGGTCTGAATGGTGGTACACCAGAGGCATATCTGCAAATGATACGCACATTGAGCAAGAACATTCGCGATGACTACAATCGAGGCATTGTTGCAAAGGCTCATGACGAGTCGCATATCAATGCCTATATGCGTACTCATCCTTGCAAGATACTTTCTGGAGAGTTGAATCTACCAGAAGAAATAATGACTGCAAATTCAAAAATGATTTTCAGAGAGAAGACTCATATAGACCCTTATTTCAACAAGAATAGAAAGTTCACTTTGTTTGCTAGATTGAAAAAGGCATATGGTGTGGCGTGGGATGTAGTAAGGTGGTATTGTAAATTCTAATATTCTCAGCTCAACCACACAGAAGGAATATATGATCAACACGCACATTTGATAATGGCTCACAACAAGCCGGAGCAGTTGAACCTGTTGATTTCTTTGCTCGACGATGAGCGAAACGATATTTATTACATATAGACATTAAGGCTCCTTTTGGCTATGAGGCTATTGAGAGGCCCCCCCCCAAAAAAAACTAATGTGTATTATCTTGAACTCCAGTGTGTTATCTATAGACTTATACTCTGATAGAAATCTTATGCTGAAGGAGTGTGCTAAGCGTAAATATGCTTATGTATATCCACTTTCTGGACATGGTTTCCCAATAAAGAGTTGGGATTATATTCATAGATTCTTCAATGAGCACTCAGGGGAGCAGTTCCTTTACTTATCGGACACGGTGCTGGCCAGAGCTGTTGCAAGGAATTGTATTAGGTATTATTGGTTCCTTCAGGAAGGTATGGGGGAGCAGAACCAATAGGAATCTTTATGAGAAAGTGTCCCCCAGTATGGGCTCATGTATATGCAGAAATTCCTTGGAGTGAACAGAATCAAAGGCATCAGCGCAGATGTGATAACCTACGGAGCAAATTGGTTCAGCATAACAGGTGATTTTGTCAAATATATCGTCGAATAAGAGGCTTTTGTGGCAAAGTATTTCAAATATACGGTGTGTACAGACGAGGTATTTGTACAGCTGTTGCTTCAAATATCCCGATTCAAGGAGCAGGTTATACTCGACAGTAACCCCAGATTTCTGTTTTGGGAGAGTGGAAACCTCCAAGAGTTCTGAACTTGGACGACGAAAAAGCTCTATTCAAAATCGACAATCTGTTTGCACGCAAATTCGATTGTGACCGATATCCCGAAACGCTGGAATTATAGCAGAAAATCAAAATAATCAATGAAAATCGTTAATATTATTGGTGGCCTTGGTAACCAGATGTTTCAGTATGCTTTTGCTGTGGCATGGAAAGCAAGGAGGCCACAGGAGAAGGTATATGTAGATACACAACACTACAAGAATGCGTTCATAAAGGTGTATCATGGCAACAACTTCTATCACAACGGTTATGAAATAGACAAAGTGTTTCCGAATGCATCTATCAAGCCTGCTGGTGTTTGGGACTTGATGAAGGTATCGTTTTACATCCCTAATCAAGTGTTTGCACGTGTTGTTCGTCGCTTCTTTCCTAAGCGTAAGACGGAGTTTGTGGCCGATCAGAAGCCGTATGTGTTCTTGCCCGAAGCTCTGACAGTAGAAGGCGATTACTACTTCGACGGCTACTGGATGACTCCTCTCTACTTCGATGCGCATCGCGATGAGATTCTCAAGGAGTTTACCTTCCGTCCGTTTGACACTAAGGAGAATCAAGATTTGGAGCCACTCCTTAAGCAGGATAACTCTGTTACCATCCACATCCGCCGTGGCGACTATGTAGGTTCTACTACCCTTGGAGCCATCTGTACCCTCGATTACTACCGCAGTGCTATCCGTGAGGTGCGAAAGGTGATTTCTAACCCAGAATTCTTCGTCTTCTCTAACGATCAGAAGTGGTGTATGGAGAACCTAAAGAATGAGTTTGGAGATGCCAAGGTGCACTTTGTTGCCCACAACCGTGGTGTGGACAGCTATCGCGATATGCAACTTATGTCCATTGCTCGCTGTAACATCCTTGCCAATAGTTCCTTTTCATGGTGGGGCGCATACCTTAACCAGCGTAAGGAGCATATTACCTATTGCCCAAGCAAGTGGCATAATACGATGGAATATAAAGACCACTTTGTGAATGGTTGGATAAAAATTGAGATAAAATGAAATACCGCACTTTTACATTTACAGACGACATCTATAGTTGGCTCTCGCCGAAGCCTAAAGGTGTAGAGGTTGATACGGCTTTGATAAAGACAATACTTGAATCCAACAAACCTTGTATGATTTCAAGGTTTGGTAGTACGGAACTCCAGACCTTGTTATACTGCAAGTTCTATCCGCTTTCGTTGTCCCTCAAGAAGCGCATATTCTATAACATTCAATATGCGTCTGGTTTTTTTCCTGTCACGTTCGAGAATCTGAAGAAGTTTTATCGTCTTTATGCTGACGATGTGAAGGACTTGGATCTTTTAGTAAGCTGGCGTATTGAAGAGTTGTTCTTTCAGAATTGGATTTCGAAGCTTCCGGAGATTAAGAAGACTACATTGGATTCATTCTATGCGCACGAGCATCCTTGGACCTATTCCTTGAAGGGCAAAAAGATTCTTGTGGTACATCCTTTTGCTGAGACTATCGAGAGCCAGTACAGCAATAAGCGTGAGCTTTTGTTCGAGAATAAGGAAGTGTTGCCGGAGTTTGCATCGTTGCAGACCATTAAGGCAGTACAGTCTATTGCTGGTAATCCAGTTGTTTTTAACTCTTGGTTCGATGCCCTCAATTGGATGAAGAGCGAGATTGACAAGAAAAGTTTTGATATTGCTTTGTTGGGATGTGGTGCGTACGCCCTTCCGCTGGCGGCTCATATCAAGCGTATTGGAAAGAAGGCGGTTCACATGGGTGGCGTGCTTCAGTTTCTCTTCGGAATCACCAGCAAGCGATATGACGAGAATGAAGAATACAAGCCTTATATCAATGAGCATTTCGTCTATCCTGATGCAAGGGATAGGCCTAAGAATGCCTCAGCGGTAGAGGGCGGTTGTTATTGGTAAAAACAGAATGATATGATAAATATTAGAGAAATACAGAGCAGGGATGTGGATGCCGTTGTGGCTCTACGTCTTGAAGCTTTTCCGAGTTTCTTCTTGGCCTCTTTGGATAGTACTTTTCTGAAGTGCTACTACTCATGCTTTGTAAAGAGCAACGAGACGGTATCGGTATGTGCCGAAGAGGATGGCAAGATGTTAGTATTAACTGTCTCTACCAAGATGTCGAAAGGCTTCAATGGTCGATTGAACAAGCAGGATATGGCTCAGTTCGGGTGGCTTGCCATGAAGTTTTTGCTTACCAATCCGAAGGCTTTGCTGAGATTGGTGAAGAACTTCAGTAAGACGAGCGATGCGGTTGAGGACAATGAGGATTATGCCAAATTGTTCTCTATCGGTGTGTCTCCAACTACGCAAAGTAAGGGTGTTGGTGAAATGCTACTAGTCGATAATGAGTGTGTTATGTGAATAGGGTAAATAAACTGTCTTTCACAATCGATTATTACAAAAATGAATCAGCAGTAAAGTTCTATAAGTCTAAAGGATATAGTGTACTCTATGAGTTTGTGACTTATCTTGATAGACGTATGTATAGAATGATAAAACCACTATCGCAATAGCAGATTGATGTCTTTGGTAGAAACCTGCGATTGTGATTCAATTCGTAAGTTATGTCATTAGTCAAAAAAATATATTATTCTCCTTTCGGCTACCTTATTTCTATAGGCTTATATATGTTAGGGAAAGTTGTTCCCAAAATAATGGTATATGGGCAATACAACTCTATACAGCAAAAGTTTATGAAAGGTACGCGAATCTCTTCTTCTGCATATATTACAGAAAAATCAAAGCTTGATATTGGTGACAATGTATGGGTTAATCACAATGCTCGAATCGATGCTTCGGGTGGTGTGAAAATTGGTGATGGTTGTCAAATTGGATATGGCGCTATGATTCTGTCGCATAGCAGTCACATGGCAATTCGTTTGAATGGCTCGCAGTATATCAAGAAAGATATTTCTGAAAGAATTGGTTATATCCATAAGCCTGTAGAGATTGGCGCGTACACTTTTATTGGAGGTGGAGCAGCCGTTATGCCAGGGGTAAAGATAGGAAAAGGATGTGTAGTAGGTGTTAATAGTGTGGTTACGAAAGATGTTCTGGACTATACCATTGTTGCCGGTGTTCCAGCAAAGGTTATTGGCTGTACCCTTGAAACAGATAAGAAGTTTTTCTGCAATCCGATAGTTCTTGAGAATTATTACGACAAGAGTGTTCTACAAGAATACTAGAAACCAAAAGATTACTATCATTATTACAATTTGCTATTACAGGTTGGAACGTAGAACCCATTGCAGTTGCACCTGCAGAACTTTCCAAACAGGGAAGTATTATTAGCTATGCCTCTTAACAAGGCGTTTCCGCCATTGCTCTTTTTGGCATATAGCGCTTGGGGGATAAAACCTCCGTTTTCGATTCTGATGAGTTGGATAGGATTTCAATTTGTCATTCAGCATAACTAGCAGCCTCTTTGCTTCAGTATATCTACAGAGACATGACAGCTGTTGTCGTTCTCTTGGTCATCTTCGGCATTGCGCAAAAGGTGCTGAATGGAGCGAGCAAGGTGAATGGTTGGTTTAAGGAATTGGGTACGAAATCATTAGGAATGTATGTGGTGCATATATTGCTGTTAGGTCGTGTCAGAGATGCAGTAGTGGCGCTGCTATGCATGATAGTTCAATTTAGATGCACATCAGCATTATCTTTGTCATTTTCCTTGTACTTTCGGTAGTGATTGTGGCGTTGCTTAAACAATATAGATATACAGCAAAATTCTTGCTTGGAAAAGTATAATAAACAACAAAATATGAAGCGGTTATTTGATATTATCGCTAGTGGATGTGGTCTGCTGGTGTTGAGTCCGGTGTTCCTTGTGATGGCTATCTGGATCAAGTTGGATTCGGAGGGGCCGGTGTTTTACCGTCAGGTACGCGTAGGCAGGTATAACAAGGATTTCCAGATTTTTAAATTTCGTTCTATGCGAGTTGGCGCAGACAAAGGAAGCCTTGTAACTATTGGAGGTCGTGATCCTCGAATCACCCGTTCGGGCTACTTTATCCGTAAGTATAAACTTGATGAGTTCCCTCAGTTGATTAATGTGTTCCTTGGTGAGATGAGTCTTGTTGGACCTCGCCCAGAAGTTCGTCACTATGTGAATTACTGGACTCTTGAGCAAATGCATGTATTAGATGTGCGTCCGGGTATTACCGACCCTGCTTCGATCAAGTTCCGCAATGAGAATGAGTTGATGGAGAAGACAGAGAATCCTGAGGA
>UMKM01055510.1_pt1 | contig 12765 bp, 9 predicted proteins | sample 1966331 | NCBI WGS metagenome assembly UMKM01 (sample SAMEA4836176, study PRJEB28245) | human gut metagenome | biome: gut microbiome; material: fecal sample | place: Denmark | collected 2008 | reverse complement strand
TAATGGATTCTTGAAACATATACTCCATTTGGAGGCAATAACTTATCCTCCAATGGAATCTGATTCGCTGTTGGCATTTGAAGTACTTCTGCTCCCATATGATTTCCATGAACTACAGATCCACAGATCATAAACGGATCTTCCATCAGACGATTAGCTTCCTCCACTTTACCCTCAGATAGCAAATGACGGATTCTTGTGCTTGATACAATTTCTCCTTCTAATTCAAGTTTGGGAATAACGATCAATTTAAAATCATATTCCTTTGACATCCGTTCAAGTAATTCTACGTTTCCTTGACGTTTATAACCAAACCCACAATCATCACCAACAACTAAAACTTTCATTCCTGTTTTTTCAAGAAGTACTTTGATCACAAAATCTTCTGGTGATAAATGTGAGAATTCATCTGTAAATGGATGTTCGATATAAATATCAATTCCTCTTCTTGCAAGAAGTTTTATCTTTTCGTTGGTCGTGTAGATCACTCTCATATGTTTGTGTTTTAACATATTAAGTGGTGGACGGTCAAAAGAAAATACAGCCGCCTGATATCCCAGTTGCTTATACTGAATCAGTTCATCAAAGATCAACTGATGCCCTTTATGCATTCCGTCAAATTTGCCAAGAGCTACCACTGTATTATGAAATTGAAATTGTTCTGTATTATGAATGTATTCCATGGCTTCCTCTCATTGGTTGTTGTCATAAAAAATCTTATCTGGGAAAAACATATTTTTTTTCCAGTAATATATTCCGATAAACTGTTCACTTTCATCATATACCCGAAGTTTCTTTGTTGTATCGAGATCTATTTCATAAAACATCTCTTTCTTTAAAGGATTTCCGTTAAACAAAACCTTATCATAGTTTTTCTTTACGGTACCTTTTTGATATTTTAGAAAAACCTTTTCAATTGGAATTATCCATTCTTCGATTTTTCCAGTTTTCACTGCTTCCTCAATCTCTGATAATGTATGAGCATATTCTAATTGAAAACCACTGGATCTTGTACGGACTAACTTTGTCATACACGCTCCATTTTGGAGCTTATGTCCAATATCCCTGCAAAGACTTCGGATATATGTACCTTTGCTGCATGTAACTGTCATTGTAACTTCTGGATAAGAGATTTCAATATCTGAAATATCATAGATTCTGATCCGTTCTGGTTTGCGCTCGATAATTTTTCCTTCTCTGGCAAGTTCATACAGCTTCTTTCCATTAATTTTCTTTGCAGAATACATAGGTGGTACCTGATCATATTCTCCAACGAAAGACAAGATTGTATCTTTGATCGTTGCATCTTGTTTTAACGGTTCATGTGTTTTCGTAACAGTTCCCCATATATCTTCTGTGTCTGTCTCTTTTTCAAACACAAAGCTTACCTTATACTGTTTCTTCGTTCCTGTTAACATATCGCATAACTTTGTTCCTTTTCCAAGACAGACCGGCAATACTCCTTCTGCATTTGGATCCAAAGTTCCTGTATGACCAATCTTTTTCTGACGTAAGATCCCTCGAAGTTTTGCGACAACATCATGCGATGTAAAATCTTTTTCTTTATATATATTCAATAATCCGTTGTACATAAAAACCTCTACCTTATAATTGTTCTGTGATCTCGCTTATGATCGTACTTTGAATGTCTTTCAATGTTCCTTTCATGGAACATCCTGCTGCACGGATATGTCCTCCACCTCCATGTGTTTTAGCAATCTCTGAAACCTTAACTTTCTCATTCGAACGCATACTTACTTTATAGCCATTTTCGATCGGATATAGAAAAATTGCTACTTCTACACCTTTTGTAATTCGCAGCTGATCAATGATCCCATCACTGTCGGATGTTGATGCATGAAGCTCTTCAAAATCTTGTTCTGAAAGATTCGAAATAATAATCTGTCCATCTGCATAAAGTTGACTTTTTAATAATGCTTTCCCTAACAACTGATTTTGTACAAATGTCTTCTGATAAAATGTCTCATCAATGATCTTTGTAGTTGAAACACCCTTCTCCAGTAACATTCCCGCATATTCCATCGTTTTACGTGTTGTATTTGAATGCTTAAACACTCCGGTATCGTGCACGATTCCTGTGTATAGGCACTGGGCACATTCTTTTGAAATCTTATCCTCTTCAAAAATCTGACACAAAACTTCACAAGTTGCACTCGCCTGTGGATCGATCTTATAAAAGTCCCCAAATCCATCATTACTGATATGATGATCGATTCCGATCAATGTTTTTGCACATCTGACCATTGCTGCAAATGGTTCATAACGATCTTCAGAGCCACAATCTAAAACAAAAAACAGATCATAGCTTTCATCATCTTTCGACTCCGTGATGATCTCCTGCGCATGACTTAAAAAACGAAACTCTGTGCTGATCGATTCTAAATAAACATCAACTTTCTTCCCAGAATAATTATCTAAAATATACTGTTTTAAGGCAAGGCAACTGCCAATACAGTCTCCATCCGGATGGATGTGTCCTGTAATGGCAATTGTTTTAGCCTTTGAAATCTGTTCATTAAAGTGTTTCATTCTCACTCCCATGATTTAATTCATCTATCTTCTTTGACATATTTACTCCATATTCAATGGAATCATCTAAAATAAATGTAATCTCTGGTGTATTTCTTAAATTAATAGAGTGTGCAAGTTCTCGGCGGATATAACCTACCGCACTGTTTAAGCCTTTCATCGTTTCTTCTTTTTCTTCATCATTTCCAAGAACACTGATATATGCTTTGCACTGTTTCAGATCCGATGTTACAACGGCATCAACAACAGATGTCATTGGTGCAATTCTTGGATCTTTGATCTCTCTGCTGATGATACGGCTTAATTCTCTCTGAACTTCACCATTGATCCTTGTATTTTTAATGCTGTTTTTTCTCATATTGCTACTCCCTTCAGGAAATTATCTTGGGACCTCTTCCATAATAAAGGATTCGATCTGATCCCCTTCTTTGATGTCATTATAGTTTTCCATAACAAGACCACATTCAAATCCGCTGCGAACTTCTTTGACCGCATCTTTTCCACGTTGGATAGATGCAAGTTTTCCTTCATGAACAACAATACCATCACGAATAATACGTGCTGAGCTGTCACGCTGAATTGTTCCATCTAATACATAAGATCCTGCGATCGTTCCAACTCCAGAGGCTTTGAAAATCTGACGTACTTCTGCATGCCCTGTAACTTTCTCTACAAATTCAGGATCTAGCATACCCTTCATAGCTGCTTCAATATCTTCAATCGCATTGTAGATGACACGATACAGACGAAGGTCTACTTTCTCTGCACTTGCTGCATCTTTAGCCGCTGGTTCTGGACGAACATTAAATCCGATAATGATCGCATTAGAAGCTGCTGCTAAGTTTACATCAGATTCTGTGATAGCACCTACACCACCATGAATGACTTTGACTGCAACTTCATCATTAGAAAGTTTTACAAGACTCTGTTTAACCGCTTCTACAGATCCCTGTACATCGGCTTTTACAATGATATTCAATTCTTTGACGCTTCCTGCCTGGATCTGGTTAAATAGATCATCTAATGATAACTGCTGTTTTGTCTCAGATAACATTTTTTCACGTCCATAAGCAATAAATTTCTCTGCTACGGATCTTGCTTCTTTTTCGCTATCCATAACCATCATAACTTCTCCAGCATTTGGAACTTCACTTAAACCTAAGATCTCAACTGGTGTAGATGGTCCTGCTGTTTTAATACGTTTTCCTTTGTCATTTATCATTGCACGAACTTTACCATGAGCACTTCCGATTGCTACTGCATCACCAACATGTAATGTACCTTTCTGTACTAATACAGTTGCAACTGGTCCACGACCTTTATCAAGTTGTGCTTCTAAGACAATACCTCTTGCTTTACGATTTGGATTTGCTTTTAATTCCAGAACTTCTGCTGTTAAAGAAACCATATCTAATAATTCATCGATTCCTTCTCCTGTATGTGCAGATACTGGACAAAAGATCGTGCTTCCACCCCAGTCTTCTGGTACCAATTCATATTCGATCAGTTCCTGTTTTACTCTCTCAATGTTGGCGCTTTCTTTATCAATCTTATTGATCGCAACAATGATCTCGATTCCTGCTGCTTTCGCATGGTTGATCGCTTCGATCGTCTGTGGCATAACACCGTCATCTGCAGCTACGACTAAGATTGCGATATCTGTAGACTGAGCACCTCTCATACGCATAGATGTGAATGCCTCATGTCCTGGTGTATCTAAGAATGTGATCTTTCCATTGGATGTTTCAACAACATAAGCTCCAATATGCTGTGTGATACCACCTGCTTCTCCTGTTGTAACATGAGAAGAACGGATCTTGTCAAGTAAAGAAGTTTTACCATGGTCAACATGACCCATAACACAGACAACTGGTGGTCTTACGATCATATCTGTTTCGTCTTCTTCCTCTTCTTTTAACAGTTCTTCGATCACATCTACCTGTTCTTCCATCTCTACCAGACGATCAAATTCCATTGCGATCTCTTCTGCTTTTTCAAAATCAAGTTCAGAGTTTACATTTAACATTCCAGCTCCGCTGATCAGTAATTTCTTAATGATATCATTTGCAGGAATAGATAATGCATCTGCAAGTTCTTTCAATGTTAATACTGGAGGAATCTTTACTGGCGCATTTGGATCTACTTCCGGTTTCTTTACTGGTTCTGGTTTAATAAAGGCACCAGGTCCTGATGTTTTTTTCTTTTTCTTATGCTCCTGATTCTGGTTCTGGTTTTTATTGTTAAATTTCTTATTCTTTTTATTATTTTTTCCAAACTTCTGAGAGTTCTGAGGATTATCTTTTCTTAAGATCTTTTTATCCCCATCATTATTTTTATTTCTTGAATTATTTTTATTGTTCTTTACTTCCTGAGTTTTTTTATTATTTTTCTTTTCCATATTCTGTGCTTTTTTATTATCTTTTCTTTTTGAATTTTCCTGTTTCTTTGAATTATGATCCTGTTTTGCTTCTTTCTTTGGTTTCAACGCATTCTCGATCATTTTGATCTGCTCATCTCCTATGGTACTCATGTGGTTTTTCACTTCTACATGATTGGCTTTCAAGATTTCTAAAATTTCTTTATTGTCTTTATTATATTTCTTTGCAATTTCATAAACTCTGAATTTTGCCATAAATATACCTCCTGCGATTCTTATTTATCAAGCTGTTTTAAAAGAGCTTCTGCAAAACCTTGATCAGTCACTGCGATCGACGCTCGAAACTCCTTCCCGATCGCATGCCCAAGCTCTTCTTTTAATCCCCAGCAATAAAAAGGTACTTGATAATGTTTACATTGATTCTCAAACATCTTTTTTGTATTATCGGAAGCATCATTGGCTACAATGATAAGAGCTGCTGTCTTTTTCCTGACAGCTTCTCTTGCGGCAAATTCTCCACTGACCAGATTACCGGATCTGAATGCAAGACCTAGAAGAGATAATCCTTTATTCATAAAGTTCTTCCATCTCCTTTTTTAATGTCTCATAGACCGATTCCGGTACTCCTATCTTAAAAGAACGATCTAGTCCTTTTTTCTTAAATGCTTGTTTTAGACACTGTGGATCAGGGCATATATATGCCCCTCTCCCATTTTTCTTTCCAGTCATATCAAGACTGATCTCACCTTCTTTTGATCTTACGATCCGGACTAATTGATTCTTTTCTTTTAATTCACCGCACCCGATACATTTTCTTGTTGGAATTTTTCGATTCATTTTATCACCTGCTGATATTTCCTATTCTTCAATATCCTCTGCATCAAAATCTTCAACAGCTTCTTCTGTATTCTCTGCATCTTCTACGAAATCATCATTGATCTCTTCGTTAAAAAGATCTTCTTCAATCTCAAATTCATCTGCCTCTGGTTCTTCACTGACTTTTGCTGCTTCTTCAGCTGCCTGTGATTCACTCTTAATGTCAATCTTATAGCCTGTTAATCTTGCAGCTAGTCTCGCATTCTGTCCTTCTTTACCGATTGCTAATGATAACTGGTAATCTGGAACTACAACTTCTGCACTCTTTTCTTCTACATCAACTGCCACAGAAACAACTTTTGATGGGCTTAATGCATTTTCAATGAATACACAAGGATCTTCATTCCAGTTGATGATATCGATTTTCTCGCCTTTTAAGTCATTGACGATTGCATTCACTCTGGCACCATTTAATCCGACACATGCTCCAACTGGATCTACATTCTTATCATTGGACCATACAGCCATCTTTGTTCTTGATCCTGCTTCACGCACAATGTTCTTGATCTCTACTGTTCCATCCTGAATTTCCGCAACTTCTTTCTCAAATAAACGTTTTACAAGATCTGGATGTGTTCTTGAAACAAGAATACGTGGTCCACGATTTGTTTCTTTTACTTCTACAATATAAAGTTTGATTCTCTCTGTTGGTTTGAACACTTCACCTCTGATCTGTTCAGATTTCATTAACAGAGCATCTGTTTTGTCATCTAAGCTTACACTTACATTCTCTCCAACATAACGCTGAACAACACCTGTTACGATATCTTTTTCTTTGCAGTAGAAATGATCATATACAACTCTTCTTTCTTCTTCTTTGATTTTCTGCACAATAACGCTTCTTGCATGCATTGCTGCAATACGTCCGAAATCTTTTGGTGTGATTTCAATTCTTACAGTATCTCCAAGATTTAAGTTCTGATCGATTGCCTTTGCTTTTCCAAGACTGATCTCCAGAGCAGGATCATAAACTTCGTCTACAACTTCTTTGATCGCATAAACATAAATATCTCCTGTTTCACGATCCATATTAACTACAACGTTATCTGCACTTCCAAAATCTCTTTTACATGCAGCAAGCAGGGAATTTTCAATGGCTTCCATGATAACGTCTTTATCAATACCTTTTTCCTTCTCCAACTGATTTAATGCCGCAATTAATTCACTCATTCTCTTTCTTCCTCCTTAAAAATCTAACGACAAACGAGCACTTGCAATGCTCTTTTTCTCAAATGTAATATCCTGATCTTCGATTGTTAGTACAATCTGATCTTCCATGTTTTCTTTTAAAATACCAGTAAATTCCTTTTGCTTATCAATTGCTTTATAAAGCTTGATGTCAATGGACTTTCCGACACTTCTTACATAATCTTTTTCTTTTTTTAGTGGTCTTCCAAGTCCTGGAGAACTTACTTCTAAAATATATGCATCTTCGATAAAATCTTCTGCATCTAGTTTCTCTTCTAAGCTTCTGCTGATCAGCACGCAGTCATCAATTGCAATTCCACCTTCTTTGTCTGCGTAAACTCTTAAATACCAGTTTGCTCCTTCTTTGACATATTCTACATCCACCAGTTCAAAATTGTTGGCTTCAATAATCGGTAATACCAGTTCTTCTGTTTTTGTTTCAATATCAACTCGTCTTGCCAATGTATCAACCCTTTCTTTTGTAGTGTTATTTCTTCATTGTTACACAAAATAGGAGTGGACATATGCCCACTCCTAAGTCATCTTTTCTTAAGCTATATTTAGTTTAACATGAAAAATATCTCTTGACAAGAGTTTTTTCATATATTATCAAAGAAAATCGAAACTTAACTGATCAGTATCTGATAGATCTCCCATAATTCCAAGTTCTTTCATTTTCTCGATACATGCTTGTGGTGCTTTTGTTCTGTTTCTAAAGTTTTCCAAGGATGTAAATGGTTCTCCTTTGGCTGCTTCTTCTACCTGCTGTGCCGCTTTTTCACCCATTCCATCAATACTGGTAAGTGCTGGCATGATCTTTCCATCGATCACTTGAAAATCTTTTGCCTTTGCCTTGTAAATATCCAGTGGCCAGAATTCATAGCCTCTTGCATACATTTCATCCGCAATCTTCATTTCTCGTAACAGATCAAGATCTGCATTTTTAACTTCGTGTTTTGGTGTATTCTTAATAATACTCATCTTTTCATCCAAACGTTCTTTTCCAAGACACATATCTTCATAAGAAAATGCCTTCGCTCGAATACTGAAATATGCTGCATAATATGCTAATGGGTGATAAACCTTATACCATGCGATCCTCCATGCCATCATAACATAAGCTGCCGCATGGGCTTTCGGGAACATATATTTGATCTGTTTACAAGACCAGATATACCAATCTGGCACATTGTGATCTCTCATCATCTGTTCTTGTTCATCTGTAAGTCCCTTTCCTTTTCGGACTCCTTCCATAATCTTAAATGACGCTTCCTGTTCCAATCCCTGATTGATCAGATATACCATGATATCATCTCGACAACAGATTGCTGTGGAAATAACCGCATCTCCATTCTCGATCAATGTCTGAGCATTTCCAAGCCATACATCGGTTCCATGAGACAGCCCAGAAATACGGACAAGATCAGAAAAACTCTGTGGATGCGTATCCTGAAGCATTTGAATTACAAAGTCTGTCCCAAATTCCGGTACTCCAAGTGATCCAAGCGGTGTCCCATCAATATCTTCTGGTGTGATCCCTAAGGTTTCTGTTCCATGAAATAATCCCATAACGCCTTTATCGTCCATTGGGATCGTCTGTGCATCAATTCCTGTGATATCTTCCATTCTTCGGATCATAGATGGATCGTCATGTCCCAGAATATCAAGTTTTAATAGGTTCTGGTCAATCGAATGGTATTCAAAATGTGTCGTAATGATCGGTGTATTCATATCATTGGCTGGATGTTGTACCGCTGTAAAATCATAAATTTCTTTATCATGCGGTACTACAATGATTCCACCCGGATGCTGACCAGTTGTTCTCTTAACTCCCGTACATCCAAGTGCTAATCTCTCTATTTCACAACGACGTTTACTGATTCCTCGTTCTTCCAGATATTTCAACACATAACCATAGGCTGTTTTCTCTGCCAGTGTACCGATCGTTCCCGCTCGGAATGCTTTTCCTTTTCCAAAGATAACTTCTACATAAGCATGTGCTTTTCCCTGATATTCTCCTGAGAAGTTTAAGTCGATATCCGGCTCTTTATTTCCTTTAAACCCAAGGAATGTCTCAAACGGGATATCCTGTCCTTCTTTCGTCATCTTTGCTCCACACTTTGGACAGTATGCATCTGGCATGTCAAAACCTGACATACCCATCTTCGCATATTTTTGCACCTGTTCTGAGTCAAAATCCACAAAATGACATTCTGGACAGATATAATGTGCTGGCAACGGATTTACTTCCGTGATCCCTGACATCGTTGCTGCAAAGGAAGATCCTACCGATCCTCGTGATCCTACCAGATACCCATGGTCATTCGAATCCCATACCAATTTCTGTGCGATGATGTACATTACCGCATATCCATTTCCAATAATAGAGTTTAATTCTTTTTCCAAACGACTTGTCACTCGTTCTGGAAGATCATCTCCATAAATCTCATGTGCTCTATTATAACAGATTTCTCTTAATGTTTTGTCTGAATCTGGGATTACCGGCGGGCATTTATCCGGATGGATCGGAGAAATATTTTCAATCATATCATTGATCTTATTCGTGTTTGTTATGACAACTTCTTTGGCTTTCTCACTTCCAAGATACGCAAACTCATCTAGCATCTCCTGTGTTGTCCTAAAATAAAGTGGTGCCTGCTGGTCAGCATCTTTAAATCCTTTTCCAGCTAATAAAATAGAACGATAGATTGCATCATCTGGATTTAGAAAATGTACATCACATGTCGCAACGACTGGCTTATGGAATTGTTCTCCAAGATCTACGATCTTTTGATTGAATTTCTGAATATCTTCGATCGAATTCACATTCTCAACACGTTCGGATCCAATCATAAATTCATTGTTTCCTACTGGCTGAATCTCCAGATAGTCATAAAATGATACAATATTCGCAATCGTTTCATCTGAGCGTTCATCAAGCAATGCCTGATATAATTCTCCTGCTTCACACGCAGATCCAATGATCAGTCCATCTCTATATTTATTGATCAGGGACTTTGGCATTCTTGGGCGACGGTTAAAGTAATTTAAATGTGATTCAGATACCAAGCGGTTTAAATTAACACGCCCTGTATTATTCTTAACCAGAATAATTCCATGATACATGCGTCCTTTTTTGATCAGATCGACATTATCATTTGCAAATTCGTTGACCTGATCTAGATCTGTAATATCTTTTTCTTTTAACATAGAAATGAATTCTACAAAAATCTTTCCTGTTGCCGTTGCATCATCAACTGCTCTATGGTGTGTTTCCAGTATGATATTTAAATGTTTACAAATGTTATCCAGTGTAAATTTACCAAGATGTCCCATTAGACATCTTGCAAGCCCCAGTGTATCCACAACTGTATGATCATATGGAAGATTCAACCTTTTCGCATTTTCGCGGATAAACCCTGTATCAAATCCTGCATTATGTGCAACCAAAACAGATCCCTCACAGAATTTTAAAAACTGTGGAAGAATCTCTTCGATCGTTCCCGCATCTTTTACCATATCATCTGTGATCGTTGTCAGCTGAGTGATCTTATATGGAATCGGGCGCTCTGGATTGACAAATTCACTAAATGTTTCTTTAATCTCTCCTTCCACGACTCTTACCGCACCAATTTCTATAATTCGGTCATTGACACTGTTAAATCCTGTTGTCTCAATATCGAATACAACATAACTGTCCATTAGTGACTGCCCTTTTGAATCAATGATCAAATCTCCAAGGTCATCAACGAAATATCCTTCTACCCCATAAATGATCTTAAATGGATCATCTTCTTTTAGTCTCAAGTCTTCGTATGCATGACGTGCGATCGGAAATCCCTGCAATACACCGTGATCTGTAATCGCAACCGCCGGATGTCCCCATTCGTAGGCGCGATTTACAATATCTTTGATCTGTACCACACTGTCATTATCGCTCATCACTGTATGGAGATGTAATTCTACACGTTTTTCCATGGATGTGTCCTGACGTTTTTCCCTGAAATCTGTAATCGCCTTGATTCCTGCCACAGATCCTAAAGAGATCTCATGATCAAATTTGTCATACATCGCAACTGCTTTGATACGATAGAATCCACCTTTTTTCAAACCATCTAAAATATCGGGCAGCTGTTCATTTCTTACGAAAACCTTGCAGCTGATCGTATCTGTAAAATCGGTAATATGAAAAATGATGATTGTTTTTTCATTACGGATTTCTCGTGTTTCAAGAAATGTGATCTGCCCATGAATCACAACTTCCCCGATCTCATCATAGATATCCTTGATCTCCATCAGCTCGCCATCACAATTTCGTCCATATAATAAGGTTGGATCATCTGAATATTTTGGTTTTTTCTTAAACATATGCTCTTTTTTCGTTGCAGCTGCTTTCTTTCTTGCTTTTTTCTCTTCTTTTTGTTCTTTCTCAACGATATCTGCGTGCTCCACGATCGTATGGATTTCTTGTTGTAAGCGATAATCACTTTCCATCTTAAGGCTTCGATCAATCGTCTTAGAGAAATCAAATCCGACTTTTGCATCAATAGAAAAACGTTCTTTTAAAATCATCTCAAAAAATTCTTTGATCTCTGGGGCTTTATTGCGGTTTACAAATGTATCTTCAAAGTAAAAGGTGATCACATCATCTTCAATTCTATAATCCCCTTTTCTCACGACATTAAAAATAACCTCCCCTTTGCCTTTTAACTCAAAGAGGAAGCTTTTCATGTAATGCTCCATTAGATATTTGAGATTATATTGTTCTGACAGGTGATAACTTTCCTGAAAACGAATCTTTACAAAACGCTTTGAAAACAGCTGTTCCCGGATCGTGCGTTCCATTCTCCATGTATCGACTCTTGAGATCAGATGATCACACTGAAAAGAAATCTTAAGCGTGTTTTCTTTTTTCTTTAGTGTGATCTCTCTAATATTCGCATCTTCAAACAAAGATCTTACATCGTCAGAAACTTTCAGATCTGGAAATACACTGAAAAATGGTTTTGTTGTCACTTCCATTTTATTCACCCCAGTGTTCTAATTCATATCTTAAAGTATCAAGTAATTGATCTTCTGGTACTTTGCGGATAACCTCGCCTTTCTTGATCAGAAGTCCCTCTCCATTTCCACCAGCGATTCCCACATCTGCTTCTTTGGCCTCTCCTGGTCCGTTTACAACGCACCCCATAACAGCAACCTTAAGATTCAGATTTTCAAAATCTGCAGCCATTGTCTCTACCTGATTGGCAAGTGGAATCAGATCGATATTCGTACGTCCACATGTTGGGCAGGATACAACTTCAATTCCTCCGGAACGAAGTCCTAATGTCTTTAAGATCAGTTTCGCACTGGCAATCTCGTTGACTGGATCTCCTGTCAATGATACACGGATCGTATCACCAATTCCCTGATTTAAGATAATTCCAAGTCCTACAGCTGATTTGATATTACCACTAAAAACTGTTCCAGCTTCTGTGATCCCTACATGCAGAGGGTAATTGATTTTGTCTGCGACTAGGCGGTACGCTTCTGCACACATCAAAACATCAGAAGACTTAATACTGACTACCATATCATGAAAATCATATTTTTCAAGCATAGCAACTTTATCTAAGGCACTTTCTACCAGTCCTTGTGCAGTTACTCCGTTATATTTTTTAACAAGTGGTTTCTCCAATGATCCGCTGTTTACACCAACACGGATCGGTACATGATATTTCTTTGCTGTTTCTACCACTTTGCGGATATTCTCTTCTCCACCGATATTCCCA
>UMKM01057653.1_pt1 | contig 12816 bp, 10 predicted proteins | sample 1966331 | NCBI WGS metagenome assembly UMKM01 (sample SAMEA4836176, study PRJEB28245) | human gut metagenome | biome: gut microbiome; material: fecal sample | place: Denmark | collected 2008 | reverse complement strand
GAAAAAGTAGATGCCGGGATGGATATTATCGTTGAAAAGACCGGAGCAACCGGTGATGCGCTTACTGAAATGCAGGATTCGGCAAGAAATATAGCAAAAAGTATTCCGACAGACTTTGAAACGGCTGGAGCTGCTGTCGGAGAGGTAAATACAAGATTTCACCTGACAGGCCAGGAATTGGAAGACTTATCAGAGAAATTTGTTAAATTTTCTCAGCTGAATGATACGGACGTTTCCTCGTCTATCGATAGCACTCAGAAAGTGTTGGAGGCCTTCAATCTGAAAGCGGAAGATGCAGGTGCATTGCTCGATACAATGAATAAAGTCGGACAGGATACGGGAATCTCAATGGATACACTGACTTCTGTAATGGTGTCTAATGCGGCATCACTGAAGGAACTTGGAATGTCAGCTGCTGATGCAGCAGCATTTTTAGGACAATGCGAGACATCCGGAGTAGATACAAGCACGGTTATGGCTGGCTTGAAGAAAGCGCTTGTAAATGCATCTGGAGAAGGAAAGTCCATGAAACAGGCTCTTTCTGATCTGCAGAAAACGATGACGAATGCAAATAATTCAACAGATGCATACAGTGCGGCGATAGATTTGTTTGGATCAAAAGCAGGCCCAGCATTGGCTCAGTTCTGCCAGGATGGAAAGTTGAACTTTGAAGAGTTAGGCAAATCATTAAACGACAATCTTGGAAGTGTGGATGATACATTTACCGCCACGTTAGATCCGGCGGATCGGTTTAAACTTACATTAAACCAGTTACAAGATGCGGGATATAATCTTGGCAATACGCTTGGGCCAGTCTTGGCAGATTGCTTGGGGATGGTTACACCAATCCTTCAGAATCTCATTGATGGATGGAATTCGTTATCACCGGAAACACAGGAAATGATTGTGAAATGCGTTTTGCTGGTAGCGGCCCTGGGACCGGTATTTAGTATCGTTGGAAAAGTATCTGGTGGAATCGCGTCATTGATTTCCATCGGAGCAAAGATTGCACCAATGATTTCCGGAGCCGGAACAGCTTTTTCCGGATTTAGTGCGGTACTTGCGGCAAATCCGGTGGGAGCAGTAATTTTGGCAGTGACGGCGATGATAGCAATTTTTGTAACACTGTACAATAAATGTGAATGGTTCAGGGATGGGGTAAACAAAATTTTTAATGGAGTTAAAGCTTTCCTTAAAGGCGCAGTTACGGAAATCAAGGGATTCTTTGATTTTGAGTGGAAATTACCGAAAATAAAATTACCACATTTTAAGGCATTGGGTGAATTCAGCTGGTCGCCATTGAAATTTCCATCAATTTCTGTGGACTGGTATGCAAATGGAGGAATTCTGAACCATCCTACAATTTTCGGGAACAATGGCGGAAGTCTTATGGGCGGTGGAGAAGCCGGAAAAGAGGCAGTATTGCCGATTGATCTGTTGAAAAGTTATATCCGGGAAGAAAATCAGGCGAATAATGAAATGCTGGTTGCATTGATTGCAGATGCAATCCAGACACTGAAATTAACAGCTGAGAATAACATCTATATTGGCGATAAAAAGACACTTACAGCTTTGTCAGAATTGGTATTGAAAAAGATGTCAGATAAAATGCTGACAGCACAGGCAGCGAGGGGGATGTAAATGCAGGATATTGAATTTAATAGCGTGCGTGGATCCACGCTGCAGATTTTTGCCAGGGACTTGATTACAGTCCCGGTAGCAGAACCAAACATGGAAGAAATCAATCTGGCAGGCAGAGATGGAACGACATACACATTTGATGGAACATATAAGGCAACGGTGATCCCGATCGCCTTTAATTATATTGGTCCGGAAGATCGTTGGAATGATCGCTGGCGGCTGGCTAAACAATGGCTGTCAGCTAGAAATACAAGACTTAGGATTTCGGATGATAGTGAATATTTTTATAAAATAAGCTACGTTTCATTAGGAGACAATGAACGAACGACAGAACGGATCGGAAATTTTACTGCAAATTTCAATACGTTGGATGGACTGCAATATCTCTTATCTGGTCAGATGGAATATTCCAGCCATGATGTGGAATGGAATCCATATCTTGAATGTCATCCAGTATACAAAATTACCGCAGAAGGAATGTGTACGCTGAAGATCAATGGAAAAGCAATGACAGCAAATGTTGGCCAGAATCTACTCATTGATACAGACCGGATGATTGCGTACCGATCAGATGGAACTTTGAATAATACCAAAGTTTCCGGAAATTACGAAGATCTTTATCTGAAACCAGGACAGAACCAGATTGAATGTGTCGGTGGGGAGCTGGCCGTGATCCCGAACTGGAGGTGCTTATGATTCAGATTTACAATCCGGATAATACGGACTATGAAAAAAATGGAGACATGACGTTATTTCCATCATCTGCCATAGTGCATCCAATCTTAAACGGGACATGGGAAGTGACTATGGAGCATCCACTGGATGAGGAAGGCAGATGGAAATATATCGTAGATAACGCGGTAGTGAAAATGCCATCATTCAACGGAGAGCAGTTGTTTCGGATCACACACAAAGAAAAGAGCGATTCCGGAATATCTGCAGATCTGCAACCAATTTTTCTGGATGCAGCGGATGACTGCTTTCTGCTGGATATCCGGCCAACGGATAAGACCGGGCAGCAGGCCCTTGATCTGATGACTGTTCCAAACAGTAAATATACGGCAGTATCTAATATCACCAAAACATCTACGGCCTATTATCAGAATAAAAATCTGATTGAAGCAATATGCGGAGATGACGACAATGCGTTCCTGAAACGGTGGGGCGGTGAAGTAGTGTACGACAACTACAAGGTAATCATCGATCAGGAGGCAGGAAGTGACAAAGGGGTAGAAATCCTCTATGGAAAAAATATTGCAAAAAATGGAATCTCTGAAGAGGTAGATATGAGGTCTGTGGTGACGAGAATCGTTCCAAAGGCTTATAACGGATATCAGATGGAAGGGGATGCACCGTGGGTGGATTCTCCGTTGATTGACAGATATCCGACCATCAAATTTCAGGTAATGACCTTCGAAGATGTGAAAATGAAAGCGGATGCCAGTGAGGATGATGAGGAAAATGGAATTATCATCTGTGAAACACAGGCACAGTTGGAAGGGGCATTGAAGAATAAATGTCAGGAGCAGTGGAAAGATGGGATAGACAAGCCTGCGGTGTCTATCAAGGTGAATATGGTCGCAGTTGAAAATACGGAACTATATGCAGATGTGAAAGATTTGGTGACCGTTTCTCTGGGTGATACAGTTCATTGTCGAAACAGTAAACTTGATATCGTAACAGATGCCAGAGCGATTGAATTGGAGTGGGATGCAGTAAAAAATGAGATTTCCAGTGTGACGCTGGGGGATTATCAGTTTGACTATATTTCCAACCAGATGAGTTTGAACAATCGCATCCAGAGTGCAATCCGTTCAGATGGAAGTGTCATTGGATCACAGGTGCAGGGAATTCTGAATGCGGCAAAAGCGCAATTCCATGCAATGCGTGAGGTGGCACAGAAACAGGATATCCGGGCGATGCTGTTTGAGGATTTGGATCCGACATCGCCTACATTTGGCGCAATGTGCCTGGGTACAATGGGATTTGAAATTGCTTCCAAGCGGACAGCAAAAGGAACAGATTGGGATTGGAAAACATTTGGAACCGGTGCCGGATTTCTTGCCGATTTCATCGTGGCCGGAACGATGCTGGCCGACAGGATCAAAGGCGGAACGCTTGTCCTGGGTGGAGTGAATAATGGAAATGGAATAGCCAGGGTTTTGAATGAAAATGGAAAGGAAGTCGTACGCCTTGATAAGGATGGCGTGTATGCGATAGGACGTTACGTCTGCGAATCTCCGGGTGATGGCTGGAATAGAAGGACACAGATTGAAGCAGGAACGATTATGTTTTCACCAAAAGATCAGAGCAATCCAATGTTTATCGAACGATCTGGAGATGCATTGGCTATTCGATCTGGTGGCACAGTAAACGATGCAAACGGATCACATACCCTGATGAGAATTTTTAACAATGCAATTTATTTTGATACAGACTTGGTTGGACCGGATGGAATTGCAGGAAGTTCCGGAAAGGCAGTATTTTCAGATGGAACATATCTGGAATTTAAAAATGGATTTCTAATAGGTGGAAATACTTCGGAGGGCAGTTTCTGATGAGCTGGACAATAGGAAACAGATATTTAACACAAAGTGAAATGGAAGGGAATGCACAGGAAGTTTATTCTTTTTTTGCAGGAAGAGGATGGACAAGGAACGCTATAGCAGGAATTCTTGGAAACATGCAGACAGAGTCGAATATCAATCCGGGACTGTGGCAGAGTCTGAAAGAGCACAATTATTCTGGAGGATTTGGGATGGTGCAGTGGACTCCGGCAACAAAATATACTAGCTGGGCGACAGCCAATGGTTATTCGATCACAAATCCGGCAGGACAGCTGAAATGGATTGATGAACTGTCGGAAACAAAAGGGCAGTGGATTAAGACGTCTGCTTATAACATGTCCTGGTCAGGTTTTAAGAAAAGCACAGAGACTGCAGAGTATCTGGCCAGTGCGTTTTTGAAGAATTTCGAACGCGCCGGTGTCGAAAAGGAATCTGAGAGAAGGAGTCAGGCGGCATCCTGGTACACTTTCCTGGAAAAGTATGATGTGAACACACGCGCAATTGAAGCAGCGGTGAAGTGGGCGGTTGCGATTGCGAATGATGACGGTCATGGATATGATCAGGGGAATCGTTGGGGACCAGACTACGATTGTTCTTCGCTACTTATTACGGCCTGGCAGCAGGCGGGAGTAAAAGTAAAGGATGCAGGTGCATGGAATACAAACAGCATGTATAACGCATTCATGAAAAGTGGTTTCCGCGATATAACAAGCCAGGTGAATCTGACGAGTGGTGCAGGACTTAAAAGAGGCGATGTGCTTCTGAAGCCGGGGAGCCATACGGCGATGAGCATTGGCAACGGGCAAGTCGTACAGGCTAGCCACAATGAGAATGGCGGTATAACCGGAGGACAAACTGGAGATCAGATCGGGAAAGAAATTTGGTGTACAAACTATTATAATTTTCCCTGGAGTTACGTGCTGCGGTTACCGGGAAGTAGTGGCAGTGAGATTATTACATCATCAGTCAGAATAGTGAGATGGATCCCTGCATGATTTTGAAAGGATGGAAAAAATGACGATTCAAAGAGATGTATATGTCCTTAAAGATGTATTAAAGACTCCTATCGAGATAACAGAAGGGACAGATGCTGTAACGCTTGATTTTTACGTGCGAGATTTCAATATTCCGGTAACGGCGGCTGCAGTGGTATATAGCATTGGACCTGGTATGGATGAACCAAATAAAACGCTGGCAGATGTGGATGGAAACAAAATTTCTATCACTCCGGCAGCGTCTTTTTTTGTCCCGGGAAGAAATACAGTGCAAATAAGAATTATTTCTGAAGCGAAGCGGTTGATCACTTTTCAAGAAATTGTGAAATGTAAAAGCAAAATGAAATTTCCAGACGAACAGGAGGAAAATCAGCAGACGCTTGTGGAACAACTGTTAGCAGCGATTGGAAAAGAAAGTGGGAATCGAAAATTAGCAGACGAGGCTGAAGCTAAGGAGAGAAAAGAAGCGGATCGGGAGCTGGATGCAAAAATAAATGAGTATAGAGTGATAAGTGAGTCGGAACTTATGACAGAATTTTCCTGCGATGCAAACGTGATTAAGAAAAGCGCAAATGGAATAGTAACTTTATCTGTACAGATGAATAACGGTGCTATCGGAGCCAATGCAGGAACGTGGTGGACTGCCGGCACGATTCCGGAAGAATACAGGCCGATAGGACAGGTCTTTGGAACAGGTCTTGTTTGTGAACCCGGTTGGGTAAATGCGACGCCTACGGTATTTCGGATATCCGACGGATTCCTGTGGTTGTATGGGCAAAATTCAGCAGCAACCATGCTGGTGATTAACATGGCCTATGCCGTAGAGGGGAGTGTGGTGGCGTGAGAGATTTTAAGATAGTGACAGCTGTTTATGAGCCACCATCCAAGACTGCGAAGGTTTATGGTTTGGATCAGTACGATTATGGACAAATCCTACGGATTCAAAACCTACAGCTTCCGACGGCAGTGGAGATCCATTTTGCCTTACAGGAAAGAGGCGGTGAAGCAATCACCCGGATTGGAACCACAAGTGACGGAGTGACAGAGGTGGCGATCCCGGATTCAATGTTAGAGAACAATGGGACAGCAAACGATTACGACATCTACGCTTGGGTATATTTGACGGATAATTCAGCCGGAAAAACAGAGTATAAAATTTCAATGCGTGTAAAATCGCGTCCTCGTCCGGAAGTACCGGGAACTCCGGAAGAACCGGAGCTGTTTCGGGAAGCGGTTGCAGCGGTAAACGAAGCGGCTGACCGAGCAGAATCTGCTGGACAGACTGCCAAATCCTGGGCGGTTGGCAATACCGGCACCAGGGACGGCGAGGATCGGGATAATGCGAAGTATTATGCAAAACGGGCATCCGATACCGCAGCAGAGATTCCAGGAACTGTAAAGGTTGGAAAAGAAGAGATTGACCGTTATGTAAAGGCAAAAGAAGCAGATCTGAAAGGTGAAACCGGAAACGTCTATTTTGCAGCTTTCAAAGTAAAACGTGGCCGGCTGAAAATGTACAGCGATCCAAACGTGGACAAGGTACGGTTCCGGCGAAAGGGAAGCAGGCTGACGTACCGATTAAAAATAAATTAAGGAGGGACTTATGGCAGAAACAGTAAATGAGTACAATGAAACAGACCTCGGTAACGTGGCTCCGAACCCACTGGGAGATTATAGTGAAACCGCAGAATATGAGTACCTCGACCTGGTAGCCTATGCGGGCGGCAGTTATATGTGCATCCTTGCAGAAGGAACAGTAACCGGAACGGCCCCGACACCAGGCAAGACTACGGAGATCTGGCAGGAAGTATCACACCCGGGCGATCTGACTCCGGAATATGTTGCCATGCATGATGATGTGGTCAATAAGGCTGCATCCGTTGCCGAAGATGCTGCACAGGTAGCACAGAATGCCGCGCAGATTGAGGGCATGAAAGAGAACGTGGCCGCCTTGCAGGAGCAGACGGCGCAGGATGCACTACTGACAAAAGGATACCGTGAATCGGCTGCCGGCTACGCATCTGCGGCCGAAACAAGCCGGATGGCTGCCGGGGAGTCAGAAGAGAATGTTCGGGCACTGGTCAATGGTTTCGACGCACACGTAGAAGAGAAGAAACAGTCAGCACAGGATGATATCACCACATCCAGACAGGCAGCCATCAATGCGATTGCCGCCCAGCAGGTCTCATCCGTCAATACTGTGAAACAGGAAGGGCAGAAAGCCATTAATAAAACTAACGCAGATGCAGAAGCAACAGCGGCGGACAGGGCTGCAGTGTCTGAGATGGCTACGACAGTAGACGGTCAGGCTGCACAGGTAGCACAGAATGCAGCCCAGGTAGCAGAAGACAAGGTTACTGCAGAAAATTATATGCAGACTGCAGGTGAATCAAAAAAGCAGGCGCTGGAAGCTGCTGAACGCTTAAAGGATAGTGTTAATCTGGTGCAGAAAAATACGGTTGATCTGCAAGGAAAGGCACCTGCAATCATCGGCTCAGCGACCAGTTATGGCACTCCGGTAGAGGTTAATGACAGTGCAGAAATGCAGCTGCAAGGATTGAGGCTGTATGGAAAGAGTAAGCAGTTTACGACAACAGGGAAGAATCTGAGTAGTATAAAAAATTGCCAGTTGTCTACTAATATGGTTTCAAGTGATATTGTTCCGTGGACAAAAAAAGATAGAATTTATTTTTCTTGTGATACCGAAAATGTTGATGGCTCGAAAATATATGTAATATGTAGATATTATAACGAAAGTAAAATACGTGTTGGAGCAAATGGTACGATTTTACTAGCAGATGGAATAAGAAAAGAAATAAGTTTTAGGGGTGTGGGCGCAAGTTCTTACGGTGGTAATGTTGATTTAACAACGATTGAATATGTTAATATTGAAATTGGTTTGTCAAGCGCATCTACTGCGGCTTCCTCTATTGATAACATTATGGTGTGTGAAGAAGAAAATCAGCCATATGAACCTTACACTGGCGGCAAACCGTCGCCTAGTCCAGAATATCCACAGGAGATAGTGAGTGTTGGACAGAAATTGGGTACAGGTAAGAATTTAGTAAAAATTCCAGATAAAGAAGTGGGTTGGGCTGAAAATATTGAAAATATTACACAAATCACAACTTTGAAAAATGGTTATTACGTTTTATCTGTAAAAATAGAATTAGAGCAGACTTTAAGTGAGTTTAATAATACGGATATTTGTCGTATTTCATTCTTTGGTGGTGATGGTGAACTAATTGCACAAGCTTCGAAAAAATGGGGTGACTATGCAAAGCGTTTTTTATCTATTATTATCACACCAGCTATTTCATTAAATAAAATTGAAAGTGCAACATTATATGGATGCGGAAATGATACTAATGGAAAAACGGGGATGGCGCGTTTTTATGATTTTCAAATAGAAAAAGGTACTGAGGTCACAGAATATGAGCCATACACAGAAGGAGTGCCCACACTATATCAGAAAGACGTGGAAATGGGAGTGACCAGTAAGAATTATGTAAATACAAATAAACTTGAAGAAATGTATAAGCATGAAAATGGTAGTTACTACGGACAAGCGAACTTGCAACTGTTAACTATGTCAAAGGTGTTCTTATATGATGAATTTAAAAGCGGAAAAAGTTATAAATTTTCTGTGACATTAAGAAGCGATGAAGAAAATGTAAATCCGAGGTTAGCTATTATATACACAGATGGTACAAAAAACGTAACAACAGGCGGTCCGATTGCTACTTGGTGCTATCAAGAGGTTATTTCTGATGCGAACAAAATTGTGTCGAAGTGTTACATTAATTATTCAGGTGATGGCAATATTTACATTAAAGACGATATTTCAATAGTCGAATATCCGGCGCAATCCCTCTCAATCACAACTCCAACAGGTCTCCCTGCGATTCCAGTTCCGTCCGGCACATCTGGAATAACATACACTGACACAGACGGACAGGCATGGATTGCGGACGAGATTGACTTTGCGAGAGGCAAATATATCCAGAGGGTGTGGAAAGGTGTTTTTGATGGAAGTAGCGATGAAGAGTGGAGTGTAAATGCTAATTACTTTTTTGGCAAAAAATTACCAAGTAACATGAGTTCCCGTGAAGGTTTTTCTAATCAATATGCAGGTAGCAAAATTCGAATTGGAAATAGAAATGAAGCGATTATTATTTTTGATGCGGATTATTTTGAAAATAATTTGTCAAACTGGAAAGTCCATCTTGCATCAAATCCATTGGTAGTAATGACCTACTTAGACACTCCGATAGAAACAGACCTAACGCAAGAACAGCTCCAGGCGTATAAATCACTTACTACTTTTAAGCCGACAAGTATCATTTCAAACGATGCAGGTGCTCAGATGGAAGTTGAGTATGCGTGTGACACAAAAACTTATATTGACAATAAACTGCGGGAAATCGCACAAGCCCTGGTGGCATCGGCCAGTGAGGCAGAATAGGAGGAACGAAATGGCAAAATTCAGTTTGAAATCATTCGTTATGAGAACGCTGGAATCTATGAAATCCGGTGGAGAGGACGAGTACAAAGTTATGCAGTACGCTTTAAAATATTATGAAAAGGGTGTGCTGACTGAAGATGATCTGGCCTTGGTTGAGTCTTGGTATGAAGTGACCGAAGAAGAGGCAAGTGAAGATTATATTGGTGAGAATGATCTTTCTCAAAAGCCGGAACGAGGGATGTAGATGGTGGGCGGTGCTTCGGTGATGCCTTTTATAAAAATAAAAAGGAAGTGATGAAAAAACGTGAATGATTTTTTAATGCAGACATACCTTGTAGCCCTCCCAATCATACTGACTGCATTGATGGGTTACATAGTATGGCTGTTGAAAAAGCAGAAAAGGGACAGGGATGCAAACAGCAAGGGAACCATGCTGCTCCTGCGCGTGCAACTGATTGAATACCATGACAAGTACATGCAGCTGGGAGAAATCCCATCTTACGCTTATGGGAATTTCAATGAGATGTATGATACATACCATAAATTAGGTGGGAACGGAATGGTAACAAAAATGAAACAGGAAATTGAAGAATTGCATTTGAAAAAGAAAGGACAGTAAAAATGACAGATGTAGGATTTTTAGCAGATTTCATGATTCCGGTAATTGTAGGAATCTGCCTGTGCGTAGGTTATGTGATCAAGAAATGGGTGAAAGATGTGGACAACAAATATATTCCAACCGTGTGTGCGCTACTTGGGGTTGTACTGGCCATCTGGATAAATGGCTGGAATGTCTCGCCATCCGTTATTTTAAGTGGATTATTCAGTGGTCTGGCATCCACCGGATTGCATCAGTTATTTAAGCAGTACATCGAAAAGAAAGAAGGTAGCAAATAAATGGCAGCAATTAGTATTCATGCCGGACACAACCCGGCAGGAAAGACCGCCTGCGGAGCAGTAGGCTTACTGGATGAGTCAAAAGAGAACCGTCTTATCGTGGAAGAAGTGATCAACATCATGCGCAGCTATGGATGGACCGTCTACAATGATACCGTAGACAACGGAAGCAGCCAGAACGATGTCTTAAATAAGATCGTGGCAAAGACCAACGCGCACAGCGTAGGTTTTTCCATTTCCTTCCACTTAAACTCTGGCCGGAACGATTATCCGGGAGATGATCGCATCGGTGGTTTTGAAATATGGATAAATGCCATGAACAAAGGAAAACCGGAGCTGGCAGAGCGGATCCGTACCAACATGCGAGGTCTGGGCTTTACGGATCGTGGAACAAAGATCAGCAAAAAACTCAAAGTGCTGAACAAAACCAATGCACCGGCTCTTTTGCTGGAGATCTGCTTTGTGGATGACCGGGATGATTACAACTTATATCAGAGCGTAGGCTATAAGACTATCGCCAAAGCCATCGCTTATGCGATCATGAACAAACCGATGCAGGAGGTAGAGATGAACAAAGTGACAGGAAGAGTTGCAGATCAGGCTGCAGCTGACGGTAACTGGTATTATTATGAGAATGGTAAGATCGTAAACAAGACCACCGTGGCACCAAATGAAAACGGCTGGTGGTTTGTCCGGGATGGAAAGGTGGACTTTACCTACACCGGAATCGCCCAGAATGAGTACGGCTGGTGGCGTATCGTAAACGGAAAAGTAGATTTCAACTGCAACAGCGTGGAATCCAATGAGTACGGCTGGTGGAAATTATCCGGCGGCAAGGTAGACTTTGGTTTTACAGGTATTGCTGGAAACCAGTATGGTGCATGGTTTGTCCGCAATGGAAAAGTCGACTTTGATTATTCTGGAAACATTACTGCCAGAGTTGAAAAAGGCCGACTTATAGTATAAAATAATTAAAGATAGAAGCAGATAAACATAAACGGTTAGTAACAAGTTAGTAACAAATTTTTTTAAAGAATGGCTTAAATACAGGGTTTGCAGAAAAATAAAAATTAAGGGTATCTTAATAGTATTAAAAATTACGTCATGTTAAAATGGTTACAGAAAGGAAATCTGTAGCCATTTTTGTTTGTCATGACCGAAACGAAGTGTAGATGTGCAGTGATTCTGAGATGAATATGTTAGTTTAAACTAATCAGAATCACGCACCAAGTCTCACGTGCGTTCGACTTGAATTTACGCAGAACAGATTGTAATGGCGGGTTGATTTCCTGATTATAGGAGGAGTGCGATATGAGCAAGAAGAAAAAAATCATTTTAGCAGTTGTGATCATCGTTGCAATTGCTGCGGTATCGGTTGGTTTTTTCCTGAAAGGTAAATTGGGGAAAAGCAGTGGCGGTGGAGATGCAGCCTATGTGGAGTCCGTACAGTCTTTGGTAAACGGTAGCAATGGAGGCGGACAGAACCGTTATATGGGTGTTGTGGAATCTCAGGATACCTGGGACGTGAATCTGACATCAGACCAGACGGTGAAAGAAATTTTTGTATCCGTAGGTGACGAAGTGCAGGAGGGAACTCCATTATTCGAGTACAAGACAGATGATCTGAGTCTGCAGATCGCGCAGGCAAAGCTGGAGTTGGAAACCATTGCAAATCAGATCACAGACTACAACAATCAGATCAAAACATTGACAGCAGAAAAAAATACAGCATCCAAGGATGAGCAGTTTAATTATACGGTGCAGATCCAGAGTCTGCAAACTTCCATCAAGCAGTCTGAATTTGAACAGCAGAGTAAGAAATTAGAGATTCAGAAGATGGAAGATACGATGTCCCAGTCAACCGTGAGCAGCAAAATCAACGGTATTGTAAAATCCATTAATGAAAACGAAAGTACAGATGAGCATGGTAACCAACAGCCATTTATGTCAATCCTGACTGTTGGCGATTACCGTGTGAAAGGGACTGTTAATGAGACAAATGTATACAGTCTTTCCGAGGGGCAGAGTGTGATTTTACGTTCCAGAGTAGACGAGACAAAGACATGGACAGGAACAATTGAGAAAATTGATACAGAAAATAAGCAGGCGAATAATAACAACACGTCTTATGATGGTTCCAATTCTGACAATCAGTCCAGCAAATATCCATTTTATGTAAAACTTGATTCCGCAGATGGCCTGATGCTTGGACAGCATCTGTATGTGGAGCTGGATGAAGGACAGATGGATG
>UMKM01086543.1_pt1 | contig 13179 bp, 19 predicted proteins | sample 1966331 | NCBI WGS metagenome assembly UMKM01 (sample SAMEA4836176, study PRJEB28245) | human gut metagenome | biome: gut microbiome; material: fecal sample | place: Denmark | collected 2008 | reverse complement strand
AAAAAATGACAACAGAGACAGCGGGCGGCCAGACCACTCGGAAACGGGGCCGCAGGTTTTAGAAAAAATATGAAAAACACAAAATACAACCGCCGGTTGACAATCATAAAACCCGCTCAACGCCTATAAATACAGGCAATGAGCGGGTTTTTCGTGTCTCTCTGCGGTAAGTTTTCCCTTATATTTTCCCTTTACAGGTTCAAAACATTGCTGATGAAGCTATCCATCCGGGCGGCACTGTCCTGCTTCATGCGCTCTGTGAAGTGACCATAGCGATCCAGCGTGAAGGCAGCAGATGCGTGGCCAAGGTTTCCCTGGATAGTCTTGATGTCGTCGCCAGCACGAATGGAGTTGACGGCGTATGTATGCCGGAGATCGTGAAAACGGATGCCGGTCATATTGGCAGCGACAAGGATCTCTTTGAAAGATTTCTCCACCCGCCACTGATCCACGGGGCTCCCATCCTCTGAAGTAAATACGAGGTCATGCTCATTGTTCCAGATTTGACCGGCTCTGAAGCGCATCTCCAGCTGGTGAATCTGCTGCTTCTTCATGATCTTCAGGACGGAGCCGGCCGGAGTGATTGTGCGGGGCTTGCCGTTCTTCGGTGAAATAAAGACACCGGATTTCCGGTAGTCTGTCCTTACGAGCTGCTTGTTGACGGTAAGCCGGCCGCCCTTCAGATCTATGCAGTCCCAGGTAAGCCCCAGTAGCTCGCTCAAGCGCAGGCCGGTGAACAGGGCTACGGTGATAATATACTCCAGCTCACTGCCGGCAGAGGCCTTGAGGAGTGCTGCAGTCTGCTCATCCGTGAGCGGATGGATCTCTTTTTGCTCGGCCTTCGGGAGTACGCAATCAGAAGCTGGATTACGCGGCAGGTATTCATGGCGCACGGCCTTTTCAAGGGCCATGTGGAGCACTTTGTAGGCTAGACGGATAGAGGCCGGAGAAAGGCCCTCAAGGCCGTTTATGAATGCCTGCACCATGTGCGGCCGGAGTTCTGACAGCTTGATAGCACCCATGGCCGGCTTGATGTGCTTCCGGATGTTAAGGGTGTAGACGCGGACGGTGTTCTGCTTCAGGTTGCCAAGGTACTCCGCCGCCCAGATATCGAGCCATTGGCCGACAGTCATTTTCTGTGGTGGCGTATATATGCCGGCATTAACCTCTACCGCTGCAGCCTGTAACTTCTCCCGGACCTCCTTCTGGGTTTTGCCGGAGAAGCTACGCTGGATCTGCTTACCGGTACCTGGATCACGGCCCACCGTGAGCCTGGCTTCCCAATAGGTGTACTCCTTCTTTCCTCGGGTGACAGTCTTCTTCCGGATCGTGCCGGCGCCTTGGGCTGCCCTGGAGCCGTTTTTCTTCGCCATTTGAAAATCTCCTTTCTTGCATCTGGCCCCACCCTGTGATACAATAAAGGATGCAATGGGGCCTTGGTTTGATCGCCTGCTCTTTTGCACTATTCCTCCTCCGGTGTTGGTAGCGCCGGGGGAGGTTCTTTTTTTGCCCTAGGCGATATGCCCGGGGCTTTTTACTTCTCATAGATCTGCATGAGGGCCTGAAGAGGCGGAAGAAACTCTGTGCAGATCTGCCGGGCAATGCCGGCGGCCGTAGTTTCATCGTAAACATGGGAAGTCAGGTTTCGGGCTGTGAGGATTGCATTCCACTGTTCGCCATCATCCAGGATGCCGGCAGCAAAGGCCTCCTTCAGGATTCCCCGGGGAGAGGCAATAGACAGGACTACTCCCTGATCCTCCAGGTACTCTTTGATGGATTTCCATGCCAGTTCTACTGTGAACTCAAACCGCTGGATCAGGCCGTCACGGTACAGGGTATCTTCCGGGGACAGCTGGTATCGGCTGACGGCTTCCTCCAATTGGGCTATGGCTCTCTTGTAGTTCTCAATCTTCTGAAGCATAGAGAGTAACACCATCCTTTTCGATATTCTGTAAAAATTCCGGGTTTGTATCTGGGGAAATATGAACAATATCCAGTTTCAGCAGCGTAGGCAATTCCTCAGCCTCCAGCCAGAAGGCGCCGCGGCTGTGCTCTGGCATACCGTATATGGCCAAGTCAATATCGCTGCGCTCATGGAAGTCCCCTCTGGCCCGGGATCCAAACAACACCAGACGCCGGGCACCATGCTGCCTCGCCAGTTCCGCCAGGCGGGTATATATTTCTTCCATAACCGACCTCCCGAATCGTAACAGGCCCTATTTTAGCCTTCTGGCCCGTCCTGCGGCTCCTGGAGCCTGTATTTGGGTATCTCCGTGAGTTCCTCCACTCTCTTGACGGCTTCGCGCTGTCCACTGGAGTTGAGTTTAGAGAATGCTTGGTCTAATCGAATTCTGCCCGGGGGAGTAGTGTCCGGTATCTTCCCAGATAGGACATCTTCTGAGATTCCAAGGAGTTTAGATATTTCGGGCAAATGGTCAAGATAGGATTCTGATACTGCTTCTTTCCATTTGAACCACTCATCCGGTGGCAATCCGACTTTCACACAAAACTCTTCATTTGAAATACCCATCTGATTTACAGCTGTAAAAATTCGGTCTCGAATTGAAGCAGACTTGTAGTTAATAATTCCTTTTAGATGATGGATACCAACAAGATAGTCTACAGAAACATTAAGCGCATCAGCTATTCGCTGTAGACTTTTCGCTGTTGGGTTAACACGATTTGACTCATAACGCCGTATAGCAGAGTCAGCCATTCCGGAGAGCGCACCTAATTCGCTCTGGGTAAGCCCCTTTGAAATACGCGCAGTTCGAATACGATCACCAATGTTCATATACTCACCTCTTTTCCTGAAGTGTAACACGGAACAGATGAAAAGTCCAGAACAAAAAAGTTCTGTTTTGACACTTGACAGGACAAAATTGTTCTGTTATATTCTTAAACAGAACATATATGTTCGGAGGTGGGTAAATGAAAATTGATAACCGCAAGCTGGATCTGCATCTGGCAAGGCAGTGCAAAGTAATCTCTGATCTGCGCACTGTTACTTCCTCACAGACCCTTACCCGGATCCGCCAGGGCGACAATATCAAGCCAGCTACCCTTGGCCGCATTGCCAAGGCACTCTGTGTGGATCCTATGGAGCTGGTGGAGGATGAGGCGAGATAGTGGAGGTGAAACGCATGAGCGTAAAGCAGTACAAGAATGCGTGTTCACTCAACCGCGGTCTTTGCTGTAACTATGACAGAGCCACGGGAGGATGTCTGTTGCTTGACAATGGCGAGGTAGTGCAGTGCCCACAAATACTTACGCTGTCTTTGGTGTGCAGATATTTCCGCGATGTGCTGATGACAGGGACGGAAAGGCGCTCAAAGCGGAGATCATGGGAGCAGACCATATAAAAATATGCACAGTCTGCGGCTCGCATTTCCGGGCAGTCAGCAACCGGGCAAAGTATTGTGCTCGATGCTCCAAGAAGATGGCGCGGGAGCGTGCAGCAGAAAGAAAGCGGAAACAGAGGAACCGTGTCACGGTTTAGGACATTTGAAACCGTTGCGGCCCAATGGATTCAAGATGGGAAATCGGCAGATGAATGATTTTATATTGCCATGCTCAAAAATGGGGTTCTAAAGCGTGACAAAGAAAGGAGGCGGTGAGACCATGACTGAGCGTACAGCGAGTCTTACCATGTCGGTGAGCGAGGCAGCGAAAGAACTGGGAATCAGCACTAAACTGGCGTATGACCTCACACACGTAGATGGCTTTCCTGCTATCCGGATCGGCCGGCGGACGCTGGTAAGCCGGGATGGCCTGCGTGAGTGGGTCAAGGCGAATGAGGGAAATAGACTGGAGGTATCCCGATGAATAAAATAACGATTGAAGCGAGGCGCTTTCCTGTTGTGCTGATGGATGAGCGCACAGGGGAATCGATTCAAAGCAATATCATCCTGGACAAGGAGCAGCTCCGGGCGGCTCAGTTGGTCGGACAGAGCAGCAAGGAACTAATCTTCCGAATTTATAACCGGAAAGGGTATCGGGTATTGGATATCGGAAAACCAGAGCGCCGGAGCATACAGGTTGATCTTGAGGAACAGTGGAGGCTGCATGATCTGGCAGGAAGATGTGACAATGAGTGATGCGAAAGAATTATTTCCAAGCAGTGTGAGGCCGAGGGACTTCAGCGATATGGGCAACGCTCATATCTATGTCAGAGAGTACGGCGAGGATGTGATCTATACGGATTCCATGGGCTGGCTCTGTTGGGACGGGAAACGGTTTGAGCGCAGTGAACACCGGGCGTTGGAGCTGGCCGAGGATCTTTGCAACAGAATGCTTGACGAGGCTCTGGAAGAGTACCGGAATGCGCTGCTTGATGAGGTCGTGGCCAAGACAAAGATAGCGGCCTCCGGAGATGACAAGAAGGATTTGGAGGCCGCGGCCAAGGAGGTACAACGCTCTAAGGAATACCTGGCACATGCCAACCTCACCCGCCGCTCCGCCCGAGTCAAGGCCATCCTGGAACTGGCCCGCCCATACCTGGTTCAGCCCGGGGTGATTATGGATGCGGATCCATGGGAACTAAACACCCAAGCCGGTATCATCAACTTGGTCTCTGGGGAGTTCCGCCCATGTTGTCAGGATTCCCATTGCACGAAGATAACGGCTGTTTCCAGAAGCCAGAAGGGAGCAGATATTTGGAATGAGTTTCTGGACAGGATTACCTGCGGTGATGCTAGCCTCAAGGGATTCCTACAGCTAGTGGTGGGTATGTCCTTGTTCGGCAAGGTGTACCAAGAAGGGGCGATATTTGCAGTAGGGGATGGAAAGAACGGAAAAAGCACCTTTTTCAATGCCATAGGTGCTGTTCTGGGAGATTACACCGGATACATAGACATCGACATCATTACCACCAAAGGTGCAAATGACAAAGCATCTCTGGCCACGTTGCGCGGGAAACGTCTTGTCATTGCCGGCGAGCTGGAGGAAGGCCGGCGCCTATCCGCTGCCACAATCAAGAAGATTGCCAGTACGGATCCATTCCAGGTTGAGGAGAAGTATAAGCAGCCGGAGATGGTGCGGCCGTCACACACCTTCTGCCTGTTCACCAATTATCTTCCCCGGGTCGGATCCACAGACACCGGCACCTGGAGGCGGATCATCGTTGTCCCCTTCCGGGCAGTGATCCAGGGCAGCGGTACCATCCAGAACTACGCTGACTATCTGGTGGAGCATGCCGGCGGCGCGATCTTGGCCTGGGCAGTAGAGGGCGCACAGAACTTTGCCAGAAATCACTTTACTCTGGACATCCCGGATATTGTCGAGGAGGCTACCGATGCATACAGGGCGCGTGAGAACTGGCTGGAAAACTTCCTGGAGGAGTGCTGCGTTTTTGGGCCTAATAAGTTAGCCCCTTCCGGAAGGTTGTACTCCGCTTATAAGGCGTGGTCTGATGAGCTGAAAGATTATACCCGCGGTTCCAAAGACTTCTGTGCAGAGATGCAACGGCTCGGATTCGAAAAAAGGAAACTTCACGGGACGCCGACATTTATAGGCCTTGAACTAAGCAACACCAAATCCACCGCAATCCCTTGCTATGACAGGGGAATTCTGTGAGCGGGGGAAGATTGGGGAATGCGTAGCTCTACTTTTTATATATATAATTTTTATTCTCATATACGAAAGTTAGGTTACAGCCTCCCCAAACCTCCCCCAGCAATTCACTATGCACCCGCAACCCCTTGCTACGACAGGGGAATTTTAACTATGCCTTTGCTGGCAGGAAAGAGAGGCTCCACCAATGAATGAAAAATTGGAGCAGAGGGCAGACATGGCCTTCATTGAGGGAATTCAACAGTTCGACAGGATGCAGAATATCCCAAAACTCGAGCATGTTTTAGCGAAACGGAGCGGCGATGTGGAAAATGTACTCTCCATTCTTCGACAGTGTGAGCAGCTGCATCTAACTGACACCCAGATGGATATCTCGGTTGATATTGCCTGCAGCGTGAATGAGCACTTGAACTATGCCGGACTGGCTGCCTATTACCTGGTTCGGTATGGTATGCTCCTGGAGCGGTCGGCGAAAGGCGATTAGGATCATGGACTATCGTACCTGTCCGCACCGCAGCGCCCATCTGGATCCTGGTAATCGGTGCGACTGTATAGATATCTTTCCGCAGCCACATCCCAGAAGCCACTCATAGAGAACATAAAAAGCCAGCACTGGTGCATCACTCACCAACGCCGGCAAAGAAGTAAGTATCATTTTCGTAAACTTACTTCCCCAGTATAAACGAAAAGGAGCAGGAATACAAGCATGGCAGTTCAAAATTGTATCGCTGTGAATAAAGTCTACGCAGCGATGGTTATAGAAGTTTCCCAGATAGAAAAAGCCGTTCCTCTCGCCTCCAGTGATACCCAAACCCATTGTATCTGCGGTGCCAAGATTGAGAACGGATGCATAGTCTATATACCATGTCGCAGTGTAAGAGCAGGCTGTCAGCAATTGGGCCGGGTCATTGATGTCCTGATCGTCGAAGTAGATGAAGGCAGATCTATGGCTGTTGGAGTTGCAAATGAAATCAGTTGATGCGGTCACTGACGCTGGCTCGATGATAAGCTTTACTCGGTCACAGCAATGGCTGTATCAGACCTCCCCCCGGGGGAGTAAGTCCTGTGGGCGGGTCGATGTCAAGACCAACAGCGGCCCTCGGGACACGATGAAGTTTAGAAATGGGAAATCAGGTTAAAGAGGTGACAGGACACTGTGAAGGTAACATTAACATACTTGCCTGGCGAAGAAGAAGCCGTAGATGACTACATAGGCTTGCTCCGGAGCAGACATCCTACTGCAAGAATCCGGACGAGGGCCATTCACCCCCCTCACAAGCAGATCTATGTGGCGATCCAACCAGAGCCAGGTCTGCATCTGACGCCCTGTGATTTATGCAGAAAAAAGAGTGGCTCGGGAGCTGTATGCCAGGATTGCCCGGCAGAGGGATTATTTAAGCAGCAGCCTTGACCGGAAGGTCTGCAGGTGATAGAATAAACTAGAAAATAAAGCACCGGGATGAGTACCACCCCTTGCTGGGGTTGATCTGCAGCAAATGCAGGCATGGGAAAACAGTTTTGAACTGTTTCCTGTGCCTGTTTTTCTATTTTTCTTAGTCTTAGAGAGGGGTGCATATAAGTATTGAACTCTATTCTGCAAATCACGGGGTATGTCAATGTTGTGGAACGGGACAGCGAAGTAATCAGGAAGCAGATTCATCCAAATGCACCTGGAGCGTTTGTGGAGCGCGTGAAGGCTGGCGCCTTTCGGCTGGCACTGTCCGGAACCGCTGATATTGCACTGATGGTTGATCATCGGCGGAAGATTGGCAGTACATTGGATGGAACCATGCAGTTAAAAGAAGACGGTATAGGCCTAAAAGCTATCTGCCAGATTCGAGATGAGGAAGTCCTCCAAGCCGCCCGTGAACACCGCATTCGTGGCTGGTCCTTTGGGTTTTCGGATCCTATTGATGAGTGGATTCCGCAGGAAAACGGCCTTTATCGCAGGTATCTTAAGCACTTTTTGCTCTGTGAGGTATCTATCGTCATTGGTAGAAAACCTGCTTATGCGGCAACCAGCATGGAAACCGTGGATGGTACCTCAATCCTTGTTGAAACGCGGGCAGCACAAACCAAATCAAGCCCCTTGCTCGAGGCATTGGTGGGCAAGGGGCTACTTATGAGAACAAAAAAATTTGATGGAGGCAGAGACGTTAATGAGTATTGAACAGTCAAAAAAGAAAGTATTTGCTGAGGTTAATCGGATATGTAAAGAGCGGCTAATTCTGGAATCTAGACTGAAGGACCTGAAGAAAGCCCTCAACGATGAAAAAGAACCAGTTCGAGGGTTTAATCTCTGCGACATAGAGTCAGTCGCAACCGCACCTACAGAACTGTATGCAAGAATTGATGCAATTGAGGCTGCTTTGAAAAAACCTTTTTTTGATGATCCTGAGTTTTGCCATGTAGCCCTCAACTACATGAAGGAGATTGAAAGCCCTGTGGCCAGACTCGACGCGCAGCGTAAGGCATTGGCGGACTCTCTTGAGAATATGAAACGAAACCTGAATCAGGCTATGGAAGATGCCGAGAAAACTCGCATCAAGATTGACACGGAATTAGCTGATCTCTTTGAGCCCCTCGGGGAAACTATTTTTACTGGTGGTGGCCATGTTTATACTGGAGGATATGTTCTTCGCAAACTGCGCAGGCTGGCAGAAAGCCGTTGATTCAGAGGAAACTCCATGTCCTGATGCCCAATCCGACTGGGTGTTTTAAGAGTTCCTTCAGAAAAATCCTTCCATTGAGGCCGGTATGAGACTCTGTCAGGTGATGGACGGGATCCAGCTTCCCGCGCTGGACGGGCTGTGATGCCCTAAAAAGATACGTGTTTTGAGGCCCGAAATACGGTCACGATGCTACGTATATTGGCAAAGCCTGATTCCTTTGTGCCGCAATGATTTTACAATTTGCGTATCCCATTTTTGCGGCAAAGAGAGTAAAACCCATGCCTCAAACACAGATTGCTTCGTAATGTAACCGAAGGTGACATAGGACATCTACATTTTTTCGCTGTAGCCGGTATCCCGGGCATCGGAACCACTCTCGCAGAAGAGGAACGATTTATTATCATCGGATACAAATATGCACCGATGTAACCAAAGGTGCGTTGTGACTTGCCCCTAAATTGTAGCGTAAAGGAAGCACGCCCCTTGTGGGGCAATGTAACGCTGGCTATGAAAGGAGTTGGGGAAGTGTTGATGATGAGCTGCGGGTTGGCGACTATCATGTTGTTGATGGCGTGGAGCCGATCGATGGCCACCGCAGTACTCTCCAGCACGAATACATCCAGCCGCCCCAGGATCTCGCTTTCTGCCAGCCCATCCACGATGAACTGAAATATCTCCCGCTGCTCATCCGTCAAGCAGGCCGGTGGATCTGGAGGCGTATTCTCTCCGCGCAGCTTATTCTCCACATCCTGGCGGATCGCCGCATCATCCCCGGCAATGGCGCCGGACTTTACTTTTACCGATTTCGCTGGGCGACCCACAGCTTCTGCCTCCTCCCCAATTTCCCATTTCTAAATTTCATCGTGTCCCGAGGGCCGCTGTTGGTGTCGACATAGACCCGTAAAATGACCTCAACCCCACCGGGGGATGTCACAGCAAGTTCATGGAGATAGTCTCTCGGAATGTCCCCATCCTCCGCCAGCCGATGATGCCGACTGCAACAGGTCAACAGGTTCCCATCATCCAGGCGAAGGTCAAATCTCTCCTCAAGCGGCTCAATGTGGTGTACCTGCAGCTCCTGATCTGATCCGGTATTATGCCATCGCTACTGTGGAAGACGACTATCTGGGCAAGTGCCCCAATACCTACGACAACAAGTGCATCCTTCTGGTGGGCTTCTCCGATTTCTTTGCCTCTCTGGCGGCCCAGCAGGTGATCAAGGATGGAAATTATGGCGCGGAGCTGGACGCGGATGCCATTCGGGAATTTTTGGTGAAGCAGGCTACCGACGCCGGCAATACCACCGAGGTGACCCGGCTGAAGAAACTGAGTGATGAGGCGCTTCGCAAGGAGGATACCGGAAGCCATGTGTTCCTCTATCTGTATGGCCGTGTGCTGGATGCGATGGAGGACTTCCACATCACGCTGGAAGCAAAGTGAGGAGGGTGAGCGATGTCTGATATTCTCAATGTATCCGAGGTGCGCAGCGGTACCTGGGGCCAGCTCTGGCTGGACAATGAGCAGGTAGCCGAGGCTTATGGCTGCCAGATCAAGGTCAATAAGACCAAGGAGGATGTGGCCCGCTGTCGCACGCTGATCAATGGAAAGAAGATGACCGCAGTGTCCATCACGGGCACAGTGCGGATCTACAACGCCACCAGCCGGCTGATCAAGCTGGAGGGAGCGGCGTTGAAGCAGGGGCGCGATCTTCGCCATACCATCATCAGCAATCTGGATGACCCCGACAACCCCAACAACCAGCGCATTGCGGTTAAGGGTGTCTCCTTTGACGATCTGACGCTTGCCGACTGGCAGGCTGCCCAGCTGGGGCAGATCGAGGCACCCTTTACGGCGGAAGACTTCGAAGTTCTGGATTCGTAATGAAAAGGCCCCGTCCTGGAGGCAGGGCGGGGCCTTCGTGTATTTTGGAGGTTTATATGGCAAAGGAAATGATGAAAGCGGCGGAGCAGGAGCAGAGATCTGTTCTGGATCTGCTGCTGGGCGGCAAAATTCCCAATGTGGAAAAGGAGCTTCCCACCGCGGAGTACAAGGTTGACCGACTGAGCGCTGCGGCCGGATGTGACGTGGTGTTCAAGCTGAAGGCGCTTCCCTATGGCAAGGTCCATGATCTGGAGCGGTTTACTCAGGATGTGGACATCAACATCCTGCTGGCCGGCTGCGTGGAGCCCGACCTGAAGGATGAGCGTCTGAAGGAGAAGTTCGGCGGAGTGACGCCGGCGGAAACTGTCAAGCGGATGCTGCTGCCCGGTGAGATCACAGACCTCTCACAGGCCATTGAGAAGCTGAGCGGCTACCGCAGAATGACCATCACCGAAGTAAAAAACGGCTGAGGGACGGCAATGATCAGGAACTCGGGCTGCTGTACTATCTATTCTCTGCCCACCACTGGGGCCTGCACGATCTCCGGTCCCTGTGGGAGGGAGATACCGGGTGGCACGACCTGATTCTGGCAATGTCGTCCTATGAGGCAAACCAGCGCCGGCCGGCGGCACCAAAGGAGCAGAAAGCCCAGCTGGTGAAGAAAGCGCAAAAATAAAGCCGCCTCCCCACAGGGAAGCGGCCGGGCAAATTAGAAAAACAGGAGCGGGAGGGCAAGAGCGGCAAGGATCACAGCCCCCCAAAAGAATACCATCATCACGGGGTTGTCTTTCAAAAATGACCACGCGGTTTTCATGTGTGCCCTCCTCTCAATTCTGTTGCCCATAGTATATTCTTAAATCCGGAGAAAGTCAAGGAAAGGGGGCATAAGCGTGCCTGAGACTTCTATTGTAATCAAATCCACCGACCGATATTCCGATGCGGTCAAAAAGATGGCGACAGTGACCAAATCCTTCAGTAAGGATGTTGACCAGTTGGAAGACACCCTGTACGCGCTGAACAAAAACAAATACTCTCTGAAGCTGGACGCGTCGAAGGCCAAGGCCGAGCTGAAGGCCGCGGAGAAGCAGTTCGACCTGACACATTCCGCCGCGGATGGTTTGAAAAAAGAACTGGCCCAGGCCAATTATGACAATATTGTTCGTAACATGAAAAAGGTGTCCGCTGCCGCCCGGGACACGGAGAAAGCCATCTCAAAGGTCGAGAATCAGGCTGCCAGCAAAGGTGGGTCGAAATCGGCCATTTCCTCCATCGTCAATGCCGTCGCTGCCAGCGGAGCAGCGCAGATGCTGGGCGACACGGCTCTGAATGTGGGCAACACCTTTGCCGGGAGCATGCTCGGCAGTGCCGGCGGGAATATCGCGGCTAACCTGCTGTCCTCTACCGCCTCCGGCGCGGCGCTGGGAACTGCGGTCGGCGGTCCTGGACTGGGAACCGCGATCGGCGCGGGGATCGGTGCGATCACCGGTGTAGTCAACGGCATCACCCAGAATTATCAGAACAAGGATGATGCCTACAAAGAGTGGTACTCCAGCATCTATAAAGACGCCGGGGCAGTTACTGATACAAGTATGTCCTCCGGCAGCGCGATCGCCGGCGCCCGGGAGCAGATCCAGATGGCGTTTGCGCAGAAACTGGGGAGCGATGAGGCCGCCGATGCCTACTTAGGGCGGGTCAAGACCATGGCCCAGGACACCAACTACACCTATGACGAGATCACCGGATATTCCAAGCTGCTCCTGAACACCTATGACACGGAGAAGACTCTGAGCGTCCTGCAGACACTGTCTGACGCCTCTGCCGGCCTGAATCTGAATTCCTCCGACGTCAATATGTTCATCTCCGGCCTGTCCCGCATGAGGACAACCGGGAAAACCAATCAGGAATACTTGGACTACTTTTCGGAGCGGGGTGTGGATGTCTACCAGGCGCTGGCCAATTCCACCGGCGCCGACAAGTCCAGTATTGCCGGGATGGTGACTGACGGGAAGATATCCGGTGAGGACGCCGCCGAAGCGATCCTGACTTACATCAACGATACCTACGGCGGTCTGTCGGAGAAGCTATCCACCACCTATGATGCCATGGTGGACAATCTGGCCGACTTTCAGGCGGACATGGACGCCGCCATGGGCGAGGGCTACAATGCCGAGAGGAGTAAAAGTATTGCCAGTCAGATTGAAACCTACGGTGGTGAACTGGGTAATGCTCTTCAAGAGGCAAATAGAGCTATCGGTTCCGGGCGGGCAGCTTTAGAAAATTTGGCCGATCAGTACACGGAGGAAGCCCTCTCTGCAGTATTGACAGGGAAAGAAACGATGCTGGATTGGAACTCCGGGAACGAAAAACGGCTTTCAGAGCTGGCAGGACTGTATCAAGCTGCCATGGAAGACTACAACAATGGGAACGCTGAGGCTGGTGTTCTGGTGGAAACTTATTTGGAGGAAGCTAGGGCACTGGCAGAGGCACAGTATGACTCTAGCGAAGCAGTCCGCGCCCAGACCGTTGCTGAGAATGATATGATTACCGCGATCAGAGAAAATACTGCTGCTCTTGGTGGATGGAATGCCTCGTATGAATTGTCACAAAACCTTACAAAGGGAATTGCTGCCGCCCGGTGGGATAATTATTGGTCTGGCAGCAGATCCACAACGGGACCCAATCCCCAGCGCAATCCATACAGGTATGCGGTCGGCATTGACTACGTGCCCTACGACAATTTCCCGGCTCTGCTCCACCAGGGCGAACGGGTACAGACAGCGGTGGAGACCCGGAGTCAGGTGAAGATCCCGACTATCTCTGTTACTGGTAACTCCTTCAATATCCGTGAGGAGTCAGACATTGATCGTGTTGCCGAAGCCCTGCTCCGGAAAGTGGAACTGGCGGCGACAAGAGGATAGAGAGGATCATTCTTCTATTGAATGGTGAGCCCTATAGCTGCACTGTCTTAGCTAGCGGTGTGTGGTATTTTACGCTACACACCGCATTTTTGTAGATGTCCCACAAAGTAACTTCTCGATTGTGAGGTGGTGTGTGA
>UMKM01084396.1_pt1 | contig 13207 bp, 8 predicted proteins | sample 1966331 | NCBI WGS metagenome assembly UMKM01 (sample SAMEA4836176, study PRJEB28245) | human gut metagenome | biome: gut microbiome; material: fecal sample | place: Denmark | collected 2008 | reverse complement strand
CCTGCCGGTGCAGGTTTCCCAGTGCCAGCCGCCCCTCGCTGTCCAGACAGCAGGGAACCACTGTGCCGTCGCACAGCACGGCGATCTGACTCCGCAGGCCGTGGCAGAACTCCGTGCCGCTGTCCGGAGCCGCCGGATCCGGCCAGTCAAACCGCTCCCCCGGCTCCAGAAACAGCCCCTCCCCCAGCCGCCGGTTGCCCAGACGGTCCGTAGGCAGGGCCGTTACGTCCCGGCCCAGCTTTTCCGAGAGAAAGGACAGGATCTCTCCGTTGCGCCGGTCCAGTCCGCCGCCGTTCCACAGCCGCAGGGCGCACAGGACGCCCCGGCTGCTGAGCCGCTGCGCCGCCTGCCAGACACCCTCCAGATATGGGGCTGCGGCATCCTGCCGTCCGTTTCCCTCGAAGCTGTGGAGGGAGACGCTGAGCTTGTGCAGGGCCGGGGAACTCTCCAGTGTGGGCAGCTGCCGGGGAAGCAGCGTGCCGTTGGTCACAAGGCACACCCGGAAGCCCAGCTCCCCGGCGATATCCAGCAGCTCCGCCAGTCGGGGATGCAGCAGCGGCTCCCCCATGACGTGGAGCATGAGATACGTCCCGTGGGGCCGCAGCCGGGCCGCCAGCTGTCGGAATTCCTCCGGCGTCATGAACCGCCGGGGCCGCTGGGTGCCGGGGCAGAAGGCGCACCGCAGATTGCACACGTTGGTGATCTCCAGATACATCCGCTTGAACATTCCAGCCCTCCCCTGCCGCCCGCAGCGGCCTGTTGCTCCCTGCATTATAGCAAAATCTCCGTTCCGGCGCAAGGGAAAACGGCCTTGTCTCCCCGGTGGGCAAAAACCGCCGGCCTTCCGCATTGACAGACCTGCCCCCGACGGGGTACAATAACGATATATCGCTCATGCCATCAAGGGGATGGACCCCTGATATTGATTTGATCGGAAAGGAGCTGCCTGCCATGCCACAGATCCTCCTGTGCTGCGTTCTGGCGCTGCTGCTGGCGGCGCTGGGGCTGCTGTTGCGCTCCCTGCGCCGCAGGTCCCGCCCCTCCGGCGGCAATGAGACCCTGAAGGTGCTGCTGGTCTGCTTTTTCACCTGCGGCATTCTGCTGCACCTGCCCATGTACGCCGCCGCCTACGCCGGAGAGCATCTGTCGTGGCTGAAGGCGCTGCTGGGAGCCGTACACCACACCCTGCGGATGTTCGTGCTGGACGGTGAGCTGGATCCTATCCACGAGTTCGCCATGAGCCGGCCGGCGGTGTGGAGCGACCTCTATTTCGGCGCCGCCATTGTGGTGTATCTGGTGAGCCCACTGCTGACCTTCAGTGTGGTGCTGTCCTTTTTCAAGAATCTGTCCGCCCTGTGGCGCTATGCTTTCCGCCGCTGCACGGAGCTGTATGTCTTTTCCGAGCTCAACGAGGACTCCCTGTATCTGGCGGGCAGCATCAAGGAGGCCCACCCCAAGGGGCTTATCGTCTTTACGGACGTCTACGAAAACGAGAGCGAGGAGTTCGGGGAGCAGATGGCTGCCGCCCACCGGCTGGGGGCCGCCTGCTTCAAGACGGACATTGCCCTGCTGCGGCTGCGGCGCTCTGACCGCTCCCGCCCGGTCTACTTCTTCCTGATGGGCCGGGACAAGGCAGAGAACATCCATCAGGCGGTGCTGCTGACCCGCCGGTGGGGGACCCGCTCCAATATGCACCTCTATCTCTTTGCCACCGGCGCCGAGAGCGAGCTGCTGTTCCAGTCCGCCGATCCCCGCGGGATGCGGATCCGCCGGGTCAACGAGGTGCGCTCACTGGTGCAGCTGCTGCTGTATCAGCAGGGGGAGAAGCTCTTCGAGACGGCGGCTCCTCTGCCGGAGGGCAGGCATCAGATCTCGGCGCTGCTGCTGGGCTTGGGCCAGTACGGCACGGAGATGCTGAAGGCGCTGGCGTGGTTTGGCCAGATGGACGGCTACGACCTGCGGCTCACCGCCGTGGACGCCCGGCCTAACGCACGGGAGCTGTTCACCTATCGCTGCCCGGAGCTGATGGACCGCCGGCACAACGGACGGCGCATCCCCGGCGAGGCCCAGTACGATATCCGCATACACGCCGGGATGCGGCTGGAGAGCCGGGAATTTCTGGAGCTGGTGCAGACGCTGCCGCAGCTGACGTATGTGTTTGTGGCGCTGGGCAGCGACACCCGGAACATCGAGGCGGCGGTGCGGCTGCGGGAGCTGTGCCAGCGCCGGGGTCTCCACCCCTATATTCTGGCGGTGGTGCAGGACCCCTTCAAGACGGTGGCTCTCACCTCCGTCACCGACTACCGGGGTACCCCATACGACCTTCATTTTCTGGGCGCACGGGATATGCTGTACTCCGAGAGCAACATCCTCCACTCCCGGCTGGAAGCGGAGGCGCTGACCCGGCACCTGAAATGGGGAGACGAGGACGTGTTCTGGCGCTATGAGTTCAACTATCGCTCCTCCATCGCCTCGGTCATCCACCATCGGCTGAAGCTGCGGCTGGGTGTACCCGGTGCAGATAAGCCTCCGGCGGAGCGGACGGAGGAGGAAAAGCAGCTGCTGCGTGTCATCGAACACCGCCGCTGGAATGCCTATATGCGGACCGAGGGCTACTGTTACAGCGGCTCCACGGACCCGGCCAGCCGCAACGATCTGGGGAAGCTCCACAACTGTCTGGTACCCTTTGACGAGCTATCCGAAAAGGAGAAGGCCAAGGACGACGATTAAGGCTGAAAAGCACAGCGCTCCACCGTCATTTATGACGGTGGAGCGCTGTTATGCTTGAAGGAAGCGATCACTCTGCCGCTCCGGCAGGGGCGGTGGCTGCAGCGGCAGACTCCTGCGGCGCGGAGGTCAGCACCTTCACAAAGCAGCGGCGACGCTTGTGCTGCTCCAGCGGGAAGTCCTGCCACTGGGTCTGGACCTTCTCGTTGGTCTCCAGCATGGGGCCGGTCTCCGCCTGCTTTACGCCGATCTTGAAGCAGCCGTGCATGACCTTGCTGATGATGACGGCGTTGACGCCCTTTTTCTGGAGGTCGGGACGCACGGCGATCAGCAGCAGATCGATGGTGTCGTTGCGGTGGAAAGCCTTCAGCACATCCGCCCAGCCGGTGGGGAACAGGCGGCCGTCGTGCTTTTTCAGGGCGGCGGCGATGCTGGGGGCCGCCACGCCGAAGGCCACCAGATCGTCATTTTCGTCCATGACGAAGCAGGTGAGCTCGGGCTTGACGAGGGGGGCAAACTTCCCGGCGTACTTGCGGATCTGATCGTCCGACAGCTCCACGGTGCCGTACAGGGGGGCATAGGCCACGTTCACCAGCTCGAATACCTTCCGGATCAGGGGCGGGTACTCCAGACGGCTGCGCACCTGATGGATGTGCAGGCGCTGCCGCTTCAGAACATAGGCGGCGATCTTCTCCCAGCGCTGGATGACCCGCTGGTCCGTGGGGACGGAGATGAGATTCTCGGTCCAGTCCACGTCCTTGCCGTAGCCCAGAGCCGTCAGATGGTCGATGTAGTAGGGGTGGTTATAATAGGTAAAGAAGCAGCTGGTGCGGTCAAAGCCCTCCACCAGCATCCCCTCCCGGTCCATGTCGGTGAAGCCCAGAGGGCCGTGGATCTCCGTGCAGCCCAGCTGACGGGCCCAGTCCTCCACCGTCTGGAACAGGGCGGCGGATACCTCCCGGTCGTCGATGAAGTCCACCTGCGTGAAACGCAGGCGGTGGGTACCCCACTTGTCGTTGGACTTACGGCTGAGGATGGCACCGATGCGGCCCACCAGCGTGCCGTCATCCCGGCTGGCCAGCCAGCAACGGGCCTCGCAGTAGCTGAAGGCGGGGTTTTTCTCACGGTCCCAGTCTGCCAGATCGTCGCTGTATGTACCGGGGATGTACTGGGGAACGTCTCTATATAAGTCGATGGGGAAGTTCACGAACTGGCGCAGCTGTGCCTTGGTCGTGACCTCGGTGATATGGATCATGGTTCTTTCCTCCTGAGTGATACGCAGAACATACACAATAAGTTTAGACCCTTTCCCTGCAAAATGCAAGCCCTGTGTTGACTTTCTCATGAAAGGGGGCAAAATGCCCTTTGGGGGAAAAGGTGACGCTGACCCTTGCCAGAAAGGGAAAAATGCGATAAAATATTCCTGTTGCCCACCGAAAAAGTTCTGTGGGCCTGTAAGGAACGATACCGGGAGCTATCCCGGCAGGAGGCATATATGACCAAGAAGAAAACCTATGACAACGACAGTATCTCCAGTCTGAAGGGGGCGGACCGGGTCCGCAAGCGGCCCGGCGTCATCTTCGGCTCCGACGGGCTGGAGGGCTGCGAGCACGCCATGTTCGAGATCCTCTCCAACGCCATCGACGAGGCCCGTGCAGGCTATGGCCGGCTCATCACCGTGACCCGCTTTGCCGATCTCTCCATTCAGGTGGAGGATCAGGGCCGTGGCTGTCCCGTGGACTGGAACGAGAAGGAGGGGCGCTACAACTGGGAGCTGGTGTTCTGCGAGCTGTACGCCGGAGGCAAGTACGACAACGAAAACAGCGATAACTACGAGTATTCGCTGGGGCTCAACGGTCTGGGCTCCTGCGCCACCCAGTACGCCAGCCGCTATATGGACGTCACTGTCTGCCGGGACGGCAAGGAGTACCGCCTGCACTTTGAACGGGGCGAGATCGCCGGGGAGATGCGGGTGACGGAGCTCAAGCGCCGCCATACCGGCTCCACCATCCGCTGGCTGCCGGATCTGAAGGTGTTCACCGACATCGACATCCCGGCGGACTACTATCGGGAGGTGCTGCGGCGGCAGGCCGTGGTCAACGCCGGGGTCACCTTCCGCCTGCGGTGCGAGGTAGCGCCGGGGAAGTTCGAGACGGAGGACTTCCTTTATGAGCACGGCATCCGGGACTATCTGGCGGAGCTGGCAGGGGAGGATCCCCTGACGGAGCCGGTGTGCTGGGAGACGGAGCGTCGTGGCCGTGACCGGGCGGACAAGCCGGAGTACAAGGTGAAGCTGAACATCGCATGGTGCTTCTCCAACCGGGTCCACCTCATCGAGCACTACCACAACTCCAGCTTTCTGGAGTACGGCGGCAGCCCCGATAAGGCCACCCGTCTGGCCTTCGTCTATGCCATTGACAAGTACCTCAAGGAGAACAATAAATACACCAAGGGGGAGAGCAAGATCACCTTCCCCGATGTGCAGGACTGTCTGGTGCTGGTGAGCAGCAACTTCTCTACCCAGACCAGCTATGAAAACCAGACCAAAAAGGCCATCACCAACAAGTTCGTGCAGGACGCCATGTCGGAGTTCCTGCGGGAGCAGCTGCAGGTGTACTTCATCGAGAACCGGGAGGCGGCGGAGAGGATCGCCAACCAGGTGCTGGTGAACAAGCGCAGCCGGGAGACGGCGGAGCGCACCCGTCTCAACACCCGGAAGAAGCTGACGGAGAAGATCGACATCGCCAACCGGGTGCAGAAATTCGTGGACTGCCGCACCAAGGATGTGTCCCGGCGGGAAATTTATATCGTGGAGGGCGACTCGGCTCTGGGCGCCTGCAAGCAATCCCGTGACGCAGAGTTTCAGGGGCTGATGCCTGTCCGGGGCAAGATCCTCAACTGCCTGAAGGCGGACTATCCCCGCATCTTCAAGAGCGACGTCATCACGGCTCTGATGAAGGTGCTGGGCTGCGGCGTGGAGGTGCAGGGAAAGGCCGCCAAGGAGCTGAATCAGTTCGATTTGAACAACCTCCGCTGGAGCAAGGTGGTCATCTGCACCGATGGCGACGTGGACGGCTTCCAGATCCGTACCCTGATCCTCACCATGCTCTACCGGCTCTGCCCCACCCTCATCAAGGAGGGCTACGTCTACATTGCCGAGACGCCGCTGTTCGAGATCACCTGCAAGGAAAAGACGTGGTTTGCCTACTCCGAAAAGGAGAAGGCGGAGGTGGTGCGCCAGCTGGAGGGCAAGAAGTACAAGGTGGATCGCTCCAAGGGACTGGGCGAGAACGACCCGGAGATGATGTGGCTGACCACCATGAATCCGGAGACCCGGAGGCTGGTGAAGGTACTGCCGGACGACGCCGAGGAGACGGCCCGTGTCTTTGACCTGCTGCTGGGGGACAACCTTGCCGGTCGAAAGGACTATATCGCTGAAAACGGCTGCCGCTATCTGGACATGATCGACGTGAGCTGAGGGAGCGTATGGGCCGGGCGGGACGATGTGGGCATCGGCCCCTACATGCGCCTGCTGCTAGACGCTCCGTAAGGGACGATATCTGCGTCGGCCCGGCTGCGCCAGTTCCCAAGCGTTTTTTGGCGGGGTCATCTTTCTCCCGCCAGTTTGAATACGAAAGGAATCATCTTTCATGGCAAAGAAGAAAACAGAAGAGAAAACCGTCCATCGTCCCGCCGATCCCAATGTCATGGGGCTGCGGGGGACGGTGGTGGAGCAGCCCATCACCCGCACACTGGACGAGAACTATATGCCCTACGCCATGAGCGTCATCGTCTCCCGGGCCATTCCGGAGATCGACGGCTTCAAGCCCTCCCACCGGAAGCTGCTGTACACCATGTACAAGATGGGGCTGCTCACCGGCGGGCGCACCAAGTCCGCCAACATCGTGGGCCAGACCATGCGCCTCAACCCCCACGGCGATCAGGCCATCTACGAGACCATGGTGCGTCTGGCCAAGGGAAACGAGTCGCTGCTGCACCCCTTTGTGGACAGCAAGGGCAACTTCGGCAAGGTGTATTCCCGTGACATGGCCTATGCCGCCAGCCGCTACACCGAGGCAAAGCTGGCCCCCATCTGTGCCGAGCTGTTCCGGGATCTGGACTGTGACGCCGTGGACTTCGTGGACAACTACGACAACACCACCAAGGAGCCTACCCTGTTGCCCACCACCTATCCCAACGTGCTGGTGTCGGCCAATCAGGGCATCGCCGTGGGCATGGCCTCGCAGATCTGTGGCTTCAATCTGGCGGAGGTGTGCGACACCACCGTTGCCCTGCTGAAAAATCCCGACCACGACATCGCCTCCACCCTGCTGGCGCCGGATTTTCCCACCGGCGGGCAGCTGGTGTGTGACCCGGCGGAGCTGGCGGAAATTTACCGCACCGGCCGGGGCGGCGTCAAGGTTCGGGCCCGCTGGCGCTATGACAAGAAGGAGAATCTCATCGAGATCTTCGAGATCCCCTACTCCACCTCCATCGAGGTGATCCTGGACAAGGTGGCGGAGCTGGTGAAGGCCGGCAAGGTCAAGGAGATCAGCGATATGCGGGACGAGTCGGACCTCAGCGGCCTGAAACTCACCATCGACCTCAAGCGGGGGGTGGACCCGGAGAAGCTGATGCAGAAGCTGTATAAGCTGACGCCTTTGCAGGACACCTTCAGCTGCAACTTCAACATCCTCATCGCCGGGATGCCCCGTGTGCTGGGAGTCAAGGCCCTGCTGGAGGAGTGGATCGCATGGCGCACGGAGTGTGTGCGGCGGCGGGTGTACTTCATCCTCTCCCGCAAGAAGGAGAAGCTGCATCTGCTGCTGGGTCTGAAGCGCATCCTGCTGGATATCGACAAGGCCATCGCCATCATCCGGGAGACGGAGGAGGAGGCCGAGGTCATCCCCAACCTGATGATCGGCTTCGGCATCGACCAGATCCAGGCGGAGTACGTGGCGGAGATCAAGCTCCGCAACATCAACAAGGAGTACATCCTCAAGCGGGTGCAGGAGACGGAGACACTGCAAGGGGAGATCCAGGATCTGGAGGACACCCTGCAAAAGCCAGCCCGCATCCGCAAGATCATGGTGGAGGAGCTGACGCAGGTACGCAAGAAGTACGCCCAGCCCCGGAAAACCGAGATCATTTACAGCCACGAGGTGGAGGAGTATCGGGAGGAGGAGCAGGTGGAGGACTATCCTGTCACCGTGTTCCTGTCCCGTGAGGGGTATTTCAAGAAGATCACGCCCCAGTCCCTGCGGATGAGCGGCGAGCAGAAATACAAGGAGGGCGACGGCCCCGGCCAGCAGGCGGAGGCCACCAACGCCGCCGAGGTCATGTTCTTCACCGACCGGTGTCAGGTCTACAAGACCCGCCTCAGTGAGTTCGGGGACAGTAAGGCATCAGTGCTGGGCGACTATCTGCCGGCGAAGCTGGGCATGGACGAGGGCGAGAGCGTGGTATATATGGTGCTGCCGGGGGATTACAGCGGGCATCTGCTGTTCTTCTTTGAAAACGGCAAGGCTGCCCGTGTGGAGATGAAGGCCTACGCCACCGTCTCCAACCGCCGCAAGCTCACCGGGGCCTACTCCGACAAGAGCAGGCTGGTGGCCATTCTGCCGCTGGCGGAGGATCGGGAGCTGGCGCTGCTGTCCACGGAGCCCAGGGCGCTGATCTTCCACACGTCCCTGCTGCTGCCCAAGGCCACCCGCTCCACACAGGGCGTGGCCGTCATGACCCTGAAGCCCAAATACCAGCTGCAACGAGTCTGCACGCCGGAGGAGTCCGGTATCGTGAATCTCCCCCGCTATCGGGCCCGCAGCATCCCCGGTACCGGCGCTCTCCTGCGGCCGGAGGACCGGGGCGAGGAGCAGCTGACCCTGTTGTAAGAAAAAAGGAGGAGCCTATGAAACGGAACGTCCTGACGCAGTATCTCATCATCACGGCGTCCTGCGCCCTGTATGCCGTGGGGTTCAACTGGATGTTTGACCCCAACCACATCAGCGTGGGCGGCTTCACCGGTCTGGGGCAGATCATCAACTACCTGCTGCCGGGCCTGCCCATCGGCACCATCGTCATTATCCTCAACGTGCCGCTGTTCGTGCTGGGCTGGCGGTTCATCGGCAAGGATTTCCTGTTCTCCTCCGTCTATGCCACGGCCGTCAGCTCTCTGATGATCGACGGTCTGGCGGCGGTGCATACCTTCAAGCCTATGGAGCCCATTCTGGCCTGTCTGTACGGCGGCGTCATCATCGGCGTCTCCTGCGGCATCATGCTGCGGGAAGGGGCCACCACCGGCGGCACGGAGCTGGCGGCCCGGCTGCTGAAGCTGAAGCTGGAGAGCCTCAGCATCGGTACCCTGTGTCTTGCCATCGACATTCTGGTGACGGTGACGTACGCCCTGATCTTCCGGGATCTGACCCGTGCGCTGTACGGCATGATCTCCCTGTCTCTGATCTCCGTGTCCATCGACAAGGTGGTCTACGGCCCCAATGCCGCCAAGGTGGCCTATATCATCAGCGACTGCCATGAGGAGCTGACCCACCGCCTGCTGGAGCTGGATCGTGGTGTGACACTTTTGCAGGGCAAGGGCGCTTACAGCGGCAAGGACAAGCAGGTGATCCTGTGCGCCTGCGCCCGGACACAGATCATCCCCGTGAAGCGGGCGGTGCAGGAGATCGACCCAGACGCCTTTGTCATCGTCTGCGACGCCCACGAGATACTGGGCGAGGGCTTCGGCGTATATGCGCCGGGCGGACTGTAAGGTGCGGCCATGAGAAAACGTGTATGGGCGCTGGCGGCGGCCCTGCTGATGCTGCCCCTTACCGGCTGCGGCTCCCTGCTGAACCGGGATTACAGCGTCACCGAGCCCCACAGCTCCAGCTACTACGAGAGCGAGGACCGATCCGTCCTCCGGGCGGAGAGCTATCAGGATCTGGTGAATGCCCTGCTGGTGCTGATCAGCGGCGGGGCCAAGGAGGGAACCATCTGGCTCTACCCCGACGACAGCGGGCTTCCCGCCCCGCAGGCGGCGGAGCGGGCGTGTCTGGAGGTGCAGAAGGAGACGCCGCTGGGAGCCTACGCCGTGGAGTACCTGACCTATACGGTGGACGAGACACCTCGGAACTATGACGCCATCCAGCTGACCGTCGGCTATCGCCGCACGGCGGCTCAGGTGGCGGGCATTGTGCATATCACCAGCACCTCCGCTCTGGGGGATCTGCTGCGGGAGGCCGCACGGAACCACGCTGCGGAGCTGGTGGTGCAGGTGGGCTACTTCGACCATCAGGCGGAGGAGGTCCGCACGCAGGTGACCCGGATACAGGCCGAGGTAGAGCCGGAAAGCAAGGAGCCGTGGACGGTGAATTTCTACCCGGATTCGGGGAACGCCGGCATCATTGAGGTGCTGCTGAGTGGCGCAGGGAGCGCAGAGGGTGCAGAACAAAATACAAAAAATGCAAATTAGCGCTTGACAAATCCGAAAAACGCAGGTATAATCAATCTTGCGTTTGCGGGCGTAGCTCATCTGGTAGAGCGCGACCTTGCCAAGGTCGAGGTAGCGAGTTCGAGCCTCGTCGCCCGCTCCAAAAGAGAAAATCCCATCCGTCAGGATGGGATTTTCTCTTTTGGAATGAGACAGCGGGCAGGCTGGAAGTCGCTGCCTCGACCTGTGCGAAGCACGTTTGATCTGAGGTGAGGCAGGGCTCCTGCGAATGGCGACAGCCATTCGTGGGATGCCGGGTAGCGAGTTCGAGCCTCGTCGCCCGCTCCAAAAACACCACCCGAAGGGTGGCGGTTTTTTCGCTTATTCGGCCCTCACCGCCGTGTCGGGAAGACGCAAAATAACCTCCCAAAACCACTCCGCCGGAGGGCCACCGCTGCATCGACAATTTCCACTCTTTTTGGAGGGTTTTTGTGTTGACATAACGACGTGGAAAAGTCTGTGGAAACTGTGCAAAACCCAGTAGATAAGCCATTTGCGGAGGTTGCAGGCTGTTATTTTATGCGTAAACCTGGAAACTTATTTCGGGAAAAGAGACTTTTTGCCGAGGAGAGCCGAGTCCCGCACTGAGAACCTGCGGGCCATGCGGCGGCTGAAAGCAGACAGCGGGACGGCCTGCATCCGGGGTGAAATTTTCTATAAAAAGGGGATTCCATCCCGCAGGCAGATTTGCTATAATAGGGGCGACAACAGGCGTTTTGCGAAAGGAGCGAACGGTATGATACGAGTTGCTGTCATCGGCTGCGGCAAGATCGCCCAGGTGCGCCATCTGCCGGAATATGCCACCAACCCCAACGCACAGCTGGTGGCCTACTATGACAAGAACAGCCAGCGGGCTCACGAGGTGGCCGCCCAATACGGCGGAAAGGTCTACGACTCCTACTTCGACCTGCTGAAGGATCCGGAGATCGACGCCGTATCCGTGTGTGTGGAGAACCGCAGCCATGCGGAGATGACCACGGCGGCTCTCTACGCCGGGAAGCACGTGCTGTGCGAGAAGCCCATGGCCGTAACGCTGGCGGAGTGCGAGTCCATGGTGGCGGCGGCGGAGTTCAACAACCGGCATCTGATGATCGGCCACAATATGCGCTTCGATCCGGTGCATCGCCGGGCCAAGGAGCTGCTGGAGCAGGGGGTCATCGGTGACGTCATCACCTTCCGTACGGGGCTTGGAACCTCCGGGCCGGAGGGCTGGTCCATGGAGGGCAACTGGTTCTTCGACAAGAAAAAGGCCGTTATGGGCGCTCTGTCGGATCTGGGTATCCACAAGATCGATCTGATGCAGTATCTGACGGGACAGACGGTCATCGAAACCACCGCCAAGATCCTGACCCTCAACAAGCACGACCGGGAGGATCACCTCATCGGCGTGGACGACAACGCCCTATGCATCCTGCGGATGAACGGCGGCTCTGCCGGCACCATGGCCGCCAGTTGGACGGTATACGGTCAGGAGAGCAACTCCACCTGCCTGTTCGGCACCCGTGGCGTCATGCGGATCTACAACAGTCTCACCGCCCCCATCGAGGTGCGGGATCTGAACAACACCATCACCGCCTATCAGTTCGAGCACCAGACCCGCTCCGGCGTCATCGACGAGTTCATCGACGCACTGGAGCATGATCGGGAGCCGGAGGTCTCCGGGCGGGAGGCGCTGACCACCATGCGGACCATTTTCGGCTGCATCAAGTCCTCGGAGACGGGGCGCACCGTCAGCGTCAACAGCTCTTTCGTGACCCATTTGCAGGACGGCTATCGCCGGAATAAGTAAGCTGTCGAAAAAAACAGACCAACGGGAGCGGCTGACCGCTCCCGTTTTCGGAGAGGAGCGTTTTCATGTATCGCATCGGTATTGATCTGGGCGGCACCAACATCGCCGTAGGCGTGGTGAACGACCGCTATGAGATCGTGGCCCGCCGCAGCGTCCCCACCGGGGCGGAGCGCCCGGCGGAGGAGGTCATCCGGGACATGGGCGACGCCGTGGAGGAGGCTCTGCGGCAGGCGGGGCTCACGGCGGCGGACTGCGCCTCTATGGGCGTTGGCTCCCCCGGTGCCTGCGACCCCCAGACGGGGGTGGTGAAGCGGGCCTATAACCTCAACTGGTTCGACGTACCGGTGTGCCGGATGCTGCACCAGCGGTTCGGCATCCCCGTTCGGTTGGGCAACGATGCCAACTGCGCCGCTCTGGCGGAGGTGGTGGCCGGGGCCGCCGTGGGCTGTCAGGATATGGTGCTCATTACGCTGGGAACCGGCGTGGGCAGCGGTATCATCTCCCGTGGAAAAATTCTCTCCGGCCTGCGGGGCGGCGCCGGGGAGGCGGGACATATGCTGCTGGTGCTGGACGGCGAGCCCTGCACCTGCGGCCGCCGGGGCTGCTGGGAGGCCTACGCCTCCGCTACGGCCCTGATCCGCCAGACCCGTCAGGCGGCGCTGGCGCATCCGGAGTCACTGCTGGCCCAAGCACGGGAGATCACCGGTCGCACCGCCTTCGATGCCGCCGGGCAGGGGGACGCCGCCGCTAAGGCGGTGGTGGCGCAGTACGCCGTGTACGTGGCGGCGGGACTGACGGACTTTGTGAACATTCTGGCCCCGGAGATGATCCTGCTGGGGGGCGGTATCAGCCGTCAGGGGGAGGCCCTGCTGGCCCCTGTCCGGGAGTATGTAGCCACCCATTGCTTCGGCCAGCGGGAGGGAGCCATTCCCACCATCGCTGCTGCGAAGCTGGGCAACGAGGCGGGCATCATCGGCGCCGCCGCCCTGTGAGGGCTTGCGGTTTCAGCACAAAGAGAGGAGGTATTTCCTATGGAGATACCTCCTCTCTTTGTATTGTGGGGAAAAGCAGGCTGTCGGCGGCAAAAGCCCGATACTCCCCCTCAGCAAAACGCACGGCCCCGGAGATCTCTCCGGGGCCGTTTACCGTATGTGATCTACTCCTCCCGTCGGAGGGTGCAGCGCTGCACCTCGTCCATGGTGGGG
>UMKM01073074.1_pt1 | contig 13344 bp, 8 predicted proteins | sample 1966331 | NCBI WGS metagenome assembly UMKM01 (sample SAMEA4836176, study PRJEB28245) | human gut metagenome | biome: gut microbiome; material: fecal sample | place: Denmark | collected 2008 | reverse complement strand
AGAGATGAATTGGATGCTTTCCTGCGAGAAAAACAGTTTTCTGCCTTGAATGTAACCATTCCCTATAAGGAAACGGTTATCCCTTATCTGGATGAGGTAGATAGCCGCGCGCAGAAAATCGGCGCAGTCAATACGGTTGTCAATAGAAACGGCAGGCTTTGCGGCTATAATACGGATTTTTACGGTTTCCGTTATCTGCTCCGGAAAAACGGCATTGATGTTGCCGGCAAAAAAGCATTGGTTCTGGGCAAGGGCGGCGCGTCCAAGGCTGTCATTGCCGTTCTGGAAGAATTGGGTGCATCCGAAATTATCACCGTATATTATAAGGAATATCCGGAAACCGTCACCTATGCAGAATGTTATAAAAATCATGCCGATGCAAAAATCATCGTGAATACCACTCCTGTCGGAATGTATCCGAACTCCGATGACTGCCCCATTGATTTAGACCGCTTCACCGCGCTCGAAGGCGTTGCGGATGTTGTCTATAACCCCCTGCGTACCCAGCTTGTTCTGGAGGCGGAAAAGCGCGGGATTCGTGCCGCAGGCGGTCTGGAAATGCTCGTTGCACAGGCAAAATATGCCGTAGAAATCTTTCTGGATACCCATCTGGAGGATGCCCGCATTGCCGAAATCAATACGCCCCTCTTAAAGGAACGCTCCAATCTTGTTCTGGTTGGCATGAGCGGCGGCGGCAAAAGCACGATTGGCAAAAGGGCGGCAGAAAAGCTAGGCAAAGGCTTTGTTGATACCGATGAGTTGATCATTGAGCGCATCAAAATGCCCATTGCCGAATTCTTCGCAAAGGAAGGAGAGCCCGCCTTCCGCGAAATCGAAACAAAGGTCATCCATGAGGTTTCTTCCCGGAATAACCTCGTCATTGCCACAGGCGGCGGCATCATCAAAAACCCCCTGAATGTCGAATACCTTAAGCGCAACGGCAGACTCATCTGGCTGAAACGCGATGCAGACCTGCTCCAGACGGGCAACGGCAGACCCCTTGCCCCCGATCAGGCGGCGGCGCAGAAGCTCTATCATGAACGCCTGCCCCTTTATACCGCGGCGGCAGAAGCCATCGCAGAAAATAACGGCACCCTTGAAGAAGGTCTCTCAGCTGTCCTGCAGTGCTATGAATCCCTTTTGAAATAAAAAATTTCTGCATAAAAAATCCCCTTCCTTTCGGAAAGGGATTTTTATTGGTTTAGAGGGGTGTAATAAAATGAGTTTTTGAGAGTTTTTTGAAAATTTCTGAGTTTTTATGAGTTTTATCTTCTGTGTCCTGTTTCGTTTCCTTTTTCTTTGGTGCTTCTATCATTCAGCCTGATGATGTCTTTCGTCAACGTCATTTACGGGAGGTTCCAGTCCGTCAATGACAATATTGTTCTTCTGTGCATAATCCCACAGAGCGGCACGCAGCGCCTCCTCTGCCAGACAGGAACAGTGTACCTTTACGGGAGGCAGACCATCCAATGCTTCCATAACCGCTTTATTGGTTACCTCCAATGCTTCCTGAATACTTTTACCCTTTACCAACTCTGTTGCCATGGAGCTTGTCGCAACTGCGGCACCACAGCCAAAGGTTTTGAATTTTGCATCAACGATTTTGTCATCCTCAATCTGCAAATATACCTTCATGATATCGCCGCATTTCATATTGCCGACCTGTCCAACGCCGCTTGCGTTTTCAATTTCGCCTACATTTCTTGGGTTCATAAAATGATCCATTACCTTTTCGCTATATTCCATTTCAAAGCTCCTCCTTGGTGTTCCAATTTATATGAATGTCTAAAGTAAATGTCTGTTTTCCTTCTATCAAGCCTTTTTGCCGGGATAAACGGGAGACATATCTCTCAGCCGCTGTACCAGACCGGGCAGCTTTTCCAGAATAAAGTCTACCTGTTCCTCCGTGTTTTCTCTGTCTATTGTCAGTCTCAGAGAGCCATGTGCAATCTCATGAGGCAGACCAATCGCCATCAGCACATGAGAAGGGTCCAGAGAGCCGGATGTGCACGCAGAACCACTGGAAGCCGCAATGCCCAGTGCATCCAGCAGCAGCAGCAGAGATTCGCCTTCAATATAGGAGAAGGAAATGTTGCAGTTGCCGGGCAGACGATCTGTCGGATGTCCGTTCAGGCGGCTATCGGGAATGCTTTCCAGAATCCCATGAATCAGCTTATCCCGCAGTGCAGTCAGCTTCTTTGTTGTTTCCTCCATTTCAGCCACTGCCAGCTCCGCAGCCTTGCCCAGACCAACGATACCTGCAATATTTTCTGTGCCTGCACGCAGCTTCTTTTCCTGTGCGCCGCCGAAAATCAGCGGAGAAATCCTTGTCCCCTTGCGGATATAAATCGCGCCGATGCCCTTCGGTGCGCCCAGCTTATGCCCACTCATGGACAGCAAATCAACATGCAGCTTTTCTACATCAATAGGGACATGACCGACAGCCTGTACCGCATCTGTGTGGAACAGAACGCCGTGCTTTTTCGCGATTTCAGCAATCTCTGCGATAGGCTGAATCGTACCGATTTCGTTATTCGCAAACATAACGGAAATCAGAACGGTTTCGGGACGGATGGCATTTTCCAGCTCCTCCAAAGAAATCTTCCCGAATTCGTCTACGTTCAGATAAGTCACATCCACACCCTTTGTTTCCAGAAATTCTGCGGTATGCAGAATCGCATGATGTTCAATTTTTGTTGTAATAATATGTTTTTTCTCTTTCTTGCTTGCGTTTACCACGCCACGCAGTGCCATATTGTCGCTTTCGGAGCCGCCTGCTGTGAAATAAATTTCATCGGGTGTCGCACCAATCGCAGCCGCTACCTTTGCCCTTGCTGCCTCCAGTGCCTTTTTGCTTTCCTTTGCAATGCTGTAAATGCTGGATGCATTGCCGTAATATTCTCTGAAGTAAGGAAGAATCTCCTGCAATACCTCCTCCCTTACGGGTGTTGTTGCTGCGTTATCAAAATAATATTTTGTCGGCATAAGAATACTCCTCTCAATCTCTTTATATATCATAGTATCTTTATATGTTTTATGTGATTTGAATATAGCACCATTTCTGATATATGTCAATAAATTTCTTCACATTTTTCCAAAAAAATAAAAATTTCTTGCTTTTTTTGAGAAAAAACACTCAACTTCACGCATCGCAAATTTTTATCAAGATTTTCATTGCATCTGTGGTTCAGCCTTTTCCCCGTGAAAATTTATCCGTATAATAAATATTGTTATTTGGGGGATACTTTATACATTTCCAAAACCGACCAAAAGCGCAAACTTTTTCGGCTTTGTCTGTAAAAATTCAAATAAAAGAAGAGGTGTATGACATGGAATTTAAAGACCGCTTGAAGGCATTGAGAAAAGAAAAAAAGCTGACACAGGTCAAGTTAGGCGAAATGCTCAACTATGGCTATACAGCGATTGCAAACTATGAATCCGGTCGAAACCAACCCTCTATTTCCGATTTAAAAAAAATTGCCTCCATCTTCAATGTCTCTATGGATTATCTTTTGGGTGTCAATGATATCCGCTATCCCTATGTGATTGATGACGAAACCGCTGCGTTCAACGAATTTCGTCGATATTACACCCTGCTGGAAGAGGATAGTAAGGCGGATTTACTGCTGTATATGGAATTTCTGGTTGAACGGCAAAACCGCATGAAGGCAATTCCCGACCTGAAATATGAGGATTATGAATTAAAAAATACCATCCAGAAGGCAGCACAGAAGCCTGTGGCATACCGCAAGGAATGACATCTAGCTCACACCGGTGATAAAAACAGTCTATATTTTAAAGGCGTACAGAAACTTTGAACCGAGTCATTTTGTGCAGACAGCACAAAACAGCTCGGTTCAAATCTTTCCATACGCCTTTTTCTTTTATTCTTCCTCTGCGCAGACATTCGGTCTGTCAGGAAATACAATCATCCCATACCCATTCAGTACAGAAAGCTTCTGCATCAACGCCTCTGTGCCCGCAGTTTTCTGGTACTCCATTTCCTCTTTATACAGCGGAATCACGCAGTACATGTTAATCTGCGTATCATCCTCCGTACGGAACATGCTGATATTTTCCTGCAATGCTCCGAGCATCGCGCCGCAAAGCTTTGTACTTTCGTCATACGGCACACAATCGGCTGAATTCGGCAGCGTATGCCCCCAGCCCAGCCATGTTTTGAATTCGTGCGGAAATCTCGCCAGATATTTCATCAGCCGTACAGGCCACCAAAGGCGGTCAGGCACATCCGCATCTGTTTCGTATCCTGTCAGAATATCCCATTCCGCCGGCAGAAACAGCAGCAGCTCCGCGCGCTCCAAATCCTTATATTTCGGCAGAAATTCCTGCGGCAGCTTCATCGGCATCGCGCTCATCCCTGTGGTATACAGCACATGAAAATCCTTCTTCGTGGGTGCTTTCATCACAAAAACATTCACACTCAGAAATTCGGAATCTATCTCCCGATACACTCTCGTCACACGATGCGGAAACAGCCCCTCCATGTGCTGACAGATTTCCCGTTCATAGGGGGTCACTGTCGCCGGACGGCGTTCCGTTCTTTCCTCTAATACATCATATTCATAAACGGCATTTTCGATTTTCTTTTCCTCTGCCATCTCTTATGCCTCCCTTCCGAACAATGCGCCTGCAAATTCAGCCGCATCAAATTTCTGCAAATCGTGAATCCCTTCCCCGACCCCAATATAGCGTACAGGGATCTGCAATTCACTCTTAATTGCAACCACAATGCCGCCCTTGGCTGTACCGTCCAGCTTTGTCAGCACAATTCCCGTGATATCCGTCACTTCCTGAAACAGCTTTGCCTGCTGCAGTGCGTTCTGCCCCGTTGTGGCATCCAGCACCAGATATACCTCTCTGTGTGCCGCAGGGTATTCTCTCTCGATGACACGCGCAATCTTCTTCAATTCCTCCATCAGGTTTTTCTTGTTGTGCAAACGCCCTGCCGTATCGCAGATTAAAAGGTCGGTATTCTGCTTTCTTGCCTCATGCACTGCGTCATATACCACCGCCGCAGGGTCGGAATTTTCCTCATGCTTGATCACAGGAATATCAGAACGTTCCCCCCAGATTTCCAGCTGGTCGATTGCCGCCGCACGGAAGGTATCCGCCGCCGCCAGAAGAACCGATTTCCCATCCTCCTTAAAATTATGCGCCAGCTTGCCGATGGTCGTTGTCTTGCCGACACCATTTACACCAATGACCAGCAGAACGGAAGGAGAGGGCAAATTTTTGTCCTCCTGCGCGCCCTCCTGCAAAATCGCCGTAATCTCATCAATCAGCATATCCTTGATTACCGCAGGGTCGGTCGCATGCTCTCTCTTAACCCTTTTTCGCAGGTTTTCCACGATATCCATTGTTGTCTGCACGCCCATATCCGCCATGATAAGTGCTTCTTCCAGTTCCTCAAACAGATCCTCGTCAATCTTCGTAAACGCGCCCAGAACGCCGTCCACACCGCCAAGGATGTTCTTTCTTGTCTTATCCAGACCTGCCTTCAGCTTTGCAAAAAAGCCCATCTTCGCAGGCTTTTCCTCCTCTGCGCTTTCCTCCGCAGGCGTTTTCTGTGCTTCCTCTGCCGTCTCCTCCTGATTCAGCTCCTCTGCAACCTCGTCCGCCAGCTCCTCTACAAAGGCCCTGCCGTCCGCATCATTGTCCGCCGTAAAAATCTCGCCGTCCTCTGTCGCAACGATAACCTCATCCTCCGCAAGGGGCTTTTCCGCAAGAATTTCTCCTGCAATCTCTGTCAGCTCATCCAGAACTGCTTCGGCCTCCGCCGCATCCTCTGCCGTCAGGACTTCCTCTCCGTCCGCGTCCTCGAAGGTAATCTCGATTTCCGCTTCCGCAGGCGCTTCTTCTGCATCCTCCCGATACAGAATATCCTCTCCTGCGCGGTCAATCTGGATTTCCTCCTCATCCATCACTGCATGGACAGCACAGTTCATATCCTGACCATCCTCCACATCCAGAACAATATCCGCATCCTGCGCGTCCGTTTCCACTTCCACGCCATCCAGCTCCAGAACGCCTTCCTGCTGCTCCTCTGTCTGCGGCTGCTCCTCCGTAGCTTTCTTCTTAAAAAAATCAAATAAACCCATATTCGGTCTCCTTTTCATCCTTACGCTGTAATACTTTTTTCCGCCTCCGAAAAGTCAACGGAAATCAATTTGGAAATGCCCTTCTCCTGCATCGTCACGCCATAAAGCACATCTGCATGCTCCATCGTGCCCTTTCTGTGGGTAATGACAATAAACTGCGTTTCCTCTGCAAATTTTTTCAGATACTGCGCATAGCGGCTGACATTCGCATCGTCCAACGCCGCCTCAATCTCGTCCAAAATACAGAAGGGAGAGGGCTTCATTTTCAGAATGGAAAATAAAATTGCAATCGCGGTCAATGCGCGCTCCCCACCGGAAAGCAGCTGCATGTTCTGCAAATTTTTCCCGGGCGGCTGCGCTACAATCTCAATCGGGGATTCCAGAACATGCGCCGCATCGGTCAGTCTGAGCTGTGCTCTGCCGCCGCCAAACATTTCGCGGAATACCTCGCTGAAATTCTCGGAAATCACCTTGAACTGCTCGCGGAACTGCTGCTCCATCAAAATCGAAAGCTCCGCAATGATCTGCCGCAGCTTTTCCTCCGCCGCAAGAATATCCTCTCTCTGCGCCGTCAGAAATTCAAACCGCTCCTTCACTTCCTTATACTGCTCAATCGCACCGACATTCACATCCCCCAGTGCGCGGATTTTCCCTTTCCATTCCTTCACGGAAAGCTGCTCCTGCTCCTGTGGCAGTCCTGCCGTATATTCCTGCGCCATCCGCAGCGTCATTTCGTATTCCTCCCACATCTGGGCGGTAATGCGCTGCTTTTCTTCTTCCAGCTTTTCCTTTTTCGCCAAAATGCGCAGCTGCTCATTCTCCAGCTTGTTTGCCGTTTCCTTCCATTCTGCCGCCGTTTCCTCGGCTTTTGCGGCTTTTTCCGCAGTCTCCTGCTTCTCTGCCGCCGTTTCATTCAGTCGGCTTTGCAGGGTCTCCGCCTGCTGCTCCAGCTCCGCCGCCCTCTGCTGTAGGGTTTCCTGCTGCTCCAGCCGCAGACCCGTATTTTTTTCATACAGTGCCGCCTGCTCCTCTGCTTTTTTCTGCTCTGTCCGGAGGGCATTCTGTTCCTCCTGCAAGCGCAGCAGCTTTTCCTCCATGCTGTATACATTCTGCCCGATGGAAGAAAGTGCAATTTTCTTCTGCGTAATCTCCTCCATCAGCATGTCCTTTTCTTCCTTGCCGCCCGTCAGGCTGTCCTGAAAGGCAGTCAGCTGTGCATTTGCCGCTTCCATTGCCGTTTCCGAGGAAGCCGCCCTTTCGCGCAGTGCCGCAATTTCCTTCTCGGCATTTTCCGTCTGCTCCGTCAGCTGCTTTTCCTCCAGCTCCAGAAGGGAAAGCTTTTCGGCAGCCTCCTGCTTCTCCGCCAGTGTTTTTTCCTTTTCGCCGCTGTCACTGCTTTGCGTCACCATGACCCTTTGCAGCTCCATTTTTTTCTCAACCGTTTCCTGCTCAATCTCCTGCAAATCCTCATTTGCAAGCGCAAGCCTGTCGCGCATCTCCGCAATGGTTCGGTTTGCCGTCTGCAAAGCCTCCTGCAAGCTGCGGATTTCTCTGCTCCTGCCGAAAACATGCAGTGCCTTTTTCTGCTGTGAGCCGCCCGTCATTGCGCCGCCGGGGTTCAAAATGTCCCCTTCCAGTGTAACCAGCTTATACTGATGGCGATATTTTTTCGCCAGCTGTACCGCCTTGTCCAGATTTTCCACAACCAGAATCCGCCCTAAGAGATACATTGCAAGCTGTCTGAATTTTTCCTCAAACGAAACCAGCTCATACGCCGTACCAATCACACCAACCTCCGCCAGAATCGCCTGTCTGCCTTCGAGCGGTCTACCCTTGATGGCGGTCACAGGCAGAAAGGTCGCCCTTCCGAGGTTCCGCCTTTTCAGATAGCCAATGGCATCCCTTGCATCCTCCTCTGTTTCGGTAACGATGTTCTGTAATGCGCCGCCTAACGCCGCTTCAATGGCAGTTTCGTAGGTCTCATCCACCTTCAAAAGCTGTCCGACTGCACCGCAGATACCTCTTTCCTTCGCATCCGGCAAGTTCAGCAGGCTTTTTACGCTGTTGTAATAGCCCTCATGCTCCCGTTCCATTTCAGAAAGCAGTGCTAATCGCGATTGCAGCTCAGAGCCGCGTCTTTCCTGTACGGAAAGGCTTGTCTCCGCCTTCTGCTTTTCCTGCAGCGCATGCCTTTTGTCCTGCTCCAGAGCAGTCAGCTCCTGCTCCAGATAGCGAATCTGCTCCTTTCGGTCATTCTCCTGCTTCTCCAATGCCTGCAAATGCACTGCAAATTGATGCAGTCTGCTTTCCGTATGCTCCTTTTCGCCCAGAAGCTGTGCCTTTCTGGCAAGAAATTGCTCCTGCATGGCCTCCCGCTTGGAGATTTCCCCCTTCGCCTCGGTGCCAATCCGAATCTGCTCAAAAATTTCATCCTTAAAGGACTCCACCTTCGTTTCATCCTGACTCAGCACAGTGCTCAGGGATGCATATTCTTCCTGCAGCGCATCCAGTTCCTCCTGTCTTGCGTCCATTTCCAGCTTCAGTCCTGCCATTTTGCTGTGGCAAAGCTCCTGCTCCGCTTCATTTTCCGTCTGCTTTTTCGCCTTTTCCGCCATTTCTCCGGCAATACGGGTGCGGTTTGCCTCGTCATTGGCACGCTGCTCCTCGCGCAGGCGAATCTCGCCCTCTGTCTTTTCCAATTCGGCACGCAGCTCTGTCATTTTGTCATTCTGCTGCTGCAAAAGGGCATCCAGTTCCTCATTTTTCTCTCGGAAGGAAGCCGCCTGCGTCTTTTCCCGGTCGCTTTCGGCAAGGCTTTGTGCAAGCTGCTCCGCCGCGGTCTCCTCCGCCTGCAAAAGCATTTCCGTTTCTTTTGCAATCCGCGCCGCATCCCTGCAAAAGGCAGTCATTTCCGCCTGCTTCAGCCGCTCCTTTAGGCGAAGGTATTCCCTCGCCTTCTCACTCTGCTTCTCCAGCGGCCCCACCTGCACCTCTAATTCGCTGATGATATCATCCACACGCAGCAGATTCTGCTGTTCCTTTTCCAGCTTGTTGACCGCTTCGTTTTTCCTTGTTTTATATTTTACAATGCCTGCCGCATCCTCAAAAATCCGGCGGCGTTCCTCTCCCTTTGCGCTCAGAATTTCATCAATACGTCCCTGTCCGATGATGGAATAGCCCTCTCGTCCCACGCCCGTATCCATAAATAATTCCTGAATATCCTTCAAGCGGCACGCCGTTCCGTTAATGCGGTATTCGCTCTCACCCGAGCGAAACACGCGCCGCGTCACCTGCACCTCGCTGTATGCCAAAGGCAGTCTGCCATCCTGGTTATCAATCAGAATGGAAACCTCAGCAAAGCCAAGGGGCTTTCTGTTCTCCGTTCCGGCGAATATAATATCCTCCATCTTATCGCCGCGCAGGCTTCTGGCTCTCTGCTCCCCAAGCACCCAACGCACCGCATCGGAAACATTGCTCTTGCCGCTCCCGTTCGGGCCGACAACCGCCGTCACCCCCGGGTTAAATTCCAGCTTCACTTTTTCGGGAAAGGATTTGAAACCCTGTAAATCCAATCGTTTCAAATACATTCATTTACACCCCATTTATTCATTTAGGTCAGCAGTCTGCCGCCAACCATGGTATAAAGCACCTTGCCGCGCACCTCCTCCGCCGCAAAGGGAGAAAATTTCGCCTTAGATGCAAAATGCTCCGGGTCAATGCGGTGGGTTTCCAGAAAATCTACCACGATAATATCGGCATCCTTTCCCTCTGCCAGGCTTCCCTTATTATATAATTTCAAAATCTCCGCCGGCTTCGCGGACATCAGCCGAATCAGATGCTCCACCGTAATATATCCCGTTTCCACCAGATGCGTATAGCTCAGAGAAAGTGCCGTTTCCAGCGCAGAAATGCCATACGCCGCAACATCAAATTCCCGTTCCTTTTCTGTCATATTTGTAGGGCTGTGACCCGATGCGATAACATCAATCGTCCCATCCATAATTCCCTCAATAATGGCGTAAACATCCTCCTTTGCCCTGAGCGGCGGATTCACCTTCGCAAATGTATCATAATCCCCAATGGCGTCCTCCGTCAGAATAAAATAATGTGGGCATGTTTCGCAGGTCACAGGAACCCCTCTGCCCTTCGCCTCACGAATCAGCTGCACAGAGCCCTTCGTGCTGATGTGCGATAAATGCAGATGCACGCCTGTCCGTTCCGCAAGGTTCAGATTTCTTGCAACAATCACTTCCTCCGCCTCTCGCGGCATCCCCGTCAGTCCAAGGCATGCCGCCGTGTAGCCCTCATTCATGACACCCACGCCCGAAAGCGACCGATCCTCGCAATGTGTCAGCACGGGCAAATCAAACATCTTCGTATAAATCATCACATTTCTCAGAAATGCGGCAGAATCCGTAAATTCATCCCCATCGGAAATACCGACAATCCCTGCATCGTACATTTCCCCGATTTCCGCAATCTCCTGCCCCTTACAGCCGATAGACATGCTGCCGTAGGGATAAATATTTACCAAAGATTTTTCCTTCGATTTGGAAACAATATATTCCACAACCGTTTTATTATCAATGACAGGGTCTGTATTCGGTTCGCAGGTAATCGTTGTAAAGCCGCCGCGCAGTGCCGCACGGGAAGCCGTTGCGATATCCTCGATATATTCATGTCCGGGGTCGCAGATGTTGCAGTGCATGTCAATCAATCCGGACATCACCGTATGTCCGCCGACATCAATCTGCTTCGCCCCCTCAACCTCAAGATTCAGACCGATTTTTTCAATAATCCCATTCTCCACATAAATATCATGGAGCATATCCTTATCATGGGTTGTTCCAAGCACTCTGCAATTTTTCAGAACTGTCTTCATCTGAACGCACCTCCCACCTGAGAAAGGATATAGAACATTGCCATACGCACCGCAACAGAGTTCCCGATTTGGTCATTGATGATACACTGCTTGCTGTCAATCACTCCGGAGGAAATCTCAATCCCCCTCTGAATCGGACCGGGATGCATCACAATGGCATCCTTCTTTGCATAGCGCAAAAGGTTTTCATCAATACGGAACAGGCGTTTATATTCATCCAGAGAAGGCAGGGATTTCTTATCCTGCTTCTCCATCCGCATGCGTGTTGTCAGGATAACATCCGCATTATTGACCGCCTCTCTGGCATCATAATATACCTCCACCCCGAAATTCTCGATGGCAGGCAGCATCAGCGTCGGCGGTCCCGAAACGCAGACCTCCGCGCCCAGCTTCGTCAGACCCCAGATGTTGCTTTTGGAAACGCGGCTATGCAGCAAATCCCCAATGATGGCAACCTTCAGCCCCTCAAAGCCTCCCTTTTGCTCCCGAATCGTCAGAAGGTCAAGCAGAGACTGTCCGGGGTTTTCATTAAAGCCATCCCCCGCATTGATGACAGAAGCCTCCACACAGCTTGCCAGCAGCCTCGGCGCGCCTGCCATGGAATGACGCAGAATAATAAAATCCGCCCCCATCTGATCCATCAGCTGTCCGATATCCTGCAAGCTTTCCTTCTCAATGGAATGTACCGTATTTGTCATATCAATCACATTTGCGCTGAGGTACTGCGCCGCAAGCTCATACGCCAGCTTCGCTCTGGCACTCTGCTCATAAAAAAGCATGATAACAGATTTTCCCTGCAAATGCGGTGTTTTCTTATCCTTCTGGTTCAAAATATATTTCATCGTTTCGGCAGTCCCAAGAATATAGCGGATATCATCCGCAGACATTCCCCGTAAGCCGAAAAAATCCTTCTTATGCAGCGGCATGTTACTCCCTCCTACTTATTTCCGCAGTCGTTCCAGCAATGCTTCAAAATAAGGCGGCAAAGGTGCCTCAAATTCCAGATATTCCCCTGTGCGCGGGTGAATAAAGCCCAGCACACGGGCATGCAGTGCCTGTCCCTCTAAGTGAATCGGCTGCTTCTTCGGGCCGTATACCATGTCACCCAGAAGCGGATGCCCGATATAGGTCATGTGTACGCGAATCTGGTGCGTCCGCCCCGTTTCCAGCTGCGCCTCAATCAGTGTAAATTTCTCCATTCTTTCGATCACGCGGTAATGCGTCACCGCATGGCGGCTGTGCTTCTGCGTCACCGCCATTTTCTTTCTGTCCTGCGGATTTCTGCCGATAGGCTCGTCCACCGTCCCCTCGTCCTCCGTAAAACCGTTGTAGACCACCGCATTATATTTTCTCGTAATGCTGTGCTCTGCAAGCTGTGCCGCCAGAGACTGATGCGCCATATCGTTTTTCGCAACCATCAGCACCCCGGAGGTATCCTTATCAATGCGATGCACGATTCCGGGGCGTTTCTCCCCGTTAATGCCGCTCAGCTCGTCTCCGCAGTGAAACATCAGCGCATTGACCAATGTGCCGCTCGTATGTCCGGGAGCCGGATGCACCACCATCCCCTGTGGCTTATTCACCACGATGACATCCGCATCCTCATATAAAATATCCAGCGGGATATCCTCCGGCAGAATTTCAACCTCCTTCACCTCAGGCACCTCTACATCAATGATGTCCCTCTCCCGCAGCTTATAATTTGCTTTTGTCCTTCCGCCGTTCAGCGTGATATGCCCTTCCTCAATCAGCTTCTGCACACCGCTGCGCGAAAGATTTTCCATGGCATCCGCAAGAAAAACGTCAATTCTTGTCCCAACGTCCTCCTGCTCCGCCCCAAAGGTAAAATATTCCATTTCATTCATCCTTTTTCTTCTTCAAATCCAAATCCTCATCCTTCAGCACAAATACAATCAGAAGCACCATCAGGATGACCCCTGCGACAACATAAATATCTGCCACATTAAACACAGGCCAGTCAAAGAAGGTGAATTCAAAAAAATCCACCACATAGCCGCGGCATACGCGGTCAATAATATTGCCGACCGCGCCCGAAAGCACCAGTAAAAGTGCCGCGCGCAGGGGAAGATATGCCTTCTTTTTCGGCAGTGTGCGGTAAAAATAAATCAGCGCACCGGCGATTACGCCTGTCAGCACCAGAATCAGCCACCTCTGCCCGGAGAGCATCCCGAAGGCAACCCCTCTGTTTTCCACAAACGTCAAATCCAGAAAGCCGTCCACCACCGTCATGCTGTGAATCGGCTTCAGGCTTCCCAATGCCCAGAGCTTTGTTCCCTGGTCTAATAAAATCAGCAGTATCGTTATCAAAATCGGTATCATATT
>UMKM01015825.1_pt1 | contig 13397 bp, 11 predicted proteins | sample 1966331 | NCBI WGS metagenome assembly UMKM01 (sample SAMEA4836176, study PRJEB28245) | human gut metagenome | biome: gut microbiome; material: fecal sample | place: Denmark | collected 2008 | reverse complement strand
ATGGCCCTTTCCTCGATCTCCGGGTGATCCGCCACCCATGCAAACCTTGTACTGGGATCGTCCTTCACCCGTTTTACCACATTGGGGCCCGACGCCGTGGAGGCGATCTCCCCATAAAGCTCCGGATCAAATTTCCGGGCCGCCTCTTTTAATGCGGTCCAGTTACTGGGATAGGCCCAGAACAGCCGTTTCGTCTGGGTCTCTGTCAACGGCGACGGCAGGGTATCGTATTCATAAATGTCATACCGGTCCACCTGCTTCCATCCCTTTCCTCCGTCCAGACAGTAAAACGGGGCCGTTGCCTTCTGGGGCCATACACTGGAGGCCCTGGCCGGGAGGGGAAACGGCACAGCCAGGACCAGCAGGACTGCGGCCATGACCAGGGCCATCCCCCTTTTTACCGATTTTTTATTCCAAATGCTTTCCATCATATCCATGTCCTTTCTTAGCCTCCCGGCCAGGAAAACAGCCTGCTGGGACCGGCCTACCGTCCCTCCTCCAGATCCCTTCCCAGGACCTGTACCTTTCCGTTTACGGTCCAGGCTCCGGAGCCGTCCACCGTATACCCGTCTGGCGTCACTGCGTCCGACAGCATCCTGCCGCTTTCCGGCTCCAGGTAATAGCACCTTCCGTTGATCCAGTTCCATCCGGTCAGCATTCTGCCGCTGGGGCCGAAGGCGTACCAGCTTCCCCCGATCCTGTGCCAGCCTGTATACATGCGCCCCAGACTGCCATCGGAAATATCATGGAGATAATACCAGTTTCCGTCTGACGGGTCCTGGAACCAGCCAGTCACCATGGCCCCGTCGCTGGAAAACCGGAACCAGGACGTGCTTTCCTGGCCCTCGCCCGCATACGGATTGTGGATATAGGCCCATTCACCGGCATAGGTACGCCCGCCGCCGGTGAAGATCCACCTTCCCGAGCCGTCCTGTACCCATACGCCTGTGACGCTTCCTTTGGGAGCCTGTACGTCCGCCGTCTTTTTCCCTGTGGTGGTGATCCCCGAAGAAGCGCTGCCCGAAGAGTGGCCTCCGGAGCTGCCGGAGCCTGATGGACGGTATGTCCGGTCCTCCATTCTGAAATTCAGGACCACTGTGACCTCCTTCTTCTTATCCCCAGAGCCCACAACAGCCGCCGTAGTTTTCTGTGCAGAATACGGATATTTCTTCATGGCCTCCTGGATCCATCCGGCATTCACTGCCGGAGTTACCAGTCCGTCCCCGCTGACGGACAGAAGCTCTCTGTCAGCCTTCCACTCCAGCTCCGGCCAGTCCTCCTCCGCTTCCCCCTCCGGCATCTGGGGATACAGGACTGCCGTCACCTTCTGGCTCCCGGTCCCAGTCCATGTAAGCACCGGATCCGAACGGCGTCCGGTCTTGGTAAGCACCATGTCAAATTCCAGCTTTTCCCGGTCCGTCTGGATCTCCTCCGCCAGTACCTTTGTCTGATCCACCGTCACAAACGATACCTCCGCCCGGCAGGACGCCGTCTGCCTGTTTCCCAGGGAATCATCTGCCGTGACGGTCACAAAGGCCGTCCTCTTTCCTTCCCCGCTCCGTCTGGCATAGGGATCTGCCTCGTGGACCGCGTCATCCGCTGCCATGATATCCCGGATCCACCGGGTGTCCTTCACGGCCTCCACTCTGGCGTTTTTATAATCCTCCTCCGTATTTCCCTGCCTGTAGCCTCCGGCGTCCACCCGGATCACATTTTTATCGTCCACAGACCAGGAAACATCTCTTTTATCAAAATGATCCGGAGAAAAAACGGCGCTCAGTGTCTGCGGGCCGGTGACCGTCACTGTATCCACCGGAGCTTTTCTGTCTCCCGTCAGTGTCCTTGTGACTGTAAAGAAAAGCTCCTCCCGGTCTAAGGAGGCCCCCTCTGCCGCCACCCGGGTCCTGTCCTTTATCTGGAAGGTGACCGGGATCCGGCAGTTGGCGGTCAGGGGCTTTCCCTCAAAGCTGGCTGCCGGCCTGGTCTTTGCAGTCAGCACAGCCAGACCTCCCAGGGTACCGTTTCCATATATGGTATCGGGGATCGGATACTTAAACCCCTTATCTGCCTGTTCCTTCTCCGCCTTCTCTATGATGTCCCGGAAAAAACCGGCCTTCAGATCCAGCTCCAGGGATGCGCTCATCTCCGTATAGCCCTCGCTGTCCTCATCGGGATTCTGCTTTAAAAGAAGAAGTTCTCCGTCGTCCACGCTCCACTGGACACAGCTGTCGGCCACATCGTTGTTCTTATCCACAACTGCCTCCACCTTCACCTCCTGGACCTTCGTTCCCTCCTCCAGACTTCCATTTATGTATCTGGCGATCAGCTTTCCCGCGTCATTTCTAACCTCTGTGACGATGGAGGGGGACTTTCTGTTCCCGGTCCTCTCCTCTGTCACATGGAAGGCCAGCTCCTCCGGCGTCACCCGGATATCTGCCGCCACCTTTTTATACACGGCCGAAATTTCCGTATCATGCTCCGGCATCACAAAGGTATAGGAGCCGCCTGTCTGATACGCCATGGGTGTTTTCCCGCCCCCGGCTCCCGTGTAAAAGGGAACTCCGTCCATCTGGTATTTCTCCTCCCCGGTATTTCTGGGGGCCGTGATCACTGTGACCGTATCTCCTGCCGCCACAGCCCCCCGGTGGGACTTATCCAGCTCCTTACTGTAAGCGGATCCGCCCCGGGCCGTCAGCGACGCCACATCATAATAATTCTGTACGTTGGCCGCCGTATCGATCTGGAGCACCGATACCAGGAAGCCTCTGGCCGGCCGTCCCGTCTTTCCCGGTGCAAAATGGTCAGGGGAAAATTCCATTTCCTTCACCGAATCCTCTGTGTCGATCACATGAAGCGCTCCTTCCTCCAGCTCCTCATAGAAGTACCGTTCCTCCTCCGGCCTGGTGCTCTGTCCCTGGACCAGAGTAAACCCATTGTCCTTCCCGTGCCAGAAGCCGATATGGGCGTCATAGCCAAACCGGTTATCGTCCGGGATCCCGGAGCCGCAGACTCCGGCCATGATCTTTTCCTCTGTATCCGCGAACAGATAGGCCAGATCCGCCCCGGCCTCCGTTCCATACCGGAAATGAAAGCCCGTATCATGGGTCCCGATGAATGTTCCCTCCCGTGCGCTGCTCCCCAGGCCCGAGCTGGCGATCCTTCCCTCAAATCTGGCCACCTTCATTTTGCCCGAGGCATATTTTCCCGTCACGCCCCCAATGGCCTGGGATCCGCTTCCTCCAATGCTCCCCATGACGTGGACATTGAAAATATCCGTATCGTTCTGGAAGCCTGTGATCCCTCCTACATAGCCGCCGCCCTGGATCCTGGCGTTCAGGCTGTCTCCGGTATTTACCGTGCAGTCTGAGATCACAGAGCCTGCGGCCTTTCCGGCGATCCCCCCGGCAAAGGTCTCCTTTCCCTTTCCCAGGTCCATGGCCACATGGTCCGCCGTACAGTTTTCCACCACCGTATCCGCGATCTCCCCGGCGATCCCGCCGGTATTTCCTGCTGTCTTTAAGGCTCCGGCCACAGCCACATTCCGGATCACACTGTCCTGTACGCTGCCGGCCAGGATCCCGGCCGTTTCTCCCGCCGTGATCACATGCCCGGGACTCACTGTAAGATCTGTGATCTCTGAATCCCTTACGGCCCCGAATAATCCCATATGGCTCCAGTCCGGGCGGTAAAGGCGGAAATTGGAAATGGTCTTTCCATTGCCGTCAAAACGCCCCTGGAAGGCCGGGATATGATCCAAATGGATCTGGGAGCTGTTCCTGTAAAAGCCTATGGGGATCCATTCCATTCCTCCCAGATCGATGTCCCTTGTAAGCTCAAAGCAGGACCCGGAATAATCGCCCGGATACGTTCCCTCCCCCTCTTTGATCTCCATTCCCATGGCCGCAAGCCTGGAAAGACCCATGAGCTGTGCCTTTGTGGAGATCTGGAACGGCTTTTCCCGGCTTCCGTCCCCTCTGGTCCCATCCAGAAATCCCAGGTCTCCGACCCAGTTTTCCCACAGATCTTTGGACTCCGGCATCAGAAACGGACGGCCCAGGGCATTGGAGCCTGTGATCCTGCGGACGTGTTCCGTCTGCTCCCAGGCAAATCCTTTCATCGGATCTCCCAGCACCAGACCTGCGCACAGGCAGAATACTGCTGCCCGGCCGGCCTTCCCGGCCAGTCTCATTTTCATTTCACGTTTTTCAAACTGCATACGTTTTCCTCCTGTTACAATAGAAATCCATACCCTCTGTTCCCAGTGCCTGCCAGATCCCGGAGCACCAGCTATGACTGCGGCAGACAATACGCCGGACGGAGGCCGAAGCTTCCGTCAGAAACCTCTGCCGGGCCTATGGTCCCATCCCTCAGATCCACCGCATATGCCTCCGTTCCATAGGTGAAGCCTCCGTTTTCTCCCTCCTGGTAAACAGGAGTCCTGAGCCAGTATCCCCGGCTGTACGGACTTTCCTCTGACACTGTGTCCCACAGTTCCTCCCTGTATTCCAGCGCCTCCTCCACCGACAGAAGGAACATCCGGTCTGACATCATCTGCGGAAGGAGCGTATATTTCACCAGCTCCGTTTCCGCCGCCTCTCCCTCCGTACCTGGAGACGTCTGCCCGAGAAAAGCCGTGCGGACCCCGACGTTTACAGGCATAAGGGCAGCGGCTCCCATCTGGAGACCGGCTTCTCCCGTACAGCTGTCCCGGAGCCATTTCCGTATCTCTGAGTCCCTATAATTATTGTTTTTTCCAAATGTGATGATCTTTTTCTGGGAATCTGTACTGTCCATATCTGACCGTATGACAGTTTCGCATAAGAATAATGCGCATTTCTGATGATCGGATCCTGCACTGCTGTAATCGTCGTCCACGCACCGGAACTGGTATGTGTCCTTCCCGAGCCTTCTCGTCTGGATGTCGCCCACGGCCCACCGTCCTGTCTCGATTGGTTCATCCCCGTTCAGAGGATCCCTGCACCGGTCACAGAGCCTGTCCCGGTCCGCATCCAGGTGCCCCAAGGCGGCCGGGGACCGGATCTTTCTCAGCCCGCAGAGGCGGCAGGTCAGTTCCTCCTTTCCTCCCCAGAGACAGGTCCCGGCCTCCAGGATCCTGGTCTCCCACCGGTGGGTACACGCTTCCTGGTCCGGCCGCCGCTCAAACCCGATGCGGCAGGTCACATATCTGCGGCCGTTTTCCTCATATTCCTCGATTTTTGTGTTGGAAATATTGACGGCGGCCGGGAACATCTGGGCGATCACCAGGGTCTCCGGCTCGTAATCCTCCCCGGTGATAAAAAACTCCTCCCTCTCCTTCCCGGCTCCTGCGGAAACCAGTTCCATAAGAAGGCGGCGGCATTCCTGGTCTCCGGAAACCATATATTCCGTCTCTCCGGACATCCGCTCCTTATCCAGCAGCCCGGCATAGGATTCCATATCCAGGCAGAAAGCCCTTCCTGTACAAAGCCCCGACAGGACAGCCGCCGCCCCGGCCGCTGCCAGAACTCCCCCTATTCTCTTTTTTTTCATAATACCTCCAGGATCTTTTGGCTGATGACGCCAAAGCATTGTGTGTGTTCAAAGAAATGAATTTAGAATATTTACAGACAGTATACCATGTCCTCCGGACATGGTACCCCTCCGGGTGAATTGGGCGCCTGGATTTTCGCGGTGTACACGAAAACCAGATGCGCGGTGGTATAATGTCTGTTTTACAGACAGTATACCATTCACCTTTCCGGTGTGTCCATGGCGGATCCATAAAAAATGCATGGTAAAAACCATGCATTCCGCCAAACTTGATAGTAATAAAAAAATGATTTCCTGTCATTCTGCCAGTCCATCGGAAGGCAGCCGGGCAGAAAAGCCATGGTCCCGGGGCAGGACCACGGCTCCGCCTCCGGCTGCCTATGGCTGCTGTTCTCCAAAGGTCAGCCGTTCCAGCTCCCCCGTAGTTGTGATCCCCTGGTCCACCAACCGCAGAAGATCGTCCCGCAGCGTCCTCATTCCCAGGATATTTTCTGCATAGGAGGCGATCTCCTCCTCCCGGCAGCCTCCGGCGATCATTGTGCGGATGGTCTTATCCACCGCCAGTACCTCGTGGACAGCGGTCCGCCCCCTGTATCCCGTATAGCCGCAGCGGGCGCAGCCTGTTCCGTACCGGATCCGGCGGATCCCCGGCCCCAGAAGCTTCCTTTCTTCCCCGTCCGGCTCCCTTTCTGTCTTACAGTCCGGGCAGATCTTCCTTACAAGCCTCTGGGCCAGGATGCCGCTCAGACTGCTGGCAGCCAGATACGGCTCCGCTCCCATGTCCAGCATCCGCACCACAGTCCCCGCCGCGTTGTTCGTATGAAGCGTGGAAAGCACCAGATGCCCCGTCACCGCGGCCCGGACACTGGTCTTCAGCGTCTGGCTGTCCCTGGTCTCTCCCACCATGATCACGTCCGGATCCTGTCGCAGAGCAGCCCGGAGCCCCGTTTCAAACGTAAGCCCGGCCTGGCTATTGACCTGCATCTGGCTGATGCCCCGGATGTGCTTCTCCACTGGATCCTCAATGGCCACTATGTTCACCGGAAGCTCCGCCAGCCTCTCCAGGATCATATAAAGCGTCGTCGTCTTGCCGGAGCCTGTGGGCCCGGTGATATAAAAGATCCCGTTGGGCCGCTTTAAGATATCCAGTACCTTTCCATAGTTTTCCTCACTCATGCCGAAGGTTTCCGGGCTGTCGATGACTGTATCTGTATTCAGAAAGCGGAGGACTGCTTTTTCGCCGTGTATGGTGGGGATCACACTGACCCGCAGATCCGCCAGACTCCCCTGGATGGGGGCCCTTATGTGGCCGTCCTGGGGAAGCCGTTTTTCCGCAATGTCCATATCCGCCATGACCTTCACACGGGTAAGGATCATGGGATGGTGCCTCATTTCCATGGCCGCGCATACCTTAAGCTGCCCGTCTGTGCGCATCCGTACAGTCATCTGCTCCTCTCCCGGCTCCAGATGGATGTCGCTGGCCTTTTCCCGGAGCCCCAGGGCCAGCAGATTATCCACAAACCGCACCGCCATGTTTTCTCCGCCCTCCAGGCCCTTTAAAATTTCCGTTTCCCTCATGAATCTCCTCCATCTATGTACCAGACTGCCGGACAGGAAGCTCCCTCCGCTTCCCCTGCGGCGGCCTGCCCGGTCCTTTCGCTGCCTTCGAGCCTTCCAGTTCCATAAAAAGGAACGTTCAGAAGCTCCACCCTTCCAGTCCTCTCATATAGAAGCTCTTCTCCCTGGTTTACCCGTACTGTCAGCCAGAGGCTTCTTTCTCCTGCTGCCCGGATCCCGAGCTCCACATCGGAAAAGCTCCCGAACGTATCCCCGTCGATGCGCTTCCACGGCTTTTCCGAAAGCGATACACATTCCGCGTATCTGAGCTCCCCGGCTGCCAGCTCAAAGACCGCGTCCCCCCTCATGGCCGCTGCCGTTTCCCCGGACAGCCTGCGGACTGTCCGCTGGGCCATGAGCATCAGGGGAAGGGCTGTCAAAAGCACCGCTCCTGCCAACATGGCAGCCGCCATCAGCTCCACCAGCGTAAATCCCCTGGTCCCCTTCATTCTGTCTCCCTCTGATCCGAAAACACAGGATCCAAAGACTGCCGTTCCAGCTCTCCTGTTCCCGGCTCCATTCCAAAGCCATAGATAAAAAGCTCTCTGTTACGGCCTGTAACCGTCTGGCGGCGCACACAGCCCTCCCCGGAAATGACAGTTCCGTCCCATGTCCGCATCCTAAAGCGTGCAGGGACCTCCTGGACCGTATCCGTATCCTTCAGCTGCTCCGCCCGCCTTTCCATACGAAGGCCAAAGGAGATCCCCAGGCTCAGAATGCCCGAGGCCATCATCACCAGAGCCACAGCTGTGACCGCCTCCACCAGCGCGTATCCCTTCTTTCCCATTTTCATTCCTCCAAAGGCTCTGCCGGAGCATACCGCACCGGCCTCCACACCGGCGCTGCCGCAGATGAAGGCGTGGCCCCTCCGCCGCTTCCTTCCGTTTTCTCCAGAAGCAGGGAGACGGCCTCCGTCTGTCCTCCATAGGCGCACATCCCGTACAGGACCAGATTTCTGCCTTCCTCTCCGGCCCAGACGGTGACCGGAACCGTAAACGTTCCCAGACCGTCCTCCGGGATCACCTCTAACTCCGCTTTCTCCGGCTCCATTTTCTCTCCCGGTCTGTTTCCTTCCATAATATCCTGCGCCAGAAGCCTCACCGCTGTCAGAGCCCCATCCCGGGCCACATTTTTCTCCAGAGTCCTCACGGTCTGCCGGTTCAGGGCCCGCCCAGACGCAAACAGGACGGAAGCCATCACCAGAAATACCAGGATCACCGCCAGGGCCTCCAGCATGGCTGACCCCTTCATCCTCCGGAGCCGGCCTGCCCGACAGCGGAAAATCCCCTTCCCGCGCCGGGGCCGTCCATTCCTATCCCATGTACCCATACATCCTCCAAAGCGGAACCATGATCCCCAGAAGGACTGCGCCGATGACCGCTCCCAGCCCCAGGATCATCACCGGCTCCACCAGGCTCACCAGACGGGAAACAGCCATATCCGCCTCGTATTCAAAGCTGTCCGCAGTATTTTTTAACATCACATCCAGCTTTCCCGTTTCCTCCCCTGTGAGGACCATGAGAGCCAGCCTCCGGTCCAGCCCATCCACATCTTTTATAGCCAGGCTGAGGGCCTCCCCGTTCTTAAGCCGTTCAGACAGGAACCGGGTCTGAAGTTCCACATACCGGTTTCCCACGGTCCTGCCTGCCGTTTCCAGACACGTCAGCATGGGGATGCCGCCGGCATACAGAATGCTTAAGGATCCCGCAAACCGGAAGGTATAGACCGATCTCAGGAGCCTTCCGGCCACTGGAAGCCTCAGACGCAGACGGTCCAGAAACAGCCGGAGCCTCCGTTTTTTACCCGCACGTTCCCAGACCGCCGTCCACAGGACCGTGAAAACCAGGACCAGATACCACCATTCCTTCAGAAATATACTGGCCGCCATGAGAAAACGGGTGAACCACGGAAGCTCCATCTCTCCAAACAGCGGCTCCAGCGTGGGCATGATCACGAGAAAAACAGCCAGAACCAGAAAAACCGACAGGACCCCCAGAAATTTCGGGTACAGGAGCGCTCCCTGGATCCGGCGCTGCATCCGGTGCTCCTTCCGGTAATGGACCGCCAGCCTTCCGGCCATTTCCTGCACGGTCCCTCCCGCCTCCCCTGCCCGGATCATGCTGACGGCCATTTCCGGGAACACGCCCGTCTGCTCCATAGCGCTGCTGGCCAGGGTCCCCTTCTCCATCTTCCCGCGGAGCTCTTCATATATTTTCCGGAACCTTCTGCTGTCCGTACAGTCCCTAAGGATCCCCAGAGCCCTGCATAACGGGATTCCCGAGCCGGTCATCACCGCCATCTGCTGGAAAAAATCAGCCAGCTCCCCGGATCTCCATTCCTTTTTTCTTTTAATGCCTTCCATATATATGTCTCCCTGCGCGTACTCAGCCAAAAAGCCCCGCATACCAGAAAAAGATCCTCTCTCCATAAAACAGGCTGATCCCAAGTCCCAGGCACAGGGCCGGGCCAAAGGCCATATGGGCCCCCTCCCCAGGCTTCGCCCGTCCCGACGCCAGAAGCCATACCGCCTCCAGCCCGCCCAGCAGAAAGCCAAGGAACACGCCGGGAAGGAGCACCCTCCAGCCCAGATAAAAGCCCATGATGGAAAGCAGAAGGATATCTCCGCCGCCAAAGGCTTCCTTTACGACCATGCATAATGTATACATAGGAACCGACACACAGACCATGCCCATCAGACGCTCCCCCACAGGCAGCCCCGGAAAAAGAAAAAAGTCCGCCAGGGCGCATATGGCCAGAGCGCCGCTTAAGGCGTATGGGATCTCCATGGTCCTCCCATCGATCCAGCCAATGACTGCCAGCAGACCCGCCGTGACGAGCTCCAGTAAAAGTTCTTCCATTCCTTTCCTCCACGATCCGTATCATATCCCCGGGCCATCCCTCAGGCCGTCTGCCCCGGCTTCCAGTATAGCAAAAGCGCCGCACATCTTTTCATGCGCCGCGCCAGAGTTTATGCTTCTGTATATGTCCCGTCCACGGTATCAAAGACCCAGTCTGAGCCTTCACCATGAAAGACGACAGCCGTACAGGCGGCTCCGTCCCTTCCGTTTTCCAGGTAAATGGAAAAGGTCCCGGCAGAGCCTCTGCTCCCCGGCGTTCCCTCTCCGGACCCGATTCCGCCAACACCGGAAAGCTCCTCCACATCCTTCAGAAACCTTTCCATATCCAGGTCCTCCACTGTGACCGTGCCTTCTCCAGCCTTCAGAAAAGCCTCCTCCAGACAGGACTGGGCCGCCACATAAATGGCCCGGCATTCAGACAGATGCTCTGCCGCCCTGGCCTTTTTCACATAGCCCGCAAAAACCGGAGTTGCCGCAGCGGCCAGGACCGCCATGATCACGATCACGACCATCAGCTCCACCAGAGTAAACCCCTTCTTTGCTTTCTTCATCCTGCTGTCCTCCCAGATCGTACTCTCCCGCCGTCAAATGCGCGTCAGCACCCTAATCTTAATAAAATTGCCAGAATTTGTCAATCTTATCCAGATATTGCGGATAAATGGAGGATCCGGCTGCAGATCTTTTCCAAAAGCTCCTGGGAATGGCTCACTGCCACCAGAGAGATCCCCCGGCTCTGGGTCTCCTTTAAAAGGGCGCTCCAGATCTGCCTCTGGGTGATCAGATCCAGCATAGCCGTAATCTCATCGGCCAGAAGGATCTCCGTTCTCTGTCCCAGGGCCCGGGCGATGCTAAACCGCTGGAGCTCTCCGCCGGATACCTCCGCCGGATACCGTTCCTTCCACTCCTCCAGGATCCCCATTTCCTTTTCTATACGCCCTCTCATGATGCCGCCGTCCTCCGGCCAGTCCCCCTCCGCCAGCACCGTTTTCAGCCGTCTGGCCGGGTTTACCGAAAGCTCCGGGTGCTGCCAGATCATCTGGACCGGAACGTATCCCCGGAAGCGCTCCAGAGGAGTCCCGTCCAGCAGCACCTCCCCGCTTTCCGGCCTTTCATATCCGGCCAGGATCTTTAAAAGCGTAGTCTTTCCAAAGCCGCTGGGGGCCATGATCCCCACCCGTTCCCCGCTTTCCACAGTCAGATCCACGTGGGCCAGGACCTGTCTCTCTCCTTCCCCGTACCTAAAGGAAATATCCCTTGCTTCCAGCTTCATCGTCCATATTCCTTTCTCATATATTCCAGGATCCCTTCATCGGGGACACCGCCCTCCCGGTCATTTTCCAAAGCGTCCGCGGACGGCCACTTCCCCGGCATGGACCGGCAAAGGGCTTTTGTATACGGATGCTTCAGCAGACCTTCATCCAGAAAGGAGAAGGCTTCTGTTTCCTCCACGGTCCTGCCTCCGTAAAGCACCGTCACCCGGTCCGCCGACCGGACCGCCAGCTCCAGATCATGGGTGATGAGGAGCACACCGGCCCCCCGGTCTGCCATCCGCCTGAAATGATCCATGACCCCCATGGCCGTTTTCTTATCAAGCCCCGGCGTGGGCTCGTCGGCAATGACTAACGCTGCGTCCTCCATGGCCGCCGTGGAGATCAGCACCCGCCTGGCCATGCCGCCCGAAAGCTGGAAGGGGTACTTGTCCATGACCTCCAGACCCAGTCCACAGGCGTGCAGGATATTTTTGCATTTTTCCAGAATTTCCGGATTTTTTCTTCCTTTTGTTAGCTGCTGCCCGGTCTTCATCAGCGGATCCAGATACGTCACGCTCTGGGGCACCAGGACCAGCTCACGGCCCCTCAGCCGCCGGACACGCCCACTGGTCAGCGGCGTTCCTTTAAACAGGATCTCCCCGCTCATGGAGGCATTATATGGAAGGATCCCCATGACCGCGTGGGCCAGCAGGCTCTTTCCCGATCCGCTGGCACCCACCACGGCCACGATCTCCCCGCTCCGGATCCTCAGATCCAGGTCTGTGACCGCCTGAATCTCCTTCCGTCCAAAGCCCCGGTCATACTGGGTGAAGGATACGGACAGGCCCTTTACTGTGAGGATCTCCTCCTCTGCTCTGTGATTCTCCATATGTTCCTCCTCTTTACTCATGGACACTGCCCGGAGCCGCCATCCGGCATATAGTCTGCCCCGCATAATGGAACATCAGCACCACCGCCGTCAGAAGAAGCCCCGGAAACAGCGCCAGCCACCATTTTCCCATGGCCAGATATTTCATGCTCTCCGATAAAATGATCCCAATGGCCGGTTCCTCCGGCGAAAGGCCGAACCCCAGAAAGGTGATGCTGGCCTCGTGGAGGATGGCATGGGGGAACATGAGGATCAGCCCGGTGATAAACTGCGGCAGAAGATTCGGTGCCATATGATGGAACGCAAGATAAGCCCTGCTCTTTCCCAGCTTCCCGGCGATCCGGATATACGGACTCTCCCGGAGCTGGAACACCTCCCCGCGGATCAGCCTGGCCAGAGACGCCCAGTGGGTAAGTGCGATGCCAAGGGTCACGCCCCAGAAGCCCTTTCCGCAGGCAAAGGAGATCAGGATCAGAAGCAGCATGTGGGGGATCCCCATGACCAGATCGATCAGAAGGGTCACAAGCCCGTCCACTGCCCGTCCCAGGACCGCGGCCGAAAGCCCAAGGAGAAAGGCGATGACCGCGCTGACCGCAGCCGTTAAAAGTCCCAGGCGGATGCTCATGGAAAGGCCCGCCACAGTACGGACAAACATATCCCGCCCCATCCAGTCAGTGCCGAACAGATATCCGGCACAGGGAGGAAGGTTCTTCCTTGAAAAATCCGTGACCGATGCCGCATCCTGCCATACATACCCAAAAACGGCCACCAGGAGCAGGAACAGGACCGACGCCCCAAACAATACCATGGAAAAAAGGCGGCGGTTCCCCAGCCTCTTCCCGTTTTCTCTTTTCTTCATACCGCTCATCGGGCCGCTCCTTTCCGGATCCTGGGATCCACGATTCCATAAAGAACGCTGGCCGCCAGGTTCCCGGAAGCTGCCAGTACCGCCGTGACCACTGTGATCCCCAGAAGAAGGGGCACGTCGCTTCCCAGTCCGGCTGTCACTGCCGCCTGGCCCAGTCCCGGATAGGAAAATACCTGCTCCACCAGAACAGAGCCGCCGATGATCTCGCTGATGGATGCAAACTGCAAGGTCATGGCAGGGATCAGCACATTCCGGAGGCCGTGGCGGAGGACGATGGACGTTTCCGACTCTCCTCTGGCCCTGGCAAACAGCACAAAGTCGCTTTCCATGATGCTGACCATTTTTTCCCTGGTATGGAGGGCCACTGAGGAGATCCCCGTAAGACT
>UMKM01026364.1_pt1 | contig 13408 bp, 10 predicted proteins | sample 1966331 | NCBI WGS metagenome assembly UMKM01 (sample SAMEA4836176, study PRJEB28245) | human gut metagenome | biome: gut microbiome; material: fecal sample | place: Denmark | collected 2008 | reverse complement strand
GGCACGACCATCGAGGCGACGAGGTTCGAGCATCCGACGTTCACGACGGGCGACCGCTTCGTCTTCGAGCAGACGGTCTCCTATCCGATGCGCGGCGCGGGCTGGTTCGTCGTGCCCAAAGGCACCTTCCTCGGCACCTGGTACCAGCTCGAGAACCTGGACCGCGACGGGGGCCGCTTCACCAACAAGGATCCGCACCGCACGACGCCGATGTTCAGCCTTGACGCCGGCCTCGTCTTCGACCGCGACGCCGTCTGGTTCAACCGCGAGGCGTACCAGACGCTCGAGCCGCGCGTCTACTACGCGTACGTGCCGTACCGCAATCAGGATGACCTGCCCGTCTTCGACACGACGATCGCCGACCTGAACTTTGCAACGCTCTTCTCGGAGAACATCTTCTCCGGCTACGACCGCGTGAGCGAGGCCAACCAGCTGACGAGCGTGCTCACCACCCGCTACATCGACAAGACGAGCGGCCTCGAGCTCTTCAAGGCCAGCGTGGGCCAGCGCAACTACTTCTCGGACCAGCGCGTCAACTTCTACACACCGGACGACACCCAGATGCGCGAAAGCCCGCTTCGCACCGACGTTCGCAGCGACCTGCTCGCGAGCGTGGGCGCGCGTCTGACGCGCTCGATCACGTCGGACGTGAGCGGCCAGTACTCCTCGGCGATGAGCCGCTGGGTGAAGGCCAAGGCAGGCGTCAGGTGGCAGCCGCGCCCGATGTCCCTCGTCGGCCTCTACTACCGCTACAACTACTCGTCCGAGCGCGACTACACGGACTATCAGAACGACTACATCAAGCAGATCGACCTGGCGGTCCAGTGGCCGATCACGAACCGTCTGTTCGGCCTCTTCCGCTACAACTACTCGCTCCTGCAGGACAAGCCCATCGAGATGATCGGCGGCGTCGAGTACCTGCACGACTGCTGGACGCTTCGTTTTGCCGCACAGCGCTACACGACGACGTCCAACAACGACGAGACCAACTTCTTCTTACAACTCGAGCTCAACGGCTTGGGTAGTATTGGCACAAGCCCGCTTTCTGAACTCCAGAGGAACATCAAGGGTTATCAGACCACCACCCGTGTTCCCGACAAGATTGGACAGTACGATTACTATGAATAAGCTCAAGACCATTGCCGTGCTGACGATGAGCATGGCCGCCCTCAGCACCGCCTTCGCCGCCGAGCAGGCCGTTACCGAATCTGCGCAGGCGGCTCCCGTCGTCCAGCCGCAGGCCGGCAACGTCGAACTCGACCGCATCGTGGCGGTCGTCAACAACGACGTCATCACGGACCGCGAGCTTCAGGGGCGCACGCACGTCGTCGCCATCAACCTGCGCCGCCAGAACATCCAGCTCCCGCCGATGGAGCAGCTCCGCGCCCAGGTGCTTGAACGCCTGATCTTCGAACGCGCCATCAAGCAGCGCGCCCGCGAAACCGGCATCCGCATCGACGACCAGATGGTCAACGCCTCCATCGAGCAGATCGCCCGTCAGAACAACCTGTCGGTCGACCAGCTCCGTCAGCGTCTGATGGCCGACGGCGTCTCCTTCTCCTCCTTCCGCGAGGAGATCCGCGACGAAATCACGACGCAGCGCCTGCGCGAACGCGAGGTCGACGCCAAGATCCAGATTCCCGAAAGTGAAATCGACGCCTACCTCGCCGAGCAGGCCGGCTTCACGACGGGCAACACGACGGAATTCCACATCCAGCACATCCTGATCCCGATCGACCATCCCGACAACACCGAAAAGCTCAAGAAGCATGCCGAGGAGATCGCCGAGCGCGCCCGCGCAGGCGAGGACTTCGCCATGCTCGCCGCCACCTACTCGCGCGCCTCCGACGCGCTGCAGGGCGGTGACATCGGCTGGCGCAACCTGCAGTCGCTGCCCAACGTCATGGCCGACGTGCTCAAGGAATCCCCCAGGAAAGGCGTCTACATCATCAAGGGCAAGGACTCCTGGGACGTCATGCGCGTCTCCGACACCCGTGACGGCGTTCAGTTCAAGCTCGCCGGCGGCCCGGTCGAACAGACCCACGCCCGCCACATCCTGATGCTCGTGAGCGACATCACGCCCGAAGGCGAGGTGATCCACCGCCTCAACGACATCAAGCGCCGCATCGACGCGGGCGAGTCCGACTTCGCCACGATGGCTCGCCTGCACTCGGTCGACAACAGCGCGACCCGCGGCGGCGACCTCGGCTGGCTCCAGCCCGGCGACACCGTGCCCGAATTCGAAAAGGCCATGAACTCGCTCAAGCCCAACGAGGTCTCCGAACCGATCAAGTCCCAGTTCGGCTACCACCTCATCCAGGTGATCGAGCGCCGCATGGAAAAGAACGGCAATCCGCAGCGCATGCGCATCGCCGCCCGACAGCAGCTTCGCGAGAAGAAGCTCGGCGAGGCCGTCTACAACTGGCAGCGCGAGCTCCGCGACCGCGCCTACGTTGAAATCCGTGACAGCCACTACTGAGGCGAACCATGACTGAACTCCGGTCCGTTGCCGTCACGACCGGCGAGCCCGCCGGCATTGGACCGGAAGTCTCGCTCAAGGCCGCAGCCGCCGTGTCCGACCCGATCCTCCTGATCGGCGACCGCACGCTGCTTGAAGCCGAGGCCCGCCGCCTCGGCATCGCCTGGCCCCTGCCCGCGCACGTCTCCATCCGTCACGTGCAGCTTCGGGCGCCTGCCGAACCCGGCAGGCTTGACACCCGCAACTCGGCCTACGTGCTCGACATCCTGCGCGCAGCTCATGAAGGCGCCGCCGCAGGCGAATGGAGCGCCGTCGTCACGGCGCCCGTTCAGAAAAGCATCATCATCGAGTCCGGTGTGCCCTTCACAGGCCACACCGAGTTCTTCCAGGATCTCTGCGGCGTCAGGCGCGTCGTCATGATGCTCACGTCGAACGCCCGCACGGACGCGATGAAGGTGGCCCTCGCCACCACTCACCTGCCGATCGCCAGGCTTTCCGAGGCCATCACGGGCGAGCTGCTCGACGAGGTGCTCGACACGCTCAACACGGCGCTCGCACGCGACTACGGTCTGGCCGAGCCCCGCATCCTCGTCACGGGCCTCAACCCGCACGCAGGTGAAAACGGCCACATGGGCCACGAGGAAATCAACACGATCACGCCCGCTCTGGAAAGAGCGCGCAGCCGCGGCATTCACGCCGACGGTCCCGTGCCTGCCGACACGGCCTTCGTGCCCGGCCACTGGGACCGCTACGACGCCGTGCTCTGCATGTACCATGATCAGGGACTTCCCGTCCTCAAGCACGTGGGCTTCGCCGAGGGCGTCAACGTGACGCTCGGGCTTCCCTACATCAGGACCTCGGTCGACCACGGCACTGCGCTCGACATCGCAGGACAGGGCAAGGCGGACGACACGAGCATGATCTCCGCCCTCCGATTAGCACACTTTTTATCGAAGAACCGTGAAACAAGAATGGCTTGAAGGGCACAAGGCCCGCAAACGCTTCGGTCAGAACTTCCTTCATGACCGCCACTGGATCGAGCGCATCGTGCGCGGCATCGACCCGAAGCCGGGCGACGCTCTCATTGAAATCGGCCCGGGCCAGGCCGCGCTCACGCGCGAAGTCATCGCCTGCGCAGGCCACGAAGCCGCCGTCGAGATCGACCGCGACCTCGCCCAGTTTCTGCGCGAGCAGTTCTCCCCCGAGGAGCTCACGCTCATCGAGGCCGACGCCCTGAAACTCGACTGGACGACCGTCCTTGAGGGCCGCCGCCTGCGCATCATCGGCAACCTGCCCTACAACATCTCCTCGCCGCTCCTCTTCGCGCTCATGAGCGCTGCGGACCGCGTCATCGACCAGCACTTCATGCTCCAGCGTGAAGTGGTCGACCGCATGGTCGCCGAACCCGGCAGCAAGACTTACGGCCGTCTGAGCGTGATGCTCCAGTACCGCTACGTCATGCACAAGCTCTTCGACGTGCCGCCCGGCGCCTTCGTGCCGCCGCCCAAGGTCACGTCCTCGATCGTACGCATGGTGCCGCGCCCCGTCGAGTCGCTTCCCGAAGTCGATATGGAGATCTTCTCCCAAGTGGTCGCGCTCGCCTTCCAGCAGCGCCGCAAGACGCTGCGCAACGCGCTCTCCACCCTCATGGATGACGCCGCGATCAAACGCGCGGGCGTCAATCCCGCCGCACGCGCCGAAACGCTCGACGTGGCGGCCTTCGTGCGACTGGCACGCGAGGCGGCCAATCTGCCGCATCACGCCGACGCCGTCTGAGCCTCACTGCCCGACCTCCTCCAGTTCGGGCAGCACCTTCGCCGCGTTGAGTTTGGCGAGCTGTACCCGCCAGTCCGGGCAGAGCCTCTCCACCTCCTTCCAGAAGGCCTTCGAGTGATTGAAATGCTCGAGATGCGCAAGCTCGTGCGCGATCACGTAGGAGGCGACCGCATCATCAAGGAAGATCAGCCTCCAACAGAGCCTGATCGTATTCCTCGTCGTACAGCATCCCCATCTCATCCTCGCGCTTGAGAGACTCCACGACGCGGGCCAGTGGCGCGCACTGCCGCGATAGGCCTCCATCAGGTCGCCCAGCACCGTTTTGGCCTGCACCTTGAAAAGGGCTAGCAACGCCCTGTCGACCTCCTTCCTCGAGCATGTCTGCGGCAGCGCCAGACGAATGACGGCGTCGTCTCCCGTCACGTCGACGTACGAAGTCTTCGCCGTCGCGTCGACCGCAACGGCCGTCTTCCTGCCGCGGTAGAGAATGTACCCGCTGCCGCCTGCAATGCAGTACGCAGCGTCCAGAACTGCATGCGTCTGCGCCCGCATCCACCTGACGTACTCCCTCTTCTGAAGAATGATTTCATCGCACCGCTGAAGAACGAATTCATCGCTCAGCATCTGCGGACCGGCATAGCGGTACGGAACCGTCACCACGGGCTTGTCCTGCCTGCCATCGTAGCTCAGGATGACGCGGGTCCTGTGGCGTCGGGAGGGCTGGAACAGATATTCGATGCGCTCGCCGTCTTCCGCCGTCACGGCCCTCTGGTGCGACGTCAATCGAAGAGACAGCCCCCTGCCGGCTTCAGGCATCAATTCGTTCAAGCTCATCTTCAATCCATTTTTCGACTTCGGCCGTCACCTCATGCGGATCCCTGCCCTTCGTCTCGATGACGGGGCCGACGCTCACGGTGATCGTGCCGGGTTGCTTGGCGATGGAGTTCTTGGGCCAGCAGTGGCCTGCATTGTGGCAGACGGGCACGATGGGCGTCCCGCTCTGGCATGCGAAGCGGGCGCCGCCCGTCTTGTAGCGCACGCGCTCTCCCGGCGGCACGCGGGTGCCTTCGGGGAAGAGACTGATCCAGAAGCCCTCGCGGAGCTTCACGGGGCCCTTCTTCATGAAGGCCTCGAAGGCGGAGCGGCCCTTGCTGCGGTCGATCGCCAGCATGTCCATGGCGCAGACCACCCAGCCGAGGACCGGAATCCAGTTGATCGAGCGCTTGTAGATGAAGCAGGCGGGCGCGGGAAGATAGGCGCCGAGCCAGAACGGATCCCAGGCGGACTGGTGCTTCATCAGCACGACCGCCTGCGTGTCGGCGGGCGGAAGGTTCTCCATGCCCTTCATCTCGAGCCTGATGCCGCAGATGACGCGAAGCAGTGCGAGCACGAACTTCGCCCACGGACGGCAGATGGCCTCATAGCGCCACTTCACGCTCGCAAAGGGCGTCGTGCAGAGCACGCAGACCGCAAGGACCAGAATCGAAAAGCTCAGGACGATGTAGAAGAGCCAGCCTCGAAGAAGATTCATGTTGGAATGTCCGGCCTGCAGAGCCGGATAAAAAAAGGATCCAAAACGAAATCATACCGTTTTGGATCCCTGTTGAACGGCCCTCGAAAGGGCCGTTTCGGCGCACGTCGCTTACTTGGCGAGGCGGGCGATTTCAGCAACCTTGTTCATGACGTCGTAGAGGCGCTTCAGAAGGGCCTGACGCGTGGCGCGCAGGGCCGGATCCTCGGCGTTGACCATGACGTTGTCGAAGAAGCTGTCGACCGGGCCGCGAAGAACGGCAAGTGTCGCGAGCATCTGCTCGTATTCGCCGGCGGCGAAGTGCTGAAGGGCCTTGGGTTCGACGTCGTTGATGGCGGCGAAGAGCTGCTTTTCAGCGTCTTCGGCAAGAAGGGCCTCGTTGACGACCGTCGGGACTTCGCCCTCGATCTTCTTGAGGATGTTGCCGATGCGCTTGTTGGCGGCGGTCAGGGCTTCGGCTTCCGGCAGCGCCATGAAGGCGCGGACAGCGGCGAGGCGCTTCGGAAGCTCGTCGAGCTTTTCCGGATTCAGGGCGAGGACGGCGTCCACTTCGAGCGTGGTGTAGCCGGCATCGCGGAGCATGACGCGCAGGCGGTCCTGGAAGAACTGGCGAAGCTCTTCACGGTGGTCCGTCACGCCCGGAACAGCCTTTTCAGCCTCCCAGGCGGCATCGATCAGCGTGTTGAGGCTGACAGGCAGGGCCTTTTCGATGAGCATGCGCAACACGCCGAGGGCGTGGCGGCGAAGCGCGAACGGGTCTTTTTCGCCGGTCGGCATCTGGCCGATGCCGAAGAGGCCGATCAGGGTCTCCATCTTGTCGGCGAGGGCCGTGGCGAGGCTCACCGGGGTGGACGGCAGGGCGTCGCCGGCGTAGCGCGGCTGGTAGTGCTCGCGGATGGCAAGCGCCACTTCCTCTGCTTCGCCGTCATACTTGGCGTAGTACTCGCCCATGATGCCCTGGAGTTCGGGGAACTCGCCGACCATCAGCGTGCGGAGGTCGGCCTTGGCGAGCATGGCGGCGCGTTCGGCCTTGGCGCGGTCGGCGCCGATCAGGTCGGCGAAGAGGCCGGCCATCGTCTTGACGCGGAGCATGCGTTCGGCCTGGCTGCCGAGCTTGTTGTGGTAGACGACGTGCTTGAGGCCGTCAACGCGGGTCTCAAGCTTTTCCTGACGGTCCTGATCGTAGAAGAACTTGGCGTCGGCAAGACGGGCGCGCACGACGCGGGCATTGCCCGAAGAGATGGCGGCGCCGCCGTCCTTGGCCTCAAGCTGGGAGACGAGGAGGAAGCGGTTCATCAGGCGGCCTTCGGCGTCGCGAAGCGCGAAGTACTTCTGGTTGAGCTGCATCGTGAGGATGAGGCACTCTTCCGGAACGGCGAGGAACTCTTCTTCGAACGAGCTTTCATAGATGATCGGCCATTCGGTCAGGGCGGTCACTTCGTTGAGAAGGTCTTCCGGCATGATGACCGTGCCGCCGATCTGGGCGGCGCGCTCCGTGAGGAGCTTGCGAAGGAGTTCGCGGCGCTCGGCGTAGCAGGGCATGACCTTGGCGGCCTTGAGCTCGGCGTCATAGGCGTCGGCGCAGGAGAGCGTGACCGGTTCCGTCGTGTGGAAGCGGTGGCCGCGCGTGATGCGGCCTGCGTTGAGACCGAAGAGCTTGACCGGAACGATCTGTTCGCCGTAGAGGGCGGTGAGATGCTTGACCGGACGGACGAAGGCGACCGTCGTCTCGCCGTCGGCGAGCTGGTAGGTCATGACCTTCGGAATCGGGAGGTTCTTGACGGCGGCATCGAGAGCGGTCTGGAGGCCTTCGGCGAGCACGATGCCCGGACGGACGCCTTCAAAGACGAGCTGTTCATTCTTGCCGTCGTTGACGCGCTTGAGCTCGGCGACGTCGCACGTGATGCCCAGGGCGTTCATCTTCTTGACGAGAGCCGGCGTGGCGGAGCCGTCGGCGGCAAGGCCGACGCGCACCGGGACGAGCTTCTGCGTGAAGGCTTCGTCGGGGCTCTTTTCAAGCACGTTCGAGATGTGCACGGCGAGGCGGCGCGGAGAGCCGTAGGCCGTGGTGACGGATCCTTCGGCGAGGAAGCCGCGGTTCCTAAGATGCTGTTCGACGCCGGCGGCGAAAGCTTCGGAAAGCTTTTCGAGGGCCTTCGGCGGGAGTTCTTCGGTTTGCAGTTCAACGAGCAAATTCGTCATTTTCTTCTTTTCCTCCACTCGCATTATTCCGCGGACTTGGCGAGCATCGGGAAGCCCAGACGTTCACGGGAATCGTAGTAGCTCTGGGCCACAGAGCGGGAGATGTTGCGAATGCGGGCGATGTAGGCGGCGCGTTCGGTCACGGAGATGGCGCCGTGGGCGTCAAGCAGATTGAAGGTGTGGCCGGCCTTGAGCACCATTTCGTAGGCGGGCAGGGCCAGGTTCAGGTCCATCAGGCGCTTGGCTTCGCTTTCGAAGTAGTCGAACTGCTTGAGAAGCTTCTCGCAGTCGCTGGCCTCGAAGTTGTAGACGGACTGTTCGACTTCGTTCTGATGGAAGACGTCGCCGTAGGTGAGCTTGCGTTCCGTGCCGTCCGGATCGGTCCACGTCGTGAAGACGAGGTCGAAGACGTTGTCGCAGTTCTGCAGATACATCGTCAGGCGCTCGAGACCGTACGTGATTTCGCCGGTGATCGGCTTGCATTCAAGGCCGCCCACCTGCTGGAAGTACGTGAACTGCGTCACTTCCATGCCGTTCATCCAGATTTCCCAGCCGAGACCCCAAGCGCCGAGCGTCGGGTTTTCCCAGTTGTCCTCGACGAAGCGGATGTCGTTGACTTCCGTGTCGATGCCGAGCGCGCGAAGGCTGCCCAGATAGAGGTCGACGATGTTCGTCGGAGCCGGCTTCAGCACGACCTGGAACTGGTGGTGCTGGTGGAGGCGGTTCGGATTTTCACCATAGCGGGCGTCCTTCGGACGACGCGAGGGCTGAACGTAGGCGGCACGCCAGGGTTCCGGCCCCAGAGCCCGCAGAAAGGTCGCAGTATGGGACGTGCCGGCACCGACTTCCAAGTCGATCGGTTGCAGCAAAGCACAGCCCTGGCGGTTCCAATATTCCTGCAGGCGCAGGATTACTTCCTGAAAGGTAATCATTCTCTATGCCGCCGATTCTTGTCGGCGCCTGTTGATTCAAAAAATGAGGGAGCCCTCCCTTTCCTGACGGAAACGGGAGCTCAAAGATTTAATTATAAGCCCTTTACCTTGCCCGCTCGGATTCTGGCTGTCCCTAAGCGGACGAGCACGGCGCAGAGCGCCAGAACGAGCGATGCGAGCAGCGCGGGCCAGCTGCCGAGCCTCACATAGGGCGTGGGCGAGCCCGTGGCGCCCAGAAGCGGCATGGTCGCGGCATCGGGACCATCGGTCCTGAGCATGGCCGCGATCTCGCCCCTCGAATTGACGAGGGCGCTCATGCCCGTGTTGCTCACGCTCACCAGCGGCCTTGCGCTTTCTATCGCGCGCATGCGGCTCATCGTGAGGTGCTGTCCGAGCACGGAGCGTCCGAACCAGCCGAGGTTGGACGTCACGATGAGGAAGTCTGGCGAGCGGGACTGCCAGAAGGTGCGGACCACGCTGCCGTAGAGGTTTTCGTAGCAGATGAGAATGCCCGCATCGGCCCCTCCGAGCGACAGGAGCGGCTGCACGGCGTCGCCCCGCATCAGGTCCGACATCGGAATGCCGATCATCTCGACGAACCAGTGGAAGCCTGCAGGCACGTATTCGCCGAAGGGCACGAGCTCACGCTTGTCGAGCCTGTAGGCGATCTGCCCCTCGTCCAGAACGAAGGAGGTGTTGAAGAAGCGCGGACCGTCCTTGCGGAAGCCGTTGAAGAGCACCCTTGCCTCGGTCTTCTCCTGAAGGAGCACGAGCCTGCCTGCCGCCTCCCTGCCGAGACGGCTCACGGGCACGTTCACGATGCCCTCGGGCGTCAGCAGCAGTCGGGGCCTGTCGGATGCGGGCCACGGCTTGAAGGCGGCGGGAAAGAGCGCCTCGATGCGCTGTGCGGGATTGGCGCGCGTATAGGCGTCGACCACGGGCAGCGCGGGCTGAATGATGCGCACGTCCACCGTGGAGGACGGCTCCGACCAGGCGTGCTGCCGGGAGACCTGCCCCGTGCCAGCAATGAGCGCTGCACCGATGACAGGCACCGCAAGCCAGGCAAGGCGACAGCTGAGCGCGACGGCGACGAGCGCCGCGAAGAGAAGCTGTGCGAGCGTGACCGCGTAGATGCCGCCCAGCGGGGCCCAGCCCGCAAGCGGCGTGTCGATGACGGCGTACCCCGGCATGAGCCAGCCGAAATTGGCGAGCACGTCGCCCCTGAGCCATTCCGCAAGGGTCCAGACGCCTGCGAGCGCGGGCAGCTCGGTGGCGAGCCTTCCGCCGCCGATTTTCTTCGCAATCCAGCAGGCGAAGGCGGGAAAGAGAGAAAGGACGGCGCCCAGTACAAGAAGCGCAAGCGCCGCAACGGCCCAGGGCAGGCGCCCGTAGACCGCAATGGAGTTCATCGTCCAGGAGAGTCCCGGCACGAACCAGCCGAGTCCGAAGAGAAAACCCACGAGCGCGGCTCGGGCGGGCGTCGGACGCGCCGCGAAGACGAGGAAGAAGCCGACGAGCGCGATGAGCGACATCCACTGCCAGCCAAGCGGATCAAACCCCGTGCCAAAGAGAAGCCCCATGCCCAAGGCGCCGAGCGCGCCCGCCGCTTCGGGCCGGCGCTCCCACCAGTGCGACGCCTCGCTCACGCTACTTGATCCTCTCGACGCTCAGCAGACGAGCCTGACGGTCGTCGCCGCCGAGGATGCGGAAGCGGAAGCCGTTCTCCTCGATGGTCTCGCCCGTGTGCGGCACATGCTCGAAGCGGTCGGTCACGAGACCGCCGATCGTTTCGCAGTACTGGTCCTCGAGGTTCGACTTGAAGTAGTCGTTGAACTGCTCGATTGGCGTGATGGCCTTGACGCGCCAGCGGCCCTCGCCGTCGGCGACGATGTTGCTACCCTCTTCGTCATGGTCGAACTCGTCGGAAATCTCGCCCACGATCTGCTCGAGCACGTCCTCGATGGTGATGAGGCCGGAGATGCTGCCGAACTCGTCAATGACGAGGGCCAGATGGCTTCGGGTCTCCTTGAAGTCTCGCAACAGCACGTTGATCGGCTGCGTTTCCGGAATGAAGCGGGCGGGACGCAGAAGCGTCTTCGGATCAACCGCGGGATTCATAAGCACCTGCAGCAGGTCCTTGGCGTGCAGGATGCCGAGCACGTTGTCCAGATCGTCCTCGACGGCGGGCAGACGGGAGTGCCCCGAGGCAATGAGGGCGGGAAGCCAGACTTCGCGCGGCTCCGAGAAGTCGACGGCCTGCACCTGGGAGCGGGGCACCATCAGGTCGCCCGCCCTGATTTCGGAAACGGCCATCGCGCCCTCCATCATGGAGAACACTTCGTCGTCGATCACATTGCGGCGGCGGGCCTCGCCGAGCACTTCGAGCACGTCGGCCCGGTCGTTGAGCTCTTCTTCGTGGAAGACGGAGGTAAGACGGTCAAGAAAAGTACGGCCCAAGGTCGGACTGGGAGGTTCAGAGGAACTGGACATATTTGCCGGAACAGCTTGTTTTCAACTTGGTCAGAGTCAGTCGTGCACCATGCCGATGCGGTCGCTGTAGGGATTGGGGAACTTGAGGGAGAGCATGAGCTCGGTTTCGCGAGCCTCCATGACCTCAGCCTCTTCCTGCGTAACATGATCATACCCGTGGGCATGCAGAACCGCATGGATGAGCAGGTGTGCGAGATGCGCGCGGAACTCCTTGTTCTGCTCCGCTGCCTCACGCTCGACGACGGGCACGCAGATCGCCACGTCGGCGGTCACCTCGGGCTCGGTCGTGTAGTTGAACGTCAGAACGTTCGTCGCGTAGTCACGGTGGCGGTACGAGTGGTTGAGCTCGTAGCCTTCCTCCTGGTCGACGAAGCGGACCGTCATCATCGTCGGAAGCTCGCAGGCGCGCGTCATCCAGCGAATCATCACGGAGCGCGAAGGCAGCTGCGGGAAAGCGGCCGCGTTCTGGAACGAAAACTTCACTGCAGGTTCGCTCATTCTTTCACCTCTTTTCTGGCCTTGGCCGCAAGCTCATCCTGCTTGGCGGCCTCTTCATAAGCGTCGACGATTCGCGCGACGAGCGGATGGCGCACCACGTCCTTGGACGTGAAACGCGTGATCTCGATGCCGCGCACGCCGTCAAGAATGCGGATCGCATGCTTCAGGCCGCTCGGAACGCCCTTCGGAAGGTCGATCTGCGTCACGTCGCCCGTGATCACAGCCTTGGAACCAAAGCCGATGCGAGTGAGAAACATCTTCATCTGCTCGGGCGTCGTGTTCTGGGCCTCGTCAAGGATGACGAACGCATTGTTGAGTGTGCGGCCTCGCATGTAGGCGAGCGGCGCCACCTCGATCGACTGGCGCTCCATGAGGCGCTGTGACTTCTCGAAGCCCATCAGATCGAAGAGCGCGTCGTAGAGCGGACGCAGGTACGGATCGACCTTCTGCGTCAGGTCGCCGGGCAGGAAGCCGAGACGCTCGCCCGCCTCGACGGCGGGGCGCGTGAGCACGATGCGCTCGACGGTGCCGCGCTCGAAGGCGTCGACGGCCGCGGCGACGGCGAGGAAGGTCTTACCCGTGCCGGCGGGACCGACGCCGAAGCTGATGTCGTGCCCCATGATGGCCTTGAGGTAAAGGCGCTGGTTGGGCGTGCGGCCCTGGAGGTCGCGGCGGCGGACCTTGAGGTCGACGTCGTCGACGGCGCCCTCGGGATCGGACGCGGCGCCGCTGCGGTACTCGTCGTCATGTCCGACGAAGTGCCACTGGATGTCGTCGACGCTCAGCTCCTCGCCCGTGCTCTTGACGCGGGTCATCAGGACTGCGAGCGCCGTCACGGCGCGGCGGGCGGCCTCAAGCTCGCCCGTCACGCGGAAGACGTCTCCGCGGCGGCTGACGCGCACGTTGAGGATCGTCTCGATCTGCCTCAGGTTTTCGTCAAGCGGGCCGCAGAGCGCGGAAAGCTCGGCGTTTCCCGCATCTGCGGAGTAGCGCAGCGTTTCGGGCTGCACGGTCTTTTCACTAGCCATAGGTCGGTAGTCAGTCCAGAAGTTGTCCGCCAAGCGAATGCGGATACACATCCGTCACTTTAACACGCACCATCGTGTCCACAAGCGAGAGCGGTCCCTCGAAGTTCACGATGCGGTTGTTGTCCGTGCGGGCCATGAGGAAGCCCTCGCCCTTGCGCGCGGGGCCGAGCACGAGCACGCGCTGCTCGGTGCCGAGCATGCTCTCGCTGATGCGGGTCGCGTTCGCGTCGATCGTCGCCTGCAGGCGCTGCAGGCGCGCAAGCTTCACGTCATAGGGCGTGTCGTCGGGAAGACGGGCGGCGGGCGTGCCGGGACGCGGGCTGTAGATGAAGGAGAAGCTGGCGTCGAAGCCCACTTTCTCGACGAGCTTCATCGTGTCCTCGAAGTCCTCGGCGGTTTCACCGGGGAAGCCCACGATGAAGTCGGTCGCGATCGAGATGTCGGGACGAAGCTCTCGGAGCTTCCTCGTGAT
>UMKM01036985.1_pt1 | contig 13572 bp, 8 predicted proteins | sample 1966331 | NCBI WGS metagenome assembly UMKM01 (sample SAMEA4836176, study PRJEB28245) | human gut metagenome | biome: gut microbiome; material: fecal sample | place: Denmark | collected 2008 | reverse complement strand
CGTTGCGCTGGAAAACCCCTATGGGAGATACTATGGAACGGCGCGGAGCCGGGAAGATCTGAAACGCTGAAGAGGTGCTGCCATGGGCGGCACCTCTTCAATTCTATTCGCTTCTTGCGGGTGCTAGTTGAAAAGTTATCCACCCTGAAACCGTGCGCCCTTTGTTGTTTCCGTGTCCGAGTTATGGTATACTAATCCAGTATCACGAAATGCAAAGGATGTGGAATGATGGACGCACTGGAACAGGCCCGCCGGGAGATCGACACGGTGGATGCCCAGCTGGCTGCCCTGTTTGAGCGGCGGATGAAAGCGGTGCTCAGCGTGGCGGAATACAAAAAGGCCCACGGCCTGCCCATCTTTGATGCCGCCCGCGAAAAGGTGGTGCTGGACAAGGCCGAGGCGCGGATCGGGGATCCGGCCCTGCGCCCCTATTACCGGGATCATGTGCAGAACATGATGGACGTGGCCAAGCAGTACGAGGCCGAGGTGCTGGGCCGCAACCGCGCCGCCTATCAGGGCGTGGAAGGTGCCTTTGCCCACATCGCGCTCCGGGCGCTCTTTCCCCATGCCGAGGCCGTGAGCTGCCCCACCTGGGATGAGGTGTTCGATGCCGTGGAAAAGGGCGATGCCGCCCACGGCGTGGTGCCCTTTGAGAACAGCCACGCGGGGGATGTGTCGGCGGTGCTGGACCTGTGCTATAACCACCCCGGGCTGTGGGTGGTGGATGTCTACGACCTGCCCATCTCCCAGAACCTGCTGGTGCTGCCCGGCACCCAGCTTTCCGACCTGACCCGTGTGTACAGCCACCAGCAGGCCATTGCCCAGAGCGAGACCTTCCTGAAGCAGTTCGGCCTGCCCGCCACGGCCATGCCCAACACGGCCATGGCGGCAAAGTTCGTGGCGGAGAGCGGCGACCGGACCAAGGCGGCCATTGCCAGCGTGGAAACGGCCGCCCTGTACGGGCTGGAGGTGCTGGTGCCGCGCATCAACACCGACGGCGACAACACCACCCGCTTTATCGTGCTCAGCCGCGAAAAGCCTACGGCGGGCAACCGGTTCTCCCTGCTGTTCACGCTGGACAACAAGCCCGGCAAGCTGGCCGAGGTCATTCAGGTCATCGGTGCCAGCGGCTACGATATGGAGTCCATCAAGAGCCGCCCGCTGCCCCACGTCCCCTTTGATTATTATTTTTACGTCGAGCTGGTGGGAGACCCCGCCGCCGAAAAGACCGCCGCGCTGCTGCGCGAGCTGAATCATGTCTGCCGCACGGTACGGCTGTTAGGAGTGTATACGAAATGAGCGATTTCATCGGGACAAAGCTCACCATGAATCTGGGCGAGCGCAGTTATGATATCATCCTGAAAAACGGTGCACTGGAAAACCTGTACCAGTTTGCCCGGCTGGACCGCAAGGTGGCCGTTGTTACCGACAGCGGTGTGCCTGCCGAGTATGCCCAGCGGGTAGCCGACCAGTGCCGGGAATCCACCATCATCACGGTGCCGCAGGGTGAGGCCAGCAAGAGCTTCAAGATCCTGGAAACGGTGCTCCGGCAGATGCTGGAGTTCAACATGGGCCGCGGCGACCTGGTGGTGGCCGTGGGCGGCGGTGTGGTCGGCGATCTGGCCGGATTTGCCGCTTCCATCTATATGCGGGGCATTGATTTCATCAACTGCCCCACCACCACCCTTTCCATGATCGATTCCTCCATTGGCGGCAAGACCGCTGTGGATCTGGGCGATACCAAAAACATCGTGGGCGCGTTCTGGCAGCCCAAGCTGGTCATCGTGGACCCGGCCACCCTTTCCACCCTGCCCCGCCGCCACTACATCAACGGCCTGGCGGAGGCGGTCAAGGCGGGCCTGCTGGCGGACCCCGAGCTGTTCGCCATCTTTGAAAAGGGCGATATCGACACCCAGATCAGCGAGATCATCTACCGCAGCCTGCGGTTCAAGAAGAACGTTGTGGAGCAGGATGAGACCGAGCGCGGGATGCGCAAGGCTCTGAACTTCGGCCACACCATCGGCCACGGCATCGAGGCCGTCAAGGGCATCAAGGGCCGCCGTACCGTGGGCCTGTTCCACGGCGAGTGCGTGGCGCTGGGGATGCTGCCCATGATCGAATCCAAGGCGCTGCAGAAGCGGGTGCGGGCGGTCTACCGCCGCATTGGCCTGCCCACCCGCACCACCTATAACAAGGAAAAGGTGCTGGCCGAGATGCTGCACGATAAAAAGGCCCAGGGCGGCCAGATCACGGTGATCAAGGTGCCGGGTCTGGGCTGCTGGCGGGCCGAGACCATCCCCGTGGAGGGTCTGCGCCCCCTGCTGGGTGTGGAGGAGTAAGCCATGAAAAACACCTTTGGCAGCGACCTTTCGCTGACCATTTTTGGCGAGAGCCACGGCAGGGCTGTCGGCGCGGTGCTGGACGGCATGGCGGCGGGCGTGCCCGTGGAGGAAGCCTTTCTTGCTGCCTGCATGGACAAGCGCCGTGCCCGGGGCGACGGCCTTTCCACCCCCCGTGTGGAGGGGGATGCGGTGCAGTTCTTGTCCGGCGTGGTCAACAGCCGCACCACCGGCACCGCCATTGCCCTGATGATCGAAAACCAGAACACCCGCAGCGGCGACTATGCCAAAACGGCTGACCTGCTGCGGCCCGGCCACGCGGATTACACCGCCTACGCCAAGTACCACGGCTATCAGGATGCCCGGGGCGGCGGCCACTTTTCGGGCCGCGTCACCGCCGCGCTGGTGGCGGGCGGCGCTTTGGTGCTGGGCGCTCTGAACCGGGCCGGGATCGAGATCGTGACGCACATCGGGCGGTGTGCCGGGATCAGCGATGCCCCCTTTGCGCTGGACGATCCCGCCGCGCTGGCGGCGCAGGCCGAGGCACTGCTGAACAAGTCCGAGGGCTTTGCCCTGCTGGACGGCAGTGTGGAGGAACCCATGAAAGCTGCCATCCGTGCCGCCGGTGCCGAGGGCGACAGTGTGGGCGGCGTGCTGGAGACCGCCATTCTGGGCCTGCCCGCAGGCGTGGGTGAACCCTATTTCGACAGCGTGGAGAGCAAGCTCGCTCACCTGGCCTTCTCCATCCCGGCGGTCAAGGGCATCGAGTTCGGTTCCGGCTTCGGCTTTGCGGACCAGAAGGGCTCGGAGGCCAACGATGCCTTCCGGATGCAGGGGGAGCGCATCGTCACCGCCACCAACCACAATGCGGGCCTGAACGGCGGCATCTCCAACGGGATGCCCGTGGTGTTCCGCACGGCGGTCAAGCCTACCCCCAGCATCTACAAAACGCAGGACACGGTGGATTATATGGCAAAGAAGGACGCGGAGCTGTCCATTCAGGGCCGCCACGACCCCTGCATCGTGCCCCGGGCCGCCATTGTGCAGACCTGCGCCGCCGCGCTGGCCGTGGGCGACCTGCTCACCGCAAAATACGGCATGGCCTGGATGGAGGACCCCACCGGCTACCGCAAGGAGGTGCTGTAAATGGAATACGGACTCATCGGCGGGCGGCTGGGCCACTCCTACTCCAAGGTCATCCACGAGATGCTCTGCGGCTACCGGTACGACCTGTGCCCCCTGCCCACGGAAGAGGAAGTCCGGGCCTTTCTGACCCGGCGGCAGTTCAGGGCCATCAATGTCACCATCCCCTATAAGCTGGTGGTCATGGAGTACTGCTCCTACATCGACCCCCACGCCAAGGCCATCAACGCCGTGAACACCATCGTCAACAGGAACGGCCTGCTCTACGGCTACAACACCGATTACCCCGGCTTCTCCTACCTGTGCGATGCACACGGGGTGGAGTTCAAGGACAGGACCGTGCTCATTCTGGGCACCGGCGGCACCCACAACACCACATGGGCCGTGGCCCATGACCGGGGCGCGAAACAGATCTATACCGTCAGCCGCCATCCCGACCCCGAAAAGGGAGAGCTGACTTATGCTCAGGCCCTGACCACCGGGGCGCAGATCATCATCAACACCACGCCGGTGGGCATGTACCCCAATGTGGGCGTGAGCGCCCTGGATATCACCTCCATGCCCGGGCTGGAAGCCGTGATCGATGTCATCTATAATCCCGATAAGACCGAGCTCATCCTCCGGGCCGAGGAGCTGGGGGTGCCCGTTGCCGTCGGCGGTCTGGAAATGCTGGTGGCGCAGGCAGTGTACGCGGCAGAATTTTTCCTCGACCGCAAGTTTGAGGATGCCGGTGCCGAGATCGCCCGTGTGACCAGCGAACTGCGGCGGGAACAGCTGAACATTGCCCTCATCGGGATGCCCTCCTCGGGCAAATCCACCCTGGGCCGCGCTCTGGCGGAACGGCTGGGCAAGCGGTTCGTGGATCTGGACGAGGAGATCGTCAAGGCCGACGGACGGAGCATCCCGGACATCTTTGCCGCTGAGGGGGAGGCAGGCTTCCGGAAGCTGGAGGCCGCGCAGACCGCCCGCTTTGCCAGGGAGAACCGGCAGGTCATCTCCTGCGGCGGCGGCGTGGTCAAAGACCCGGCAAACCTCCGGGCGCTCCACGCCAACGGCATCGTGCTCTTTATCGACCGGCCGCTGGAAGATCTGCTGGTGGGCGGCGGAAGGCCCCTTTCCACCAGCCCTGAGGCCCTGAAAACCATGGAAGCCCAGCGCCGCCCGCTCTATCTGGCGGCAGCGGATGCTGTGATCCCCAACAAGACCACCCCTGCGGATGCCGTGACGGCGGCAATGGAGGCGCTGGATGAAATTTTTAGTCATTAACGGTCCCAACCTCAACCTGACCCAGTTCACGGAGCCGGGCATGGAGGGGCAGATCGATTTCAATACACTGCTGGATTATATCGAGGCGGGCTGTGCCCAGATGGATGTTCAGGTGGACTTTTTTCAGTCCAACCACGAGGGTGACCTCATCGATGAGATCCAGTCGGCGGCAGGCCGGGCCGATGGCATCATCCTCAACCCGGGCGGCTACGCCTATTACAGCGTGGCCATTCTGGAAGCGCTGCAGGTGTGCGGCGTGCCCGCCGTGGAAGTGATGCTGGCCGACCCCAGCGGCAAGGAGCCCTTCCGCAGCGTGGATGTGGTCTCCTTTGGCTGTCAGGGCCGCTTTGCAGGCGAGGGGGTCAGCGGATATCTCCATGCCTGCGCCTACCTTGTGCAGCTGCTCCGGCTGGATGGCGGCGCGCAGACGCACCTGGTGCAGTAACAACCCTCTCAGTCTCGCATTCGCTCGCCAGCTCCCCCGAAGGGGGAGCCCTTGGCAAGTAGGGCAGGCTGTGCAGCAAAACTGAAAGCATAGAGACAAAACAGAAGGGAAAAGAAACAAGATGATCATTTCGACCAAAAAAGGCACCCCCAAGGAGGAGCTGGAAAAGATCGTAGACAAATTCGAGAAGCAGGGCCTGGATGTGACCCTGATCACCGGCAAGGATTACAATGTGTTCGGTCTGGTGGGCGATACCACCAAGATCGATGAGCGCGACGTGCTGGCCAACCCCTGGATCGACAACGTCACCCGCGTGTCCGCCCCCTATAAGCGGGCCAACCGCCTGTTCCACCCCGCCGATTCCATCATCGACTGCGGCGGCGTGAAGATCGGCAGGGGCGAGAAGATCGCCGTGATGGCAGGCCCCTGCAGCATCGAGGGCGAGGAGCAGGCACTGCGCATTGCCAACGGCGTAAAGGCGGGCGGTGCAAGCCTGTTCCGCGGCGGCGCTTATAAGCCCCGCACCTCTCCCTACTCCTTCCAGGGTCTGGAGACCGAGGGCATCCTCGATATGGTCAAGGCACGGGAGGCCACCGGAATGCCCATCGTGTCCGAGCTGATGAGCGAGGACCGGATCCCGGAGTTTGAGGAATATGTGGACGTGGTACAGATCGGTGCCCGCAACATGCAGAATTTCCAGCTGCTCAAGGCCGTGGGCAAGATGCACAAGCCTGTCCTGCTCAAGCGCGGCCTGTGCAACACCATCGAGGAGTGGATCATGTCCGCAGAGTATATCATGGCCGGCGGCAACGAGCAGGTCATTCTCTGCGAGCGGGGCATCCGCACCTTTGAGAAGTACACCCGCAACACCCTCGACCTCTCCGCTGTGCCTATCATCCACGAAAAGACCCATCTGCCCATCATCGTGGACCCCAGCCACGCCACCGGCAAGGCCAATCTGGTCGAGCCGATGATGATCGCCGCTGTGGCCGCCGGTGCCGACGGTCTGGAGGTGGAAGTCCACTATGATCCCCGCCACGCATGGAGCGATGGCGCACAGTGCCTGACCCCGGATGCCTTTGCACAGGCCATGGCAAAGTGCCGCCAGGTCGCATGGGCCATTGGCCGGGATATGTAAGATGAATGTGGTGGTAAAACGCGCCCGCGCAGTGGCGGGCAGGATCGCCGCGCCGCCCAGCAAAAGCATGGCTCACCGGGCGGTGCTCTGCGCGGCGCTGGCAAAGGGAACCTCCCATCTCCATCATCTTGCTTTCAGCAAGGATATCTCCGCCACGCTGGGCGCGGCGGGCCGACTGTGCGCCCGTGTCACCACCGGGGAAAACGACGCGGTGGTGGAGGGGCTGGGCCGCTTTCTGCCGGTTGATGCCCCCGTGGACTGCTGTGAGAGCGGCAGCACCCTGCGCTTCCTCATCCCACTGGCCAGCCTGACCGGGCAGGAAGTGACTTTTACAGGCCGTGGGCGGCTGATGGAGCGGCCCCAGTCGGTCTACAAAACGCTGTATCAGCAGCAGGGCCTGCGTTTTGAGCAGGGTGCGGACCGCCTGACCGTGGAAGGTGCCCTGACCCCGGGCGAGTACGAGCTGGCGGGCAACGTGTCCAGCCAGTTCATCAGCGGGCTGCTGTTTGCCCTGCCCCTGCTGGGCGGCACCAGCACCCTGCACCTCATCCCGCCTGTGGAGAGCCGGAGCTACATCGATATGACCCGCGCGGTGCAGCACGCCTTTGGCGTGGAGAGCCGCTGGCTGGATGAGAATACGCTGGAAATTCCCGGCGGGCAGCACTATCTTCCCGGTGATTACACCGTGGAGGGCGATTACAGCCAGGCGGCTTTTCCTGCCGTGCTGGGCGCTGTGACCGGCGGGGTGGCCATCACCGGCCTGTCTGAGGAGACCTTGCAGGGCGATGCGGCCATTCTGAAGATCCTCCGGCGGTGCGGCGCAAGATTCACCCGCACCGGGCAGGGCGTGGTGTTTGAAAAGGCCCCGCTCCACGGAACGAACATCGACCTTGCCGACTGCCCCGACCTGGGCCCCGTGCTGATGGTGCTGGGCCTGCTGTGTGAGGGCACCACGGTCATCCGCAACGCCGAACGTCTCCGCATCAAGGAGAGTGACCGCATCGAGGCCATGGAGACCGAACTGCGGGCCTGCGGCGGGCAGCTGGAGAGCGAGGGCGGCACCATTACCATCCATGGCTGTGTCGGCGCGCTCCATGCCCCGGAGCAGCCGCTTTCCGGCCACAACGACCACCGCGTGGTGATGAGCCTTGCGGTGCTGGCGCTGGCCGCCGGGCTGGCCCTGCCCATCAGCGGGGCCGAGGCCGTTGCCAAGAGCTGGCCGGATTTTCTGGAAGCCATCAAGCCTTTGGGCGCGGAGGTGGAACATGTTGGATAAATCAAAGCGTTATCTCATTGTGGGTCTGGGCCTGCTGGGCGGCAAGTACGCCCTGGAGCTGAGCAGGGCCGGGTTCCATGTGGACGGCATCAACCGCAGCGAGGGCCATCTGCAGTATGCCCTCGACCACGGCTATATCGCCAGCGGCAAGACCCACGATTTTGAGGATCTGGTGCGTCAGGCCGATCATATCATCTTCGGCTTGTACCCCACGGCCCTGCTCGAGTGGTTCCGGACCTACGGCCACCTGCTGAAGGAGGGCTGCATCTTTACCGATGTGTCGGGCGTAAAGACCGGTCTGGTGGAGCCCATTCAGGCCATGTGCAGGCCGGGTGTGGAGTTCATTGCCAGCCACCCCATGGCGGGCCGTGAGACCTCCAGCGTGGAGCATGCCGCCGAGGTGAATTTTGCCCCGGCCAACTTCATTGTAACCCCCACGGAAAAGAACACCCCGGAGGCCATTCAGTGGGCCAGGGAGCTGGCCGAGGTGCTGGGCTTCAAGCATATCTGCACCCTGACCGTGCAGGAGCATGACAGGATGATCGGCTATGTTAGCCAGCTCTGCCATGCCATCGCCGTCAGCCTGATGTGCGCCAACGACAATACCTCGCTGTGCGAGTACACCGGCGATTCCTTCCGGGACCTGACCCGCATTGCACGCATCAACGATAAGATGTGGGCGGAGCTGTTCCTCTGGAACAAAGAAAACCTCATCTCCGAGATCGACCAGTTCAGCGGGGCGCTGAACGAGATGCGCAACGCCCTTGTGGCCGATGACCGGGAAAAGCTGGAGGAGATGTTCCGCCTGTCCACCCAGCGCCGCGCGGCGTTTGATAAGAAAGCGCCGTAACCTTTTCAGCACACAGCACTGCTGTTTTTTTCTGGCTCCCCTGCTGGGGAGAGCTGGAAGCGAGACTGAGAGGTTTGGCACAACACGAAAAAATGAGGTGTACCGAATGCCCAAACAGGAAGGCCAGAAATCCAAGCTGCTGGCGCTATTGCGCATTTTTGAGCAGCAGACCGATGAAAACCACCTGCTGAACGTGCCGCAGCTGGTGGAGCTGCTGGAGGCGCAGGGCATCCGCTGTGAGCGCAAGAGCGTGTACAGCGATATTGAGGCACTGGGTGCGCTGGGCTATGACATCAAGCTGCGCCGGGGCCGGGGCGGCGGGTATTTCCTTGCCAGCCGCACCTTTGATCTGGCGGAGCTCAAGCTGCTGGTGGATGCCGTGCAGGCAAGCCGGGTGGTATCCGGCACCACGAGCAGGCGGCTGATCCACAAGCTGGAAAAGCTCTGCTCCAACTACGAGGGCAGCCAGCTGCAGCGTCAGGTCTATGTGGAGGGCCGCCCCAAGACCGACAGCAAGAGCCTGCTGTACAGCATCGATGCCCTGCACGAGGCCATCAACAACGGTAAAATGGTGGAGTTCCTCTACAGAAAAGCCGACAGCCGCGAGAAAGAGAAAAGGACCGTCAGCCCGTGGCAGCTGGCCTGGGAGAACGGATGCTACTACCTCATTGCCTTTGCCGATGAAAAGGGCATCCGCCATTATCGGGTGGACAAGATGAGCGGGGTTCGGGTGCTGGATGCGCCCCGGCGGGGTCAGGAGCAGTTTGCGGATCTTGACCTGCCTGCCTATCTGCGCAAGCACTTTGGAATGTACGGCGGGCCGGAGCATCGCGTTACCCTGCGGTGCACCGCGGATCTGGAAGGTGCCATGCGGGAGCGCTTTGGCGCAACGCCCATGTTTTTACCCGAGGGGAATGGCTGCTTCCATTTTGATGTCCCCATCTGCGTCAGTGACCAGTTCTATGGCTGGGTCTGCGGCTTTGGCGGCAAGATAGAAGTGGTTGCCCCGCCCGAAGTGCGGCAGGGAATGCGGGAGATGACCGCCCGGCTGGCAGAACAGCATCAATAACACAAAAAGGACTGCAAAAGCAGTCCTTTTTTGCGTGTTTACGGTTCCTTCAATTCCAGATCACTGGGCAGGATCAGATCCAGCGCGGCGGCGGGCTCGGCGACAAGGCGGCGGCTCTGGTGGAAGATGGCCTTTTCCAGTGTGTTGCGGGCAAGGCGGCCATTGCCGGCGGTGCGGGCATCGGCTGCCTGCCAGCGGGCATAATAGCCCAGCAGGGGCTCGGTGCAGGCTTCGGCCAGGGTGTAGCCCTTGTTTTTGGCAAGGACCTGGGTGATCTGCAGCAGCTCCACGGCGGTGTAGTCCGGGAACTCGATCCGGTTGGGAAAACGGCTGGCAAGGCCGCTGTTGGCGGTGAGGAAGGTCTCCATCTCCCTGGTATAACCCGCCAGAATGACCACCAGCTCATCCCGGTGATCCTCCATCCCCTTCACCAGCGTGTCGATGGCTTCCAGCCCGAAACTGTCCTGCTCACCGCGGTAAAGGCTGTATGCCTCGTCAATGAAGAGCACACCACCCAGGGCGCTCTCGATGACGCTGTTGGTCAGGGGGGCGGTGTGGCCGGTATAGCGGCCCACCAGATCGGCACGGGTCACCTCCACCAGCTGGCCGCCCTTGAGGGCACCGATGGCTTTCAGGTACCGTGCCACCAGCCGGGCAATGGTGGTCTTGCCGGTGCCGGGGTTGCCCGTGAAGATCATGTGCATCGAAAGGCTGGCAGTCTTGAGCCCGGCGGCGGCGCGGCGCTGCTGCACCTGCAGGTTGTCGGCCAGACCGAACACATATTCCTTGACCGGGGCAAGGCCCACCAGCTCGTTGATCTCGGCGCGGATGGCATCCAGCGCGCCGGTGTAGGCGGCAGGCAGCAGGTCGAACAGGGGCTGGTCTGCGCCGTCGTTCAGGCGGAACAGCACCCCTTCCGGCCCGGCAGTCAGGGTCACGGTGCCGGTAAGGGTTTCATCGGTCTGCAGGCAGTATTCGCTCAGGGCGCGGAAGATGCGGTCGGTGCACGCGGAAAGGCCTGCCGCACCCTTCTGTGTGGTGCACTGGGCCGCGACATAGTCCCGCACGTCGGCCCCGGCGGAAAGGGTCAGCCCCAGCCGGGTGCGGATCTTCTGGGCCAGCGCGTTGAGCTGCTGTGCGGCAAGGGCGGCCAGATCCTCCCGGGTGTAGGAGGCCGTCTCGCAGACATCCCCCAGTGCCGACACCAGCGCCGCGCCGAATTTGTCAGCCAGTGCCTCCCGGCCCTTGTGGGAGTAGAAGATGAGGTATTTGCCGCAGGGGTCGATACAGCTGACGGCTCCCGGGGCCAGCGCCGTGCCTGCATCCACAAGGATGCCCTCCTTGTTTACGAGATATCGGCTGGACAGGGGGGCACTGCCCTTGACGGCCAGATCAGACAGGGTCTTCAGAAAGCCGGGATAACAGCTCTCGTAGTGCTCAAAGGCAAGGATCTCCCCGGGCGCGTGCAGGGCGGCGTAGAGGTCCTGCAGGAAGAGCTTCTCGGCTCCGGAATTGGGGTAAAGGGCCAGATCCAGCGTGGCGATCCTGTCGCTCTGCAAAAGGCCCCGGGCCGCCATGCAGCGGGCAGTTTCTTCCAGTGCAAAATGCCTGCCTGTGCCTGCCCCGCCTGTGAGCAGGATGACGTTGCGGGCGGCGGGGGCTTCGGTGCCCAGCACAAAGGGGCGGCGCATGGCCCGCACCACGCTGTCCACAAAAGCATCCTGCCCCAGCACCGTCTGCTTGACCTCGGCGGCAAGGCCTTCAAAGCTGCCCAGGTGCTCCTGCTTCACGTCGGTGGTGCCCCTGGCCAGCAGGCCTTCGTCCTCCATGTCCCGCAGCATCTGGCGGCTGCTTTCCAGCGCGGCGGCGGTGGCATCGCTCTGGGTCCTGAGCTGGGCGTTCTGCTGCTTCAACAGCTCGTCCAGCCGTTTCTGCTGTTCCAGAAGCGCCGCGTTCAGGTCGGGCAGGGCGGCGCTGCCGCCTGTTTTGGGTGCAGAAGTGCCGGGGGCGGCCTTGAATCTGCCCCCCGGGCCGAACACGCCGTTCATCAGACTTTCCCAATCATCGGTGTATGCCATAAAACTTCCCTCCGTGCAGTGTTTTTTCTTTCAGTATAGTGGAGTTGGAAGTGTTTTGCAAGGAAAGGGTTGAAATAAAGGACAAAGTTCGTTACACTATTGTCAAACGAAAGGATGAATTGCTATGGAGCCAAGAACACCTGCTGAATGGAAGACGCTGTTTGAGAGCGAAGCCTTTGCCCGCCAGACGGAATACTACGGCCCGCTGGGGGTGGAGTATACCCCCGCCGGGACACACCTGCACCTGTGGGCTCCCACGGCAAAACAGGCAGCAGTGAACCTGTACCGCCGGGGCACCGGCGGGGCCTGTGTGGGCACCCTGCCCCTGCAGCAGCAGGACAAGGGTGTGTGGAGCATCTATCTGCCCGGCGACCAGCACGGAAAATACTACGATTTCACCCTTACCACCCCGTTTGGCACCTGCAATGCAGCGGACCCCTACGCCCGCGCGGCAGGGGTGAACGGGGTGCGCAGCATGATCTTTGACCCGGCTCGGGTAGACCCGCAGGGCTGGGAGCGGGATGTGCGGCCGGTGATCCCACCGGCCAGGCGCAGCATTTGGGAGGTCAGCGTCCGGGATTTCTCGCAAGACCCGGCCAGCGGTGTGCACACGGCCTGGCGGGGCAAATTTCTAGCCTTTACCCAGCAGGGCACGACCCTGAGCAGCGACGGCATCCACCCTACCTGCCTGAATTACCTCAAGCGGCTGGGGGTGAGCTATGTCCAGCTCATGCCCATCTTCGATTTTGGCAGCGTGGATGAGAGCCGCCCCCTGACCCGGCAGTATAACTGGGGCTACGACCCCACCAACTTCAATGTGCCCGATGGCAGCTACTCCACCGACCCCACCCGGGGTGAGGTGCGGGTGCGGGAGTGCAAGCAGATGATCGCGGCCCTCCATGCGGCGGGCATCGGCGTTGTAATGGACGTGGTGTATAACCACATGTATCGTTCCGATAATGTGCTGAACCGGGTGGTGCCCCTCTACTACTTCCGCCAGAACGACGACGGCTCCCTCTCCAACGGCAGCGGCTGCGGCAACGAGTTTGCCTCCGAGCGGCCCATGGCCCGGCGCTATCTCATTGATTCGGTGCTCTACTGGGCACGGGAATATCACATCGACGGCTTCCGGTTTGACCTGATGGGCCTGTATGACGTGGAGACCATGAACCTCCTCCGGGCTGAACTGGACAAGCTGCCCGGTGGGCGGGATATCCTGATGTACGGTGAGCCGTGGCAGGGCGGCTGCAGCGCCCTGCACCGGTACGAGGCCAACAAGAACAACCTGAATATGCTGAACGAGCGCATCGGCATCTTTTGCGACAACACCCGGGATGCCATCAAGGGCGGCTGCTTCGATGCCCGGGAGCCGGGCTTTGTGGAGGGCAAGCCCGGGAGTTTCTGGGATATCGGTGCTTCGGTGGCGGCGTGGTGCCGCAGTGAAAAGCTGCCGCCTCACGCCCCGGGGCAGATCATCAGCTACGTTTCGGCCCACGACAACTTTACCCTGTGGGATAAGCTCCTGATGGTGCGCTACGCCCGCCCGGAGTTTGCCGCTGTGGACAAGACCGCCCTGGCCCAGAACCGGCTGGCAGCGGGCATCTACCTGACCAGCATGGGCCTGCCTTTCTGGCAGGCGGGCGAGGAGTTTGCCCGCACCAAGAAGGGGCAGGGCAACAGCTACCGCTCCAGCCCGGCCCTCAACCGGCTGGACTGGCACCGGGCCGAACAGTTCCACAGCCTTGTGGATTACTACCGCGGGCTCATTGGTCTGCGGGCGGCGTTCCCCCGGCTGGGCGCGCTGGACAAGGCCAGCCCTGCCGCCATCGAGTTCTTCCCGCTGGAACAGCCTCTTGTGGGCTGGCGGCTCCCCGCCCAGTGGGGCGACGGCGCGGCATGGAGCGCCCTGTGCGTCTACTATAACCCCACCGAGACGGCGCAGGTCGTCACCCTGCCCGGCGGCAGCTG
>UMKM01071843.1_pt1 | contig 13688 bp, 15 predicted proteins | sample 1966331 | NCBI WGS metagenome assembly UMKM01 (sample SAMEA4836176, study PRJEB28245) | human gut metagenome | biome: gut microbiome; material: fecal sample | place: Denmark | collected 2008 | reverse complement strand
AGACACCGATGGTTGTAAGCAGTGCCGGGACAAAAGAAATCCCGAAACCCCGGAGATAGCCGGACATGATCTCATAGAGCAGACTGAAAATGTATGCGGAAAAGATAATGACCAGACGGGTATAACCGATGTCAATAACCTGGGGATCACTGTTAAACAGGGAGAGCAGGAATTTTCCGCTGGAGAGGATCAGGATGGCAGCTGCAGCAGTTGTTACCAGACCTTCGGCTACACATAACAGCAGAACTTTTTTGCATCGCCGGATCTGCTTTGCGCCATAATTCTGTCCCACGAATGTTGTGCAGGCCTGGCTGAATGAATTAAATACATAATATACCAGGATCTCAATATTGAAGGCTGCACTGGATGCTGCGATCACAAGAGTTCCAAGACTGTTGATAGCAGACTGGATCACCAGATTGGCGATATTAAATACGGCACTCTGGATTCCGGCAGGAAGTCCGATCCGCAGGATCTTCAGGAGACAGGCTCTGTCAATGGATAGTTTATGTAAGTCAAGATGTACCCATTTCTCTGTTTTTGTCAGTTTGATAAAAAGAATGGAGGAGCTGACAATATTGGCGATCACTGTGGCTGTGGCAACTCCGTTCACATTCATTCCAAGGACGATTACAAAAAAGAGATTCAAAAGCACATTCAATACACCGCCGCAGAACAGGGCCAGAAGAGGTGTCCTGGTATCGCCGGTACTGCGGAAAATAGCAGCCTCAAAATTAAAGAGAAAGATCACAGGCAATCCCAGAAGATAAATACGGATATACAAAAGTGCATATGGAAAAACATCTGCCGGAACATTAAGCAGATTTAAGAAATTTCCGATCAGCCATTCTCCAAGCAAAGTAGTCAGGATACCTGCCAGAAAAGCGGCCAGAACGGAAGTGTGCACAGCTTTCTGGACTTCATGCTCATCTTTTCTCCCGATAGCATTGGCAATGACAACATTGGTTCCCAGGGAGAGACCGATGAAAAGATTCAGGATCACGCCGATCACAGGGCTGTTGGCACCTACCGCAGCAATGGCAACAGTACGGTCTGTGCTGGCAAAATTTCCTACGATCGCAATATCCGATGCGTTAAACAGCTGTTCCAGAATTCCGGTTGCTGCTACAGGGAGAGCGTACAGAGGAATCTTATTCCAGATAGAACCGTTCAGGATATCCAGCTTTGCGGTCTGTTTTTTTGATTTCATAAAGAACACCTCATTGATTTTAGTAAAATGATAATGCAAACAGAAGCTTTTTTGCCTCATACCATATACAGTATATATCCTTGGAAAAATAATAGCAAATACCTATTAACTATGATATTATATAGCTAATAAGAATGATAGGAAGATGCTTATGGAAGTTCGTGAATTACGTTATTTTCTGGCAGTGGCAAGGGAAGAGAATATCACAAGGGCAGCAGAGAGCCTGCATATTGCACAGCCTTCTCTGTCAAAGCAACTGATGGAACTGGAGAAGAAACTGGGGAAAAAACTTCTGATCCGTGGAAAACGGAAGATCACTCTGACAGAGGAGGGGGTTCTTTTGCGCAAGCGGGCAGAAGAAATCCTGGAACTGGTGGAGAAGACCCAGCAGGAAATCAGCTCAGATACGGAAGATGTCATCGGAGATATTTATATGGGTGGAGGTACGCCGCCATCGGTTCTTGGGGCAGCTGCGAAGCTTCGGGAACGATATCCGGATGTGAAGTTTCATTTTTACAGTGGAGATGCCACAGACGTGTCGGAGCGATTGAACCATGGAACACTGGATTTTGCAGTTATGCTGCAGCCCATTGACAATGTGAAATACGATTTTTTTTCCCTGAAAGAGATTTCACAATGGGGAATCCTTGCAAAGAAAGACGATCCATTTTCCAGCGGAAAAGTGATAACAAAAGAAGATATCAGGACAATGCCTCTCATCATGCATCAGAGAATTGGTCTTCAGAATGAGATTGCGCACTGGGCAGAAATGGATGTGGAGGACTTAAATATTGCGGCAACCTATAATGTGGTTCATGGAAGCCCCATTTCTTTTGTACAGCAGGGGTTAGGGTATTTTCTGACAACCAGAGAGATGCTGGCACCGGAACTGGATCCGGAAGTATGTTTTCTTCCGCTGGAACCCCAGCTTCCTACCAGACAGGCTCTGGTATGGAAAAAGCATGCGGTATTCAGTAAGGCAGCAGAGATATTTAAGAGTATAATTATAGAATAGATCAGGAGGAAAAAGTAATGAAAACAAGAAGATTAGGAAAAACAGAGCTTCAGGTCAGTGAGATCGGTTTTGGAGGAGAATGGCTGGAGCGCCATCCGGAGGAGGAAAGTATTGAGCTGATCCATTATGCATCTTCAAAAGGAATCAATATCCTGGACTGCTGGATGCCGGACCCGAAATCCAGAAATATCATTGGGGAGGGAATTAAGGAGAACCGTGACAAATGGTTTATCCAGGGACATATCGGATCAACCTGGAAGGATGAGCAATATTACCGTACCAGAGAGATGGAGTATGTGCGTCCTGCATTCGAAGATCTTTTAAAAAGACTCCAGACGGATTATATTGATCTTGGAATGATCCATTACGTAGATTCTGAGGAAGAATGGGATGATCTTCAGCAGTCTGAATATATGGATTACGTAATGGAACTGAAGAGAACAGGTGTGATCCGTCATATCGGTATGAGCTCCCATAATCCGAAAGTGGCGAAGAAAGCGGCAGAATCCGGCTATGTGGAGATGATCCTTTTCAGCATCAATCCTGCTTTTGACATGCTTCCTGCAAGTGAGAACATTGATACCATGTTTGCAGAAGAGTTTGACAGCAGTCTGAAGGGAATCGATGCAGACCGTGCCCGCCTGTACAAAGCATGCGAGGAAAATGATGTGGGAATCACAGTTATGAAGGGCTTTGCAGGCGGAAGACTTTTTGACGAAAAACGATCTCCTTTTGGTGTAAGCCTGACACCAGTACAGTGCATCCATTACGCACTTACAAGGCCTGCAGTCTGTTCCATCATGTGCGGCTACGATACAAAAGAGCAGGTCAATGATGCCGTAGCATATGAAACAGCAACGGAGGAAGAAAAAGATTACGCGTCTGTGATCGCTAATGCACCATTCCATTCTTACAAAGGTGAGTGCACCTACTGCGGACACTGCAAGCCATGTGCGGCAGATCTGGACATTGCCATGATCAATAAATTCTACGATCTTGCAACGATGCAGCCGGAAGTCCCCGCAACCATAAGATCCCACTATGAACTTCTGGAGCACAAAGCCTCCGAATGCATCGGCTGCCAGGAATGCGAAACCCGCTGCCCGTTTGGAGTGCCGATCGCAGAGAGGATGGAGAAAACTGCGAAGTTGTTTGGGTGTTGATATCTGATACAGGAGGCCTTGGGAATGATGAAACAAAACATAGAAAAGTCAAGAGAACTGGAGTTTGCGATATTTTGTATTGAAAATATAGCAGCAAAACTGGGTGTAAGTGCAGAAAAGGTATATGATGCGCTGACAGAAAAAAGTGATATTTTGAATGATTACATCATTCCGGAATATGAGATACTTCATACCCAGGGGAAAGAATATATTGTGGATGATATTATTGAGGTTATGAAAGAGAGAGGTGTTTTGTAATGATAGTATATCATGGCTCATGGCTTGAAGTGAAAAATCCAGATTTAAAACATTCCCGGTTAGATGTTGATTTTGGTAAAGGATTTTATGTGACACCTCTCAGAGACCAGGCTGTGAAATGGTGTGGAAAATTCAAACGGCGCGGTAAACAAGGGATTGTTACAACCTTTGAGTTTGAAGAAAACGCACAGGAAAATCTGAAAATTTTGAAATTTGATTCTTATTCTGAAGAATGGCTGGATTTTATTATGAATTGCAGAAGAGAAAAGTATGATTCAGATTATGATATTGTTATGGGCGGAGTGGCCAATGATAAAGTGTTCAATACGGTTGAACTGTATTTTGATCAGTTGATTGACAAAAATGAGGCAATTAGCAGACTGAAGTATGAAAAGCCGAATATGCAAATCTGTTTTCGCACAGAGGAGTCTTTGGAGCATCTTCATTATGAGAGGAGTTTTGAAGTATGAATGCTAATCCGATTTTGTTACAAAAGAAATATGTACGGATAGTAGAATTATTTGCAGAAAAAATGGGGATTTCTGTTGAAACAGCATTGGGTATTTTTTATCATTCACAGCTGTATCAGTTGATAAGTGAGGGAATTTCAGATATGCATTGTATGAGTGATGGATATCTGGCGGAAGAGCTGGAAATAGAATATAACAAAAAACAGCCATGGAACATGGAATAAGTAACAAGGGGAAAAATTCATGCAGGTAGAACAATACGTAATGGCCTATGGCATTGAGCAGGACAGGATCAGGGCGATCATTCCGGAGGGATTTGTTTCTCTGCGTCCGGTTCTCAGAATCAATGCAGAGATCCAGGACAACAGTAATGGTTATCTGGAATTTAACACACCGGTAGAAAAAGACGGAAACAGAGGTTGGCTGAATATCGGTTACTGGAATGAAGTACAATTTCAGAAAGAAGGAAGGACAACTACTTTTCAAACAGATTTCATTGAAATTTCATTTACAGGGGTAGGAATCGAAGGCTCCTGCCCGGCATAAAAAGACAATGCGGGATGTTATTTCCTGAAAGAAACACCGGAATTAAAAAAGCCGGAGACGATCGCCGAGAATAAAGAATTCTGTGACTGCACATTTCAGTGGAAGTTTACTGAAAAGGATGCCCATGGTGTCAGCATCGGAAAAACCCTTCCAGCCTATCCACAAGAGCCGGAAACGACCTATCCCAGAGATACATTTACAGCAGAAAATGCAGCAAAAATTCCATGCAGACAGGTGCTGGGAACATATAAAGTTATTTTTGAAAGATAGTAAAGTAAAGATAACGAAAAAACAGTCATAGCAGACAGAAAATAGACTAATACAGGGCAAGAGGAGGACTAGCTTATGTTTCGAAAAATGAGAAGATCCAAACAGGAATTAACCAAAGAAGAATGTATCGAAATCCTGAAAAAAGAACCAAGAGGCGTGCTTTCCGTGCAGGGAGAGGATGGATATCCCTATGGAATGCCTATGACCCACTGGTATAACGAGAAAGATGGAAAAATCTATTTCCACGGAGCAAAATCTGGTCATAAGATTGATGCCATCAAAAATTGTGACAAAGTTTCATTCTGTGTTATGGACGAGGGATATCGAAAGGAAGGAGAATGGGCACTAAACATTCGAAGTGTGATTGTGTTTGGACGCCTCCGTATAGTGGAAGAACCGGAAAAGGTCGTGGAAATCTGCACAAATTTATGCAAAAAATTCACGGATGATAAAGCATACGTGGAACATGAACTGAAACATTCCGGTCCTGCAGTTCTCTGCCTGGAGCTGGAACCGGAGCATATGACCGGAAAACTGGTAAATGAGTCCTGAAAATCGCCTGCGGAGAAGAACATCATGGAAAATACAGAGAAGAAAATAAAAGTCCTGATAAAGCCACAGTGTGACGCGGAAATCCGAAACAGGTTTATAACAAAATTTGGAGAGAAATGTGAGTTTGTTTTTGAAGAAAATGAAATCAGGGACTCCATTACAACAGCAGAGGTTGTGATCGGAGAACCGGAAGAATCGGAACTTCGGAAAGCCGAAAATCTCCACTGGGTTCAACTGACATGGGCCGGTGCGGATAAGTATACAAAAATGAAAACATTTCCCACAGGAGTTACACTGACCAATGCTTCCGGAGCGTTCGGAAAAATTATATCGGAATATGTGATCGGGAACATCATTGCCCTGTATCGAGGACTTCCTGTTTACTGGAAAAACAAGCAGGAACGTCTCTGGGTACAGAATAGATCATCAGACACCATATATGGAAAAAATGTTCTTATCCTGGGAACCGGTGACATCGGAAAAAACATCGCTCACAGAATGCAAGCATTTGAAACCCATGTGACTGGAATAAAAAGAACAGCATTCTCAGAACATTCGCAGCAGCTGAAAGACTTTGATGAGGTATATGATCTGACAGCACTGGATGATAAACTGCCACAGGCGGACATTGTGATCGGCTGCCTTCCTGGAACTTTGGAAACAAAAGGACTTCTGAATTACGACAGTCTGCATTCCATGAAAAAAGATGCAGTTCTAATCAATGTAGGAAGAGGAAGCCTTATTCCAACAGAAGACCTGATCCGGGCATTACAGGAGGGCCACTTAAAAGGCGCAGTCCTGGATGTATTTGAGACAGAACCACTTCCGTTCGATTCTCCGCTGTGGGAAATGGACCAGGTTATTCTCACCCCACACATCGCAGGCCCAAGTTTCGGAGGAAACGCAGAAGTTCAGGACATGATCTGGAACATTTGCATGGAAAATCTGGAACGATATCTGAACGGAAAAGAATTAAAGAATATTGTCCGGTTAAATGAGGGATATTAACAAAGGCGATGAATATCGGTGCAAGGCTCGTACCCGGAAGTATCTCAGGAAAATTTGCCGGGAAAATTAACGGATGATTTCGCTTCAGTTCGATATTGAGAGGGAGATTTTCCTACAAGTTTTTTAAAGATCCTGCAAAAATAACTGACATTGTCATATCCGACTCTGACAGAAACGCTGGCTATTTTGTCAGAGCTTTCCCTTAATATTTTGCAGGCGATGCTGATACGATATTGAATAAGATACTCGACCGGGGATATTCCGATATTTTCCCGGAAATAGCGTAAAGCGGTGTTGGGACTGATATTCGCGGCAGCTGCAATATCTGTCAGTGATATTGGGGCGGCGTAGTGTGTCTGGATATACTCGAGCATTATTGGAATCATGCGTTCAGAGTGTGAAGGCAGAACACTTGATCTGGGAGTAAGCTGTTCCGGGGAAAGATGCTCTGTCATAATAAGCCAGATTTCACTTAAAAGGTTATGAATGAGAAGCTCCTGTCTTTCCGGTGAGGCCAGATTAAGAAACAATTGTCTGCAGAGATTCAGAATATGTTTTTGCCATGTTTGCTGCTTGAAAATAACGCAGGGAAGCATGGCATTTTCTAATGGCAGAATATATTTTTTGTAAATAAGACTTTCACCTGGAGCAAGAAAAGTGGGGGAAAATACAATATTAGGCATGACGCCATAGTTTTCAGCTGTGAAATGATGCAGCATACCGCTGTTGATAAAAATTCCTTCTCCGGAATGTAAAGTATAGGTTTTCTGCTCAACCTGGCAGGTAACAGTACCCTCTGAAACGCAGATGATCTCAAATTCCTTATGCCAGTGCCAGTTGATATCGTTATTATAAAATTTCCGGGTATCATCTATATAAAATTCCAAAGGAAAATCAGGTCCGCCGTGTTTTGTGGTTTCCTGCAGATTGCTGTTTGTATGAATGTTCTGCATGAGATTACAAAATTCCTTTCTGTTATATATAGTGATATTGTACTATAAAATGAAAGAAAAGTGCAATTACAATTTTAAAATGTGGTGATATAATACAAAAGATTGAAAAGGAATTACAATAATATGGAGGAGGATTTCTGATGAAAGACAAATATCAGAAAACGGTATATGCCTGTTTTGTGGGTTACATCGTGCAGGCAATCGTAAATAACTTTGTGCCGCTGCTTTTTCTGACATTTGAAAAAAGCTACCATATTCCACTGAGCCAGATCACAATGCTGATCACATTCAATTTCGGGATCCAGCTGCTCATTGATCTTCTGTCTGCAAAATTTGTAGACCGGATCGGCTACCGGATTTCCATTGTTCTGGCTCATGTATTTTCAGCGGCAGGACTGATCTGCCTGGTGATCCTGCCGGATCTTTTGCCTAATGCATTTGCGGGATTATTTATTTCCGTAGTGATCTATGCAGTAGGCGGCGGATTGATCGAAGTGCTGATCAGCCCTATTGTGGAGAGCTGCCCAAGTGATAATAAAGAAAAGGCAATGAGCCTTCTGCATTCCTTTTACTGCTGGGGTCATGTGGCAGTGGTCCTGCTTTCCACGATCTTTTTCCGTATATTTGGAATTGAAAACTGGAAGATCATGGCACTGATCTGGGCGATTGTTCCTATTGTAAATGGTATTACATTTACAAAAGTTCCTATCGCAACTCTGATCGAAGAGGGCGAGACAGGAATGACAATAAGAGAATTATGCAGGAATAAGACATTCTGGATCCTGATGTTAATGATGCTGTGTGCCGGTGCAAGTGAACAGGGTGTCAGCCAGTGGGCTTCAACATTTGCGGAGCAGGGACTGGGAGTAACCAAGACCATCGGAGACCTTGCAGGTCCTATGGCATTTGCGATCCTGATGGGAAGTTCCAGAGCCTTTTATGGAAAATTCGGAGACAGGATGGATCTGGACAAATTTATGATCGGCAGCAGCATTCTCTGCATTATTTCCTATCTCTGCATTTCCCTTGCACCATCTGCATTTGTGTCACTGATCGGCTGTTCCATCTGCGGATTTTCCGTGGGAATCATGTGGCCGGGAAGCTTCAGCAAGGCATCCATGGCACTGCGAAGAGGAGGTACATCCCTGTTTGCGTTTCTTGCACTGGCCGGAGATGTAGGATGCTCCGGAGGTCCGACTTTAGTTGGATTTGTGTCCGGGATATTATCAGACAACCTGAAAAAAGGAATCCTGGCAGGGGTTATTTTCCCTGTATTTTTGCTGGTGGGAATTCTGCTTCTGGGAAAGAGCCGGAGTGCAGACTGAGCTGCTCTGCCTTTCTCCGGAGGCCAGAGGGAACGGGCTTGGAAAGCAGCTGCTTCAGTACGGTATTGAAACTTATAACATTCAGGAACTCACCGTAAACGAACAGAATCCCCAGGCAGTCGGCTTTTATGAGCATATGGGATTTCAGACATATAAAAGAACGGAGTATGATGAGGAAGGGAATCCGTATCCGCTTTTGTATATGAGGCTATCCAGATAAGCAAAAGGTTTATTTGTCTGTTAACAGGTACAGGATGCGGGATTTACCAGTGGTGTATTGATATTGTGTTGATAAAGTCGAAAGGAAAGGATAACAATGAACTGCCAGAAACTGATCAATCAGATAAAAGAATATAAGCCTTATAACGAGCAGGAGGAGAGAGATAAAATCCTGATCCTGGACTGGATCAGAAACAATGAGAATGCTTTTTCCAGAGAAAATACAGTAGCCCATATGACGGCTTCCGCCTGGGTTGTGAACAGGGAGCGAACCAGAGTTCTTATGGTATATCACAATATTTACAACTCCTGGTCCTGGCTTGGAGGACATGCGGATGGGGAGACGGATCTTCTGTCTGTTGCAATCCGGGAGGTAAAGGAAGAAGCGGGGATTTCCAACGTTCATCCGGTGTCTGAGGAGATTTTTTCCATGGAATCCCTGACTGTAGACGGCCATGTGAAAAAAGGAAAATATGTATCCAGCCATCTGCACTTTAATATCACATATCTCCTTGAGGCAGATCCGGAAGAAGCGGTTTCCATAAAAGCAGACGAAAACAGCGGTGTAGCCTGGTTTTCACCGGAAGAAGCATTGGAGAGATCTACAGAACCGTGGTTTGTGGAGCATGTTTATAGCAAACTTTTGGAAAAAATGAAGGATGTGAAGGGGAACGGTAAATGAAAATTGCACTTGTACAGATGAGTATGGGAAAGGAAATATCCGAGAATCTTGATAAAAGCCTGAAATACTGTGATATGGCAGAAAACTGTGATCTGGTCTTTTTTCCGGAAATACAGCTGACACCGTTTTTTCCGCAGTATCACAATATATGTGTGGATCATTACTGTATAGATATGGATAATGATGCACTGGTAAGATTGTGCCAGAAAGCCAGGGAGCATCGATATTATTTATCACCAAATGTCTATCTGGAATCAGAAGGAGCCAGATACGATACTTCTCTTTGGATCTCCCCGGAAGGAAAAATCCGAGATACTGCAAAAATGGTCCACATTGCACAGAATGAAAATTTTTATGAGCAGGATTATTATACACCGGCGGAGGACGACTTTAAAGTTTTTGCCACACCATTTGGAAAGATCGGCATTGTAATCTGTTTTGACAGACATATGCCGGAAAGCATCCGTACCTGTGCAAAAAAAGGTGCAGACCTGATCATAGTCCCGACTGCAAATACAAAAGCAGAGCCAATGGAAATGTTTGAATGGGAAATGCGGGTTCAGGCCATGCAGAACCAGGTTTTCATTGCCATGTGCAACCGTGTCGGAACAGAAGATAAAATGCAGTTTGCCGGGGAATCCATCGTGATCGATCCAAGAGGGAAAGTCCTTGCAAAAGCAGATGACAGGGAGCAGTTACTGGTGTGTGATATTGATCTGCAGGAGGTAAAAAAAGTCAGAAGCAGTCTGGATTATTTATCCCTTCGAAGACCTGAGCAGTATGAGTAATAAAGGAGAAACAAAAAATGGCAAAACTATATTTCCGATACGGGGCGATGGGAAGCTCGAAATCTGCCAATATTCTGATGGTTCGTTATAATTATGAAGAACGTGGTCAGTATGCGATACTGTTAAAACCAAGAACAGACGATCGGGATGGAGAGCATAAGATCCAGTCCCGGATAGGCTTGTCGGCTCCGGCTGAATATGTGGATGATTTTCTGAAAGAAATTTCAAAATTATGGAATGGAAAGGAAACAGAATATCTGTATCATGGCAAAAAAGTAAATGCCATTCTGGTGGATGAAGCACAGTTCCTTTCCCCGGAAGAGGTAGATGCATTGTCAGACATTGTGGATTTTTATGAGATTCCGGTTCTCTGCTATGGCCTTCGTACAGACTTTTTGAACCACCTGTTTCCCGGTTCCAGGCGACTGATGGAAATAGCAGATGTTATCGAAGAAGTTCCCACTGTCTGCTGGTGCGGGAAGCGTGCACAGTGCAATACCCGATATTCCAACGGAAAGATTGTGCGGGAAGGTGCCCAGATCATGTTGGGATCAAATGAGAGCTATGTGGCGCTTTGCAGAAAACATTATAAAGAAGGGAAATTGTGGAAATGAGATAACATCCTGAACACAGGTCGCGAAGCGGATTGCGAATGTCCTCTTTACGCACGGAAGAATATGATACTTCAAAGCCAGATAAGTCAAAACGTCTTACCTGGCTTTTTTGCAATGAATCCGATTGTAATAAGGATTATCGTTAACACCCATGAAATCGGGAACGCATAATACAGAATATTTAACTGATGATAATGTCTGAAAACCGTACAGATCCATACAATGCGAAAACAGCAGTTTCCAATAATAGTAGCAACAGCCGGGTACAGGGAATGTCCGGTACCTCTTAATACGCCTGCCGGGATCTCGTACAGGTTGCACAGCGGTTCGAAAAAAAGAATGCACAGGATACGAAGGCAGGCATTTTGTATCACTGTTTGATCTGCAGAAAAAAATCCTGCAAAAAAATTCCGGAATATGACAAGTGGTTCAATAAGGATCAGACTGCTCACAATAGAGAAGACCAGACATATCCGCAGGATTTTTCTGCATCGGCGAAGCTGCCCGGCAGAGTAATTCTGGCTGGTAAAGGTGGTAGCTGTCTGACCGAAAGCAGTAATCACGTAATAGGTAAAATATTCAAAGTTCATGGCAATGGTACTGCCTGCAATTGCAGAAGAGCCAAAGCTGTTCACAGAGGCCTGTACAAAGATATTGGCAAAGCAGAATACAGCACCCTGGATGGCCGAAGGGATTCCCACTTTAAGAATTGCACTTACAGATCCGGAATAAAGATCACATTTATGAAGTGCAAATGGAAAAGAAGAAATATCCTTTTTCAGGCGGCAGATCAGAAGGAGCGCAGAAAGCATGGTGGACAGAACTGTAGCAGCGGCAACTCCGGAAACGCCAAGCTTAAAGAATACCACAAATATAATATTTAGAAACACATTTACAATTCCCGACAGAGTGAGAGCAAGAAAGGGATAACGGCTGTTGCCGCAGGCTCTGAGGATCGCAGAACCAAAATCATAAAGCAGCAGAAAGGGATAACTGACAAAATAGATCCGAAGATAAAGCACGGAGGAAGCAAGGATATCGGAAGGTGTTTTGATAAGACCCAGTAACGGTGCAGAAATACACTGCTCGATAATAAGGCCGGCCACACCGATCATTACAGCCAGAGACATGGCTGTGCGGATGATAGGAATGATATTCTGCTCTTTATGCTGCCCGATCTGCTGAGCAACCAATACATTGACTCCTACAGATAATCCGGATGACAGAGCCACGATCAGGGCAATGATTTCTCCGTTGGTCCCTACGGCAGCAAGAGAAGACGATGTGTCGAATAATCCTACGATCGCAGTGTCGGCTGCATTAAATAATTGCTGCAGCATACTGCTGAGGGCAATCGGAATGGTAAAAAAAAGAATACTTCTGTATAAAGAACCTGTGAGCATATCGATGTTTTTTTCTGAATAGCGCATATCTTTAAATCCTTTCCCAATAATCTTGAATCATTGTAACTCAATTATTATAATAGAAAAAGCGAATATATTTGATGAATAACATCGAAAAAAGGAATGATGATAAATGGATAAGAATTTGCTGAAATATCTTGCTTTTGTAAAAACAGTAGATACAGGGAGTTTTACGAAAGCTGCAGACAGTCTGAATTATGCACAGTCATCGATCAGCAAGATGATCGCGGATCTGGAAAAAGAGTGGGGGATTTCGTTATTGCAGCGGAATAAAAAGGGCGTCTGTCTGACTTCTTCCGGCAAACAGATCCTGCCATATGTAAGAAAAATAGTAAGCGATTTCGAGGAAATACAGCAAAAGGTGAATGAGATCAACGGAATCCAGAGCGGTACTGTCAGGATCGGAACTTTTTCCAGTGTGGCGATCAACTGGCTGCCGGATGTGTTTGCAAGGTTTCAGAAAGATTATCCGGGAATTGATTATGAAATGCTTCTGGGCGATTATGAGGAAGTGGAAAAATGGATCGATGAAGGACGTGTAGACTGCGGTTTTCTGCGGCTGCCGGCAGGTGGGGCCTTTGATGTGATAAGTCTTAAAAAAGATGAATACAAGGCTGTACTTCCGGTAGATCATCCCCTTGCAGAGAAAAAATTACTGGATTATGAAGATCTGAACGATCAGTCTTTTTTGCTTCTGGAGCACGGAGGAAAAACGGAGGTATCCGAATTGCTGGAGAAGAACCATGCACATCCCAATATCCGTTTTACCACATGGGAAGATTATGCCATTATGTCAATGGTGGAGCGGGGACTGGGAGTGGGAGTGCTTCCGGATATGATCCTGAGACGGATTCCATACCAGATCGCGATCCGATCATTCAGAAATCCATATTTCAGAGAAATTGGACTGGTAATGAAAGACAGAACAAAGCTGACTCCGGCAACCAGGAAGTTTATAGAATATCTTACGATCAATGAACGGTTGGAACGGCTGTGATCTCGGCGGAGCTGCACTTGCATCTGCTATTGGTATGGTGATTCTGCTTTTTTCGGTACTGTTCGGAGGAAACAGCTTGTGGATGGTAATGCCGGTGGTGGAAATTGTGGTGTTATTCATCAGTGTCATGTTTTTGAAATTTTCTCAGACATCCGAGTACTCCGAAAGAATTCAGAAGATGAAGTGACTGACAG
>UMKM01067780.1_pt1 | contig 13736 bp, 9 predicted proteins | sample 1966331 | NCBI WGS metagenome assembly UMKM01 (sample SAMEA4836176, study PRJEB28245) | human gut metagenome | biome: gut microbiome; material: fecal sample | place: Denmark | collected 2008 | reverse complement strand
CAAATACCCTTGGATTTAATGGTAGTTTATCCATGCAGTGCCAATACATTAGCTAAAATGGCACATGGAATCAATGATAATGCGGTGACAATGGCTGTTAAATCAACACTTAGAAATCAACACAATATCGTTCTTGGTTTATGTAGTAATGACTTACTTTCAACAAGCGGAATGAATATGATGAAGATTTTTAATACAAAGCATTTTTATTTGGTGCCAATGTATCAAGATGATGTAATCAAGAAACCAAATAGTTTGATTGCACGGCGAGATTTAATTATTCAAACGATGATCAATGCATTGGTTGATAAACAAATTCAACCTTTATTTTTAATGAAGAAAGAGTAAATGATACTTTTTCTTTTGTTAATAATTTGTTAGAATAATAGCAAAGTGAGTGTAAGAAGATATAATTAAGGAGGAAATAATGAAAAAAAGTATTATAAAATTGATGCCAATTGGTGGTCAAGCTGAAAACGGTAAAAGCATGTACTGCTTAGAAATAGATGATAATTGGTTTATTATTGATGCAGGTTATCGTTTTCCAGAAGTAGATAAATTAGGAGTGGACGTTATTATTCCTAATTTTGATTATTTAAAAGATAATAAAGATAAAATTAAAGCTATATTTATTACGCATGGTCATGATGATGTAATGGGAGCACTACCTTATTTATTACAAGAAGTGAATGTTCCTATTTATACAACAGATCTTACAGCTGATTTAATTGATCAATTATTACAAAGATATATGAGACATTCTCATGTTTCATATAAATATAAAATCAAAAGAGTAAATATGAATGCAACAATTAAAGTTGCTGGAGTTGAAGTGGACTTTTTCCCAATTACGCATTCTATTCCTGGAAGTGTAGGGTTAGCATTTTTAACAGACTATGGTTATATTGTCTATAGTAGTGAATTTATTATTGATTTTGGAGCACCTGAAAGATTTAGGTGTAATATTCAAAAGATGATGGAAATTGGTAAAAAAGGAGTTTTAGCTTTACTTTGTGAATCATCATATTCAAAAAATGATGGCTATACTTCTCCTAATCATAAGTTAACTGCTAAAATAGAAAGTATTTTTGAGGATGCTTCAGGACGTATTATTATTTCAAGTTATGCACAAAACGCTTTTAGAACTCAAGAAATTGCTCAACTAGCTAAAAAATATAATCGTAAGATTTGTTTCTATGGAAGAGATAAATATGATAATACCAATTCTTTAATGAGAATTGCTAAAAATAAGAAAAAACCAATCTTGGATATTCATCCAGCTTGTATTGGTGATAATAATGATATTCAAAAAAATAAAGATAATGATAAACTGGTTGTTTTATTAAGTGGTAGTCCTCGTCGTATCTATCATGATATTTTAGATATTATCGATGGAGGAGATGATAAGCTTAAATTACAAGACAGTGATACATTTATTGTAGCTTCACCTGTTTTACCAGGAACTGAAAAAATAGCTAATAGAGCAATCAATGAACTTTATAAAACTGATACACATATTCATGTTTTGAAAAACAAAGAATTGCAATCTATGCATGCAAGTGAAGAGGATATTAAAGTATTGATTCAAATTTTAAATCCAAAATATTTCGTACCAATCAAAGGAGAATATCAACATTTTATTGCTGCAAGTGATGTTGCTAAAAAAATGAATATAAATGATGATCATATTGCTATTGTTGATAATGGAGAAATGATTACTTTTAAAGATGGGAAATTACAAAGTTACCGAGATTCTATTACAATTGAAGATGTGATGATTGATGGCCTTGGAATTGGTGATGTTGGTGTTAAAGTTATTGATGACCGAAATCAATTACAAAATGATGGTGTTGTTATTATTGGTATGACAATTGATGGTAAAACAAGAGAAATTGTTGCCAATACAGATGTACAAACAAGAGGTTTTATTTACTTAAAGGATTCAGAAAATGTTGTAAAAGGAATTATGAATATTGCTGAAACTGAGTTAGAGTCTTATAAAAATAAAACGGAAGAAGATATTAGAGATGTACGTCAAAATATTAAAGATAAAGTGAACAAATATATTATCAAAGAGACTGGCAAAAGACCTGTCATTTTACCAGTAATTATAGAATTATAAAAGCAAGGAATATCTTGCTTTTGTTTTGTTTTTTAAATATGATATGTAAAGAGGTGATATGATGGCTAAGTCCGCAAGAAAAAGAAAAAGTAAGCAAGAACAAGTGAGTGAAGAATTAAAATTAAGAATTATTTGTTTATTTTTCATTTTTTTAGTAATTATTGCTGCTATGCAATTAGGTGTGATTGGAGACCACTTGAATTATGTTTTTATGTATGTATTTGGGAATTTAAATGGGATTATTTATCTTACTTGTATTCTTTTATTAGGATATATTGTTATTAAGGCGGATTTTCCTAAATTTAATGGTCCTAAGGCGGTAGGTCTTTATTTGCTCTTTATAGGTTTAACTTTATTTATTTCTGCTACGCCATCACTTACAGGGATAAAAGTCATACAGTCTTATTTTAATCAAGTTCCTTTAAATAGAGGAGGATTATTGGGGGCAGTTTTATATGGCTTTTTAAGTGCATTGTTTGATTATATGGGAGCAATCATTGCAGCGGTTTTTATTGTTGTAACAGGAATTATTTTATTAGGAAGTAAGTTTTATTTTGAACACAAAAAAGAAATTCAAAAAAGAGCAAAAAATAATTTTAATAAAACAAAAGATTCTTTAAAACAGCATTCAAATTATTTTGGAAATTTCTTTAAGAAAAAACAAAATAAGACAACTTTTTTTGATGATGCTATTTTCGAAGATGATGAAACCCCAACGACTATATTTGAAGAAATAGCGAAAGAAGATGTGACTTTGCCACAAGCTTTTACTTTTAATGATGAACATCAAGAAATAGAAATTGTTGATAAAGAGCCACCTATTCCATCGGTGGATGAAGAATTAGTTCAAAATGATCAATCACAAATTGAAGAACCAGTCTTAGAGCATACAAATAAAAATTATCATTTACCACCGTTATCTCTTTTACATAATGTGGTTAATAAAAAACAAGGTGAAAATAAAAATCATGCTGTAGAAAGTGCTGAAAGATTAACAGCTGTTTTAAATGAATTTGGAGTTCATGCTTCTATTAATAATATTTCTATTGGTCCTTCAATTACAAAATATGAATTAAAATTAGAAACGGGGACAAGAGTCAATAAAATAATGTCTTTACAAGATGATATTAAATTAGCTTTAGCAGCTAAAGATATTCGTATTGAAGCGCCTATCCCTGGAAAACCAGCGGTTGGTGTTGAAATACCTAATTTAGTATCATCAATGGTTTCTTTTAAAGAGGTATTTAAAAACATTCCTGATAAATATAAAGACAATAAACTTGTTGTTCCTTTAGGAAAGGATGTTAATGGTCAAGTCATTTATGCAGAGCTTAATAAAATGCCTCATTTACTTATTGCTGGAGCAACAGGTTCAGGTAAATCTGTATGTGTTAATACGATTATTAGCAGCATATTAATGCGTGCGAAACCGGATGAGGTCAAACTTATTTTAGTTGATCCTAAAAAGGTTGAGTTATCCAATTATAATGGGGTTCCTCATTTATTAGCACCGGTCGTTACTGATCCTAAAAAAGCAGCGGCCACTTTAAGAGAAACCGTTTCGGAAATGGAAAGACGCTATGATTTATTTGCAGGGGCAAATGTTAGAAAAATTGAAACGTACAATCAATATGTTGAAAATAAAAATCAAGAAAATGATGCGGAACATCAATTAGAAAAACTTCCATATATTGTAGTAATCCTTGATGAAGTTGCAGATTTAATGATGGTAGCTAGTAAAGATGTTGAAGATTGTATTATGCGTATAGCTCAATTAGCACGTGCGGCTGGGATTCATTTAATTGTAGCTACACAAAGACCATCAACGGATATTATTACAGGTGTTATTAAGGCTAATATTCCATCAAGAATTGCTTTTGCTGTTTCTTCAAGTATTGATTCTAGAACGATTCTTGATTGTACAGGCGCAGAGAAACTTTTAGGAAAAGGAGATATGCTTTTTTTACCAATGGGATCGAATTCGCCGATTCGTGTGCAAGGAGCTTATGTTGATGATAGTGAAGTGGAAGCAATCACTTATTATACAACGAAACAACAAGAAGCCTCATATGATGAAAGATATACAAATGTAAAACCAATTTCTGCAGTAGCTGCTTCTAAAGAAGAACAAGAAGATGAAGAGTATGAAATGTGCAGAGCATTTGTTATTCAAGCACAAAAAGCGAGCACATCACTTTTACAAAGACAATTTAGAATAGGCTATAACAAAGCAGCCAGAATTATTGATCAATTAGAAGCGGATGGTATTATAGGTCCACAAATTGGATCTAAACCACGTGAAGTATATGTACGTGGCTATAATGAAGAAGAAATTTAAAAACGATATTTACCGTTTTTTATTATGTTAACTGTTTTCAAATGTTTTTTTTGATGCTACAATGATAGAGGAAAATTAAATGGAGGAAGAAGAACATGAAAAAATTATTCGCAAGTATTTTATGCTTAGGAATGATTTTTGGTGCTACTGGATGTACAAGTGGTGGCGATGATACTTATGAAATCGCAATGATCACTGACTCTGGATCAGTTACTGATAAATCATTCAATCAATCTGCTTATGAAGGTGTAAAAGAATTTGGTGAAAAAAATGATATTTCATATAAATATTATGCACCAAAAGATACTGATCAAGCTGGATTATTATCTACAATTGATGATGCTGTAGATAATGGAGCAAAAGTTGTTGTAACTCCAGGATTCAACTTCTCTGGGGCTTTATACCAAGCTCAAGAAAAATATCCTGATGTCAAATTCGTTACTATCGACTTTGAACCACAAAAAGATGGTAGTGGAGAAACAAAAGTTGGAGATAATACAGTAAGTTATTTATTCTCTGAACAAGAATCTGGATATGTTGCTGGATATGCTGCTGTTAAAGAAGGATATACTAAATTAGGTTTCATGGGTGGTATGGCTTTACCAGCTGTAGAAAACTATGGTGTTGGTTACCTTCAAGGTGCTAGTGATGCTGCTAAAGAAATGAATGTTAATGTTGATGTTAACTATACATATACTGGTACATTCTCTGAATCACCAGATATCAAATCTAAAGCTTCATCATGGTATGCAGGTGGAACTGAAGTCATCTTCTCATGTGGTGGACAAATTTGTAACTCAATTTTCGCTGCTGGACAAGAAGCTGGTAAATACACTATTGGTGTAGATACTGACCAAAGTGGTGATTCTGATACTGTTATTACATCTGCATTAAAAGATGTAAAAGGTGCCACTATTGAAGCATTAAATGCTTATAAGAAAGATAAATTCCAAGGTGGAAAAACAGTTACTTTGAAAAATACAGGTGGTATTGTTTATCCAGGATTATTAAAGAACTTTTCTAAAGAAGATCATGATGCTGTTGATAAAAAAATCAAAGATGGTTCTTTAGAATTAAAATCATCTGCTGATGTTGATGAAAAAACTGGAGATCCTTCAGGAATTTCATTTGATAATTTAACAGTTAATTTTGAATAAGATAAATTGGGGATGTTACGAAATAATTTAAAATCGTAACATCTTTTTTGTTATAATTTCAAACTAAAAATGGGGTATTGATATCTTATCAATGATATTTATTTTCTACTAATTAATTCCTCAACCATAATGTTTGAGGAATTATTGAAATTAGAAACAATTGCTTCTTATAGTAGAATAATTTTATTATATAGATATTTAAAATTCTTATTTTTAATATATTTTTCTTTGTTATGAAAAAACAAAAATTCTTTTCTATATTTATAAATTCATGTATAATTGTATCGAAAAGGGGGAAGCTTAATGTCATATGCAATAGAAATGCTTAACATAACGAAAGAGTTTCCTGGTATCAAAGCAAATGATAATGTTACCTTGCAAGTTGAACAAGGTGAAATACATGCATTGTTAGGAGAAAATGGTGCCGGAAAATCGACGCTGATGTCTATTTTGTTTGGTTTATATCAACCGGATGAAGGACAAATAAAAATTAATGGAGAACCTGTTGAAATTAATGATCCCAACGATGCCAATAAATATAACATTGGTATGGTTCATCAACATTTCAAACTTGTACATAACTTTACAGTACTTGAAAATATTATTTTGGGTATTGAAGAAACAAAGCATACTTTTATTCAAAAAGGTGCGGCAAGAAAAAAAGTTATTGAATTATCTCAAAAGTATAAATTAAATGTTGATCCAGATGCTTTAATTTCGGATATTACTGTAGGAATGCAACAAAGGGTTGAAATTTTGAAAATGTTATTTAGAGATAATAATGTTTTGATTTTTGATGAACCTACTGCGGTATTAACACCTCAAGAAATCGATGAACTAATGATAATTATGAAAGATTTAGCAAAAGAAGGTAAATCTATCATTTTTATTACTCATAAATTAAATGAAATTAAAGCGGTAGCTAATCGTTGTACAATATTAAGAAAAGGTAAATATATTGGTACAGTTGATGTAGCATCAACATCTGCTGAAAAATTATCAGAATTAATGGTTGGCCGAAAAGTTAACTTTATTGTAGAAAAAGATGAACCTCAAATTGGTGATACAGTTCTTGAGGTAAGAGATCTATGTTATAAACCAACTCATTCGTCCAAGAATGTTTTAAATAATGTTTCATTCAATGTACGTCGAGGAGAAATCGTTTGTATTGCGGGAATTGATGGGAATGGACAAACAGAACTTGTTTATGCATTATCAGGTCTTATTAAACATAACAGTGGGCAAATTCTATTAAATGGAGAAGATTTATCTCATGAAAGTATTCGTTCACGTTCTTTAAAAGGAATGGCTCATATTCCAGAAGATCGTCATAAACATGGTTTAGTATTAGATTATAATCTAGCCGAAAACTTTATCTTAAAGAGTTATTTTGATCCAAAATATCAAAATAAAGGTTTTATTAAATTTGATAAGATGTATGAAACAGCTAATAAGTTAATTGAGCAATATGATGTTCGTTCTGGTGAAGGTGCAAAATCTATTACGAGAGGAATGTCAGGAGGAAATCAACAAAAAGCAATCATTGCTAGAGAGGTTGAATCTAATTCGGACTTATTAATTGCTGTACAACCAACACGTGGATTAGACGTTGGTGCTATTGAATTTATTCATAAACAACTTGTTAAACAAAGAGATGAAAATAAAGCTGTCTTACTTGTTTCATTAGAATTAGATGAAGTTATGAATGTTTCAGATCGTATTTTAGTAATGTATGAAGGTGAAATCGTTGCTAATTTAGATCCAAAACAAATTGATGAAAAAGAATTAGGACTTTATATGTCAGGAAGTAAACGAGGTGAAGGATATGAAAAATAGTGAGTCAAAACAAAATCTGATAGCTTCTTTACTTGCTATATTAATTGGATTGTTTATAGGATTTATCGTTATTTTAATAGCAAATCCATCTCAAGCTTTTAGAGCAATGGGTATTATGATGTCTGGGGGATTTTATAAAGGATTAAGAAGTACAGGACAAGTTCTTTATTCTGCAATTCCAATTATGATGACTGGGTTATCTGTTGCATTTGCATTTAAATGCGGTAACTTTAATATCGGGACAACTGGTCAATATACAGTTGGTGGCTTTGTGGCATTATTTTTAGCCAATACGCTTTATCAAACTGTACCTGATTCATTATTATGGATCATTTGTTTAATTGCTGCTGGACTTGCTGGAGCAATTTGGGCATTGATTCCCGGAATTTTAAAAGCGTATAGAAATGTTAATATTGTTATTTCAGGTATCATGTTTAACTATATTGGTATGTATCTTGTTATTGAGGGTGTTAAAGCTTTTATTTATGATTCAGCTGGTGCTCGTTCTCAAACATCTAAGATTGCTGTTCCTAAAATGGGATTAAATCATATTTTCCCAGGCTCAGATGTTAATGGTGGTATTATTATTGCTATTGCATTATGTATCGTTGCTTATATTATTTTAAATAAAACAACATTTGGTTATGAATTAAAAGCATGTGGTTATAATCCAGAAGCAAGTCGTTATGCTGGGATGTCTGAAAAGAAAATTGTTATTTTATCAATGGTTATTTCAGGATTTTTCTCAGGTATTGGCGGTGGACTTGTTTATATCGGAGGAACAGGTAGAGCCTTTACAACTGCTGAAGTCACACTTCCAGAAGGATTTAATGGAATTCCAGTTGCATTGTTAGGAATGAACAGTCCACTTGGATGTATTTTAGCGGCATTATTTGTTTCATATATTAATGTTGGTGGAAACTATATGCAAGCATGTAATATTCCAGTTGAAATTATTGATGTCATTTCAGCGGTTATTATTTACTTTAGTTCATTTGCTTTAATGATCCGTTTATATTTACAAAATCATGAAAAGAAAAAACATAAAAAAGAAGTTGCTGTTGAAGGGGGTCAAGAATAATGGATATTATTTTAAATGTCTTAAATCAAACATTAGTCTTTACAGTTCCTCTTTTAGTAGTTGCTTTAGGTGGGATGTTTAGTGAACGAAGTGGTGTTGTTAATATCGCGTTAGAAGGAATCATGATTGGTGGAGCATTCGTGGGGGTTTATTTCATTTATTTAATGCAATCAGCAAACACAACAATGAATCCGCAATTATTATTGATTTTAGCATTAATTGTAGCTGGTATTTTTGGGGCTTTATTAAGTTTACTTCATGCTTTTGCAGCGATTAACTTAAAAGCCGATCAAACAATTTCAGGAACTGCAATTAATATGTTAGCTCCTGGATTGGGTTTATTCTTAGCTAAATTGATTTTCAATGGAAATTCAAGTGTACCTTTTTCAAATACATTTAGAATTCATGAAATTCCTGTCCTATCACAAATTCCAATTTTAGGACCTATCTTATTTAAAGGTGCTTATATTACAACTTATCTTGGAATTGTTATTTTGATTTTATCGGTTATTTTCTTAAATAAAACAAAAGCAGGATTAAGATTACGTGCTTGTGGTGAAAATCCTCAAGCTGCTGATGCTGCAGGTGTAAGTGTTTATAAATATCGTTATATGGGTGTTCTGTTATCTGGTTTTCTAGGTGGTATAGGTGGACTTATTTATATCATCCCAATTTCAACTGTATTTAATAGTGATGTTGGTGGTTATGGGTTCTTAGCTCTTGCAATCTTGATTTTTGGTAACTGGCAACCATATCGTATTGCTACTGCTTCATTATTCTTTGGAATTATGAAGACATTAGCATATACTTATACAGCAATTCCATTTTTATCAGCATTAGGTTTCCCAAGTGTTGTTTATAAACTTATTCCTTATGTAGCAACATTGATTTTATTAGCGTTTACTTCTAAAAATTCTGCTGCTCCTAAGGCTTCGGGGATTCCTTATGATAAATCAAAACGTTAAAATATTTGAAAGTATTGTTTCTTAGGAAATAATACTTTTTTATTTTTTTGATTATTTGTGTATAATAGATGAGAATGAAAGGAAATGATTATGGAAAAAGTTTATAAAATGCCAGGGTATGATTTACATTTGATCCCTACAAATAAATTTAAAAATATTACAATTTCATTAAAATTACAAAATACACTAGATGAAAAAACGGTTGCTAAAAGAACATTACTATCTTTTATGTTGACTACGGGTACAGAAAAATATCCCTCAACACAAGAACTTTTTATATATTTAGAAAGCATGTATGGTATGAAATTAGGAGCTAATGTTGTTACTAAAGGTAAGAGTCATATTATTAATATTAATTCAATCTGTATTAATCAAGAATATTTACCTTACAAAGAAGATCTTATTCAACGGCAAATCCAATTGTTAAATGATATTTTCTTTAAACCTAATGCCTCAAAAACAGTTTTTGATCAAACAATGTTTGAAAGAAAGAAAAAAGAATTGGTTGAACGTCTTATTAATAATCAAGATGATAAATTTTATTATAGTTTAGAAAAAATGTTTGAATATATGGGAAAGGGGACATGTTTAGGGATTTCTTCTCATGGAAATATTGAAGATATAAAAAAAATTGAAAATGAAGAATTATTTTCGTATTTTAAAGAATGTATAAAAAATGACCAAAAACATATTTATGTAGTTGGAAATGTAGATGAATCTATTGTTCATGTCTTTGAAAATTGTTTATCTTTTGAAAAGAATAATTCAATTTTTGAAAGTGTATATTCATTTGAAAAAAATAGAAAAGATTTATTAGAAATCATCGAAAAGCAAGATGTTACACAAGCTAAACTTAATATGGGATATCGTATATCAGTAAATTACAATCACCAAAATCATTATGCTTTTGTAGTATTTAATGCGATTTTTGGTGGAATGAGTCAATCTAAATTATTTAAAGTTGTTAGAGAGAAAAATTCATTATGTTATTATATTTCTTCAAGTTATGATGCTTTTAATGGAGTGATGGTCATTACAGCTGGCATAGAAGGAAAAGATTATCATCAAACCGTTCAATTAATTAAAGAACAATTAAAAGAAATGCAAGATGGTTGCTTTGATCAAGATGATATTGATACTGCAAAATTAATGATTAAAAATTCTATGAAAAAAACAAACGATGAGCCATTAAGTCAAGTTGCCGTTCAATACAATAGAGATATTACGGGAAAAAAAGAAACAAATGAACAATATTTAGAAAAAATTGAAAATGTTACTTATCAAGATATTGTAGATGTTTGTCAAAATATTGAACTTGATACAATATTTTTGTTGAAAGGGAGAAATGAGTAATGGAAAAAATATATTATCAAACTTTAAAAGAAACGTTATTTCATGAGAAATTGGAAAATGGTTTAGAAGTATATTTGTTACCTAAAATTGGTTTTGAAAAAACATATGGTTTATTTTCAACAAGATTTGGATCGATTGATACAACTTTTGTACCTTTAGGACAAAAAGAAATGATAAAAGTCGAAGACGGAATTGCTCATTTTTTAGAACATAAAATGTTTGATATGGAAAATGGGGATGCTGCTGATGAGTTTGCTAAACTTGGGGCAAGTTCAAATGCATTTACATCATCAAGTCGTACGGCCTATTTATTTTCAACGACAACAAATGAAAATGATTGTGTTGAACTTTTACTAGATTTTGTACAAAGTCTAAATATTACAGACGAAAGCGTAGAAAAAGAAAAAGGAATTATTTGTCAAGAAATAAAAATGTATGATGATGACCCAGATTGGCGTGTTTATTTTGGAGCTATTGCCAACTTGTATCATAAACATCCTGTTAAGATTGATATTGCTGGAACTTGTGAAACTGTTAATAATACGTATAAAGATATGTTGGAACTTTGTTATCAAACTTTTTATCATCCACATAATATGATGCTTTTTGTTGTAGGTAATATTAATCCTGAAGAATTAATAGGTGTCATTAAAGAAAATCAAAATAAAAAGCATTTCTTATCTGAAAATGCAATTCAAAGATTAAAAATAGAAGAACCAACATCAGTGGCTGTTAAAGAACAAATTGATACAATGCAAGTTGAAATGAATAAATTGATTGTTTCTATTAAAATTAATGAAATTCTTGATGATCCTCAAGATAAAATTAAAAGAGAATTAGCTTTAAATTTATTATTTGATTTATATTTTTCTAAAAGTTCTTCGTTATATAACGAATGGTTAGAAAAAGGGTATATTAATGAAACATTTAGTGCAAGTTTTACGCAAGAAAGAGATTATGCTTTTATTTTAATGGGTGGAGATCAAGATGATTATGAATTATTGCAAAAGACAATTTTTAATTTTATAGATCATGTTCAAGATTTAGAAATAGCAGAAGATGACTTTGAAAGAATTAAAAGAAAAACAATTGGAAACTTCATCAATAGTTACAATAGTCCAGAAAGTATTGCGAATACTTTTAGCCGTTATTATTTTGAAGGAATTTGTTCATTTGATTTAGTAGATTATGTAAGTAAAATGACATTGGCAGATATAAATGAAGTAAAAAGATACTTTAATAAGGAATATGCTTCAAGCTATATTGTTAAAAAAGATAAATAAAGGGGTATATTTAAAAATAATTTATGGTATAATGTAATGCGACTAGAGAGTGTAAATAAATTTCCTACACATTAGATACGGGAACCTGATCTAAATAATGGTGTTGAAAGCCTATCTTTGAATAGGAATCCTAAAATTATTTAAAGGTGCCCACCTGTACGTAACAGGGATAATCTAAAAGCTCTCTAGTTTTTTATTTAAAAGGAGAAATCAAAATGGCAGCAATAGATCAAAAACTTATAGATAGAATAAATGTTTTAGCTAAAAAGAAAAAAGAAGGTACAATTACTCCTGAAGAATTAAAAGAACAGGATAAATTGAGAAAAGAATATATTAAGCTTTTTAGAGAAGGATTTAAATCTCAATTAAAAGCAATTAAAGTTGTAGATGAAAAAGGAAATGATATAACACCGCTTAAATTAAAACAAGAAAAATTAAAAAATTAAGGAATTCTAGTAGAAGATATTTAATTTTTATAGAAAATGTGTATAATATGTCTTGACTTATTTAAAAATAGGAGAAAATGTAAATGGATATTTCAAATTTATCAATCGCAACAATTAGAAGTTTAGGAATCGATACAATCAATAAAGCAAATTCTGGACATCCAGGAATGGTTCTTGGATCAGCACCTGCTTTATATACATTGTTTAATAAAGAACTAAACATTTATAACAAAGAAGCTGAATGGATTAATAGAGATCGTTTCGTTTTAGCAAGTGGACATGCTTCTGCACTTTTATATAGCATGTTACATTTGACAGGGTTTGATGTTACAATCGATGATCTAAAGAATTTTAGACAATTGAATTCTCGTACACCTGGGCATCCAGAAATTGAAATGACACATGGTGTTGATGCTTCAAGTGGACCATTAGGACAAGGTATTCCAATGGCAGCTGGAATGGCAATGGCTGAAAAATTTTTAGCAAGTCAATATAACAAAGAAAACTTTGATATTATTGATCATTATACATATGTTTTATGTGGTGATGGCGATATGCAAGAAGGAGTTACTTATGAAGCAGCATCTCTTGCAGGTCATTTATCATTAGGTAAATTAATTGTTTTATATGATGCAAATAAGGTTACTTTGGATGGACCTTTATCAATGTCATTTAGTGAAAATGTAAAAAAACGTTATGAAGCTTGTAATTGGCAAGTTTTAGAAGTTAAAGATGGAAATGACATTAATGAAATTCATAAAGCTATTAAAAAAGGTAAAAAAGAACAATTCAAGCCAACTTTAATTATTGTAAATACAGTTATTGGATTTGGTTCAGCAAATCAAGGAACAAATAAAGTTCATGGTGCACCATTAGGTAAAGAAGATGGTAAAAACGCTAAATTATCTTATGGTTTTGATCATGATGAATTCTATGTACCTGAAGAAGTATATGAAGATTTTAAAAAGAAAACAATTAAAAGAGGAAAATCTAAATTTAATAAATGGAATAAATTATTCAATGAGTATAAAGAACAATATCCAACAGAAGCAAAACAATTAGAAGATGCTATTGCTGGTAAATATTCTTTAAACATTGATGAACTTTTAAAAAATTATCCTGTAGGACATAATGATGCTACAAGAAATACTTCAT
>UMKM01048483.1_pt1 | contig 13737 bp, 10 predicted proteins | sample 1966331 | NCBI WGS metagenome assembly UMKM01 (sample SAMEA4836176, study PRJEB28245) | human gut metagenome | biome: gut microbiome; material: fecal sample | place: Denmark | collected 2008 | reverse complement strand
AGGGAAAGGGACGACATTACAACAGATGATAAAAGAGTCGGAGCTGATGCCTTTAGAGGATGTACGTGATCATTTTATTGTTGTTGCTTCACGTTCGCACCTGTCACCTGAAACGGAAACATATATCGCTGACTTGAAGAAGAAACATGGCAGTGTCGAACTGATATCAAGTGGAAGTTCCATTAAAATCTGTCTGGTTGCAGAAGGTAGTGCGGATGTGTATCCGCGTTTCGCTCCGACAATGGAGTGGGATACAGCTGCCGGACATGCGATAGCGCGTGCCGCCGGAATGGAAGTGTATCAAGCCGGAAAGGACGAACCTCTACGATATAACAAGGAGGATTTATTGAATCCGTGGTTTATCGTCGAGCCAAAAAGAAAACACTAATTAATGTTTATATGACATTTGAAATTGTATTTGTACTGTTGTCGTTATTAGGAATGGTAGCTGCTTTGGTCGCTGACAAAATGCGTCCGGGCATGATACTTTTTTCGGTAGTGGTCTTGTTTTTGTGTGCCGGTATTCTGACCCCGAAAGAAATGCTGGAAGGGTTCAGTAATAAGGGCATGATTACCGTTGCCCTACTGTTTCTGGTAAGTGAAGGTATCCGCCAATCGGGTACATTAGGGCAAGTGATAAAGAAATTGCTTCCACAGGGCAAGACGTCGGTGTTTAAAGCACAGTTGCGTATCTTACCTTCGGTGGCTTTCATTTCCGCTTTCCTGAATAATACTCCTGTTGTGGTTATCTTCGCCCCGATTATCAAACATTGGGCGAAATCGGTTAATCTCCCGGCAACAAAATTCCTGATTCCTCTTTCTTATGTGACTATTCTTGGTGGTATTTGTACGTTGATCGGTACTTCTACCAATCTGGTAGTGCACGGAATGATTTTAGAAGCCGGTTTTGAAGGTTTCTCCATGTTCGAACTGGGAAAGGTCGGCATTTTTATTGCTGTTGCCGGAATTGTTTATCTTTTCCTTTTCTCCAAACGACTTTTGCCGGATGCTCGTCCTGATACGGCTGTGCCGGATGAGGAAATGGAAGAGGGGGAGAAATTGCATCGGGTGGAAGCGGTGTTAGGGGCACGTTTCCCCGGTATCAATAAGAAGTTGAGTGATTTTAATTTCCAGCGTCATTATGGAGCGGAAGTAAAGGAGATCAAGACACGTAGCGGACAGCGGTTCGTAACTAATCTGAATGAAGTGGTGCTACGTGAAGGAGATACGCTTGTTGTAATGGCTGATGATACCTTTATTCCTACATGGGGGGAGTCTTCTGTGTTTGTGTTGCTGACAAACGGAAATGACCCTGATACCGCAGGAAAGAAAAAACGCTGGCTAGCTCTGATTTTATTGGTGCTGATGATTGTCGGTGCTACGATCGGTGAATTGCCGGTGACAAAAGAGATGTTTCCGGATATCAAACTGGATATGTTCTTTTTTGTGTCTATCACCACCATTGTTATGGCGTGGACGAACCTGTTTCCTGCCCGTAAATATACAAAATACATTTCGTGGGATATCTTGATTACGATTGCTTGTGCATTTGCAATCAGTAAGGCTATGGTGAATTCGGGAGTGGCTGATAGTGTTGCGAAGTTCATTATCGGGTTGAGCGATGATTACGGTCCGCACGTGTTGCTTGCCATGTTGTTTATCATCACGAACCTGTTTACGGAGTTGATTACGAATAATGCGGCGGCAGCATTGGCATTCCCATTGGCCCTGTCGATTGCAGCGCAGTTGGGAGTCAGTCCGACGCCTTTCTTTGTTGTGATCTGTATGGCTGCTTCAGCCAGTTTCTCTACACCTATCGGTTATCAGACTAATCTGATTGTGCAAGGTATCGGCAACTATAAATTTATGGACTTTGTTCGTATCGGTTTGCCGCTCAATATCATAACCTTTATAATCTCTGTTATTCTGATTCCGATGATCTGGAACTTTTAATAAAACGAATTTATAAATGGAAGAAAAGAATCATATATATCCTATATTTGACCGCATGATGACACGGCAGGACAAAGAGGAACTTTTGGGGCAACATAGTGTGATGATCTGGTTTACCGGATTGAGCGGATCGGGCAAAAGTACGATTGCTATCGCACTGGAGCGTGAACTTCATAAGCGAGGATTGCTTTGCCGTATCCTTGACGGGGATAATATTCGTAGTGGTATCAATAATAACCTCGGATTTTCCGAAACTGACCGGGTGGAGAATATCCGTCGCATAGCTGAGGTCTCAAAGCTCTTTTTGGATAGTGGCATTATTACAATTGCGGCATTCATCAGTCCTAATAACGATATCCGGGAAATGGCTGCAAATATTATCGGTAAGGATGACTTTCTGGAGATTTTTGTGAGTACCCCGTTGGAGGAGTGCGAGAAACGAGATGTGAAAGGGCTTTATGCCAAGGTACGTAAGGGGGAAATTCGGAATTTTACCGGAATTTCTGCACCGTTTGAGGTTCCCGAACATCCGGCATTGTCATTGGATACTTCCAAACTGACACTGGAAGAATCGGTGAATTGCTTGTTGGAGCTGGTTTTGCCCAAAGTAAAAAGAAGTGTTTAGTAGAAGAATAAAATCATTATTTTAGTAATGGAAGAATATAAATTAAGCCACTTGAAAGAACTCGAAGCCGAGTCTATTCATATCATCCGCGAAGTGGCGGCGGAATTTGAGAATCCGGTGATGCTTTATAGTATTGGAAAGGATTCTTCTGTAATGGTACGCTTGGCTGAAAAAGCGTTTTATCCGGGTAAAGTACCATTCCCGTTGATGCATATTGATTCGAAATGGAAATTCAAGGAGATGATTCAGTTCCGTGATGAGTATGCGAAGAAATATGGATGGAACCTGATCGTAGAAAGTAATATGGAGGCTTTTCATGCAGGGGTAGGACCTTTTACACATGGAAGTAAAGTGCATACGGACTTGATGAAAACACAGGCGTTGCTTCATGCACTGGATAAGTATAAGTTTGACGCTGCTTTTGGCGGTGCACGCCGTGATGAGGAAAAATCGCGTGCGAAAGAACGTATCTTCTCTTTCCGGGATAAGTTTCACCAGTGGGACCCGAAAAATCAACGTCCGGAATTGTGGGATATTTATAATGCCCGCGTACATAAAGGAGAAAGTATCCGTGTGTTCCCGTTGAGTAACTGGACGGAATTGGATATATGGCAGTATATCCGTTTGGAGAATATTCCGATTGTTCCGTTATATTATGCGAAAGAACGTCCGGTGGTGCAAATGGATGGCAACCTGATAATGGCGGATGATGATCGTCTGCCGGAAAAATATCGCGACCGGATTGAAATGAAGATGGTTCGCTTCCGTACATTAGGTTGTTGGCCGCTGACGGGTGCTGTGGAAAGTGGTGCCGCTACGATTGAAGAAATCGTGGAGGAGATGATGACTACTACCAAGAGTGAACGGACGACTCGTGTGATTGACTTTGATCAGGACGCGAGTATGGAACAGAAGAAACGTGAAGGATACTTTTAATTGTAATTAGTGATGGCAGATAATAAATTAGATATAAAGGCTTTTCTGGACAAAGATGAACAGAAAGACTTGCTGAGGCTGTTGACAGCCGGTTCGGTGGATGATGGAAAATCGACATTGATCGGTCGCTTGCTGTTTGACAGCAAGAAATTGTATGAGGACCAGTTGGATGCACTGGAACGCGACAGTAAACGTGTAGGAAATGCAGGTGAGCATATCGACTATGCATTGCTGCTCGATGGATTGAAGGCTGAACGCGAACAAGGTATTACAATTGATGTGGCTTATCGCTACTTCTCCACCAATGGACGTAAATTTATCATTGCGGACACTCCGGGACATGAGCAGTACACCCGTAATATGATTACCGGCGGCTCTACGGCAAATCTGGCAATTATTCTGGTGGATGCACGCACAGGAGTGATTACACAGACTCGCCGCCATACTTTCCTGGTGTCTTTACTGGGTATCAAACATGTGGTATTGGCGGTCAATAAAATGGACTTGGTGGATTTTTCGGAAGAGCGTTTCAATGAGATTGTTGCGGAGTATAAGAAATTTGTATCTCCACTGGGAATCCCTGATGTAAACTGTATTCCGCTTTCCGCATTGGACGGTGATAATGTAGTGGATAAGTCGGAGCGTACTCCGTGGTACAAGGGGACTTCTTTACTTGATTTCCTTGAAACTGTTCATATTGACAATGACCATAATTTGGAGGATTTTCGTTTCCCGGTGCAGTATGTGCTGCGTCCGAATTTGGATTTTAGAGGTTTTTGTGGTAAGGTGGCTTCGGGTATTGTTCGTAAGGGGGATACGGTAATGGCGTTGCCTTCAGGAAAGACGTCCAAAGTGAAGAGTATCGTGACTTATGACGGTGAGTTGGACTATGCTTTCCCTCCACAGTCGGTTACACTGACACTGGAAGATGAAATTGATGTATCCCGTGGTGAAATGCTGGTACATCCCGATAACTTGCCGATTGTTGACCGTAACTTTGAAGCAATGTTGGTATGGATGGATGAGGAGCCAATGGATATAAATAAATCGTTCTTTATCAAACAGACAACAAATCTGAGTCGTACGCGCATTGATACGATTAAGTATAAGGTGGATGTGAACACAATGGAACATCTGTCGCCGGACAATGGACAGTTGACAAAAGAGACTCTGCCTTTGCAATTGAATCAGATTGCCTGCGTGGTGCTGACAACCGCGAAAGAGTTGTTCTTTGATCCTTATAAGAAGAATAAATCATGTGGCTCATTTATCCTGATCGACCCGATTACCAACAATACTTCTGCGGTAGGTATGATTATCGATCGGGTGGAAATGAAGGATATGAGCAATACGGATGATATTCCTGTATTGGATCTGTCGAAGTTGGGAATCGCCCCCGAACATTATGAAGCAGTAGAAAAGGCGGTGAAAGAACTGGAACGCCAGGGTTTTGCCGTGAAAATAATAAAATAAGAAAGTATGGGATTACTCGAATTTAATAAACTTCCGATCAATACATTGGTAGGTGCCGACTGGAAAACTTTTAAAGCAATTACTGCCGGTCGTGAAATTGATGCAGCCTATAAGGGTAAGTACCGATTGACAAAGGCTGTATGCCGATTGCTTTCTCCATTGGCCTCATTGCAGGACAAACGTTATGAGAAGTTGTTGGCGAATCAACCGCTGGAGCATGATCCGGTGTTTATTTTGGGGCACTGGCGGAGCGGAACTACTTTTGTGCACAATGTATTCTCCTGTGATAAGCATTTTGGCTATAATACGACCTATCAGACCGTGTTTCCTCATTTGATGATGTGGGGACAGCCTTTCTTCAAGAAGAATATGAGTTGGCTGATGCCGGATAAACGTCCGACGGACAACATGGAGCTGGCAGTAGACCTGCCGCAGGAAGAAGAATTTGCACTGGCAAACATGATGCCTTATACTTATTATAATTTTTGGTTCTTGCCGAAATATCAACAGGAATATGCTGACAAGTATCTGTTGTTTGACAATATCTCGGATGCGGAGTTGAAGGTGTTTGAAGAAGTATTTACGAAGCTGATAAAGATTTCGTTGTGGAATACTCATGGCACGCAATTCCTTAGCAAGAATCCGCCTCATACCGGTAGAGTGAGGGAACTGGTGAAAATGTTCCCGAATGCTAAGTTTATTTATCTGATGCGCAATCCGTATACGGTATTTGAATCTACACGCAGTTTCTTTACAAATACGATCCAACCGTTAAAATTGCAGGATATCGGAAATGAACAATTAGAGGAAAATATCCTTTCTATCTATGCGAAACTCTATCATAAATATGAATCGGACAAGCAGTTTATTCCTGAGGGTAATCTGAGGGAAGTGAAGTTTGAGGATTTCGAAGCCGATGCAATGGGAATGACGGAGGATATTTATAAGTCACTCTCTATTCCCGGATTTGCCGAAGCGCGTGGAGATATTGAAAAATATGTCGGCGGTAAGAAAGGATATAAAAAGAATAAATATAAATATGATGACCGGACAATTCGATTGGTAGAAGAAAACTGGGGTTTTGCTTTGAAACAATGGGATTATAATTTATAAAAGAAAGGAAAGGTATTAATGATTCAGAAAATCGTTCATCGCCTGGTGGTGACAACTTTTGTCGCATTTATTTCTTCCTTGTCTTTGCTGGCACAGCATAAAGTGGAAATGTTTCCTTTTGGAGATATGGACCAATGGGTAGACCGGCAGATAAAGGAATCGGGAATTATCGGAGGAAATACGAAGAATGTGTATGAGATTGCACCGACGGCTGTAATTCAAGGAGATCAGGTTTATAAAAACATGGGTGGTTCACCGTGGGGTACTTCGAATGTAATGGCAAAGGTAGCGGGAATTACAAAAACAAATACGTCTGTTTTCCCGGAAAAAAGGGGAGAAGGGTATTGTGCACGTCTGGATACACGCATGGAAAGTGTGAAAGTGTTGGGGCTTGTTAATATCACTGTGTTGGCGGCAGGTTCTATTTTTACAGGGACGGTGCATGAACCTATTAAGGGTACTAAGAATCCGCAGAAGATGTTGCAATGTGGCGTGCCGTTTACTAAAAAACCGGTGGCACTTCAATTTGATTATAAAGTGAAGATGTCGGACAGGGAGAATCGTATCCGTGCTACCGGTTTCAGTAAGATTACGGATGTGCCCGGAAAAGATTATCCGGCAGCTATTCTGTTTTTGCAAAAACGTTGGGAAGATGCGAACGGAAATGTTTATGCCAAACGGATAGGGACTATGGTGACTTATTATTATCATTCTACCGACTGGAAAAATAATGCTTCGTATGAGATTATGTATGGTGATATTACAGGGCGCCCTGAATATAAAGCGCATATGATGCGATTACAAGTTACCGAAAACTATACGGTAAACAGTAAAGGGGAAAGCGTTCCTATTCATGAAGTTGCCTGGGGAAATGAAGATGATGTGCCTACACATATATATATACAGTTTACGTCCAGCCATGGAGGAGCTTATATCGGTTCGCCGGGTAATTCATTATGGGTTGATAATGTGAAACTGGTTTATTAGATATAATATTAAAGAAATAAAATAGCTGGTGATGCAATTATCGCCGGCTATTTTTTTGTTTTAATTCTTTGGTAATAAATGCCTTTCGTCTTCTTTCGGAGTTATATAACACTTTTATCATTCCTTATTTTTTTGTGTGGGAATGATTTTTTACGCGTTTTTTTGCTTGTGTTATATTAAATATCTATATTTGCATTAAATTTCAAGAAAAGGAAGTTGCTTATTGTCTCTTTGTCAGGCATGAGATGTTTGGGAGTCGGTTGATTTCCTGTAAGACAAAATATAGAAATATATTATTTACTAAAATAAATTGAGATGAAAAAGGGTTTATTGTTTATTTTATTGGCAGCGGCCTCTGTATGTCTGCCTGCTCAGGAAAAAGAAAATGCAGCGAAGAGCTATACCGTAGAAACAAATCGCTTCGGTGCTAACTGGTTTATTAGTGGTGGTATTGGCGCACAAATGTATTTTGGCGACAATGACGGTAAAGCTGATTTCGGAAAACGTCTTGCTCCGGCACTTGATATTGCCGTAGGTAAGTGGTTTACTCCGGGAATCGGATTGCGTCTTGCATACAATGGTCTTCAAGCTAAGGGAGCAGCTCCTTCTGCTGACGCTAGGTATGCAAAAGGTGGTACATATTCTAACGGATATTACAAACAGAAATGGAATATGGCTAATTTCCATGGTGATGTTCTGTTCAACCTTTCTAACATGTTGTGCGGATACAATGAAGATCGTATTTATTCATTTATTCCTTATGTAGGAGCTGGTTTGGCTGTGTCATGGTCAGAACCTCGTGAGAAGAATTTGGGTATAAATGCCGGTTTGATCAACCGTTTCCGCTTGTCTCCTGCTTTAGACCTTAATGTAGAATTGCGTGGCCTTTTGATGAAAAATGCATTTGGTGGCGCTAGCAAAGAAGGAATGGGTGGCGTGACAGTAGGTGTTACTTATAAGTTCAAGAAACGCGGCTGGAATGCTGTTCCTACTGTACCAATGGTTCCGGAAAGCCAGTTGAATGACATGAGAGACAGAGTAAATGCTTTGAAAGGTGAAAACGAATCTCTGAAACGTGACTTGGTTGAAGCACGTAACAAGAAACCGGAAGTTATCGTTAAGAAAGAAGGCGGATTTGTTCCACGTCTTGTTGTTGTATTCAACATCGGAAAGAGCAATATCAGCAAGAGAGAATACATGAATATCGAAGCTATGGCTAAGGGTATCAAGGCTAATCCTGACAAGACATTTACTGTAACAGGATATGCTGACAAGGGTACTGGTTCTGCTGAATACAACATGAAGTTGAGTAAGAAGAGAGCTGAAGCTGTTCGCGACCTGATGGTTAACGAATTCGGAGTTCCTGCTTCTCAGTTGAAGGTTGACTACAAGGGTGGTGTAGGCAATATGTTCTATGATGACGCTAAACTGAGCCGTGTAGCTATTGTTGAAGAATAATATACATCTAAATAATAGAATAAAAGAGACGTTTCCTTTCATAGGAAGCGTCTTTTTTTGTATTTTTGTGCCCCATGAGCAGGATAGTAGCAATAGATTATGGAAGAAAGCGTACGGGGATAGCTGTCAGCGATACGATGCAGTTGATTGCCAATGGCCTGACAACAGTGCCGACGCATGAACTTCTGAATTTTATCGGTGATTATATCGCAAAAGAGCCGGTAGAACGGATCATTGTCGGTTTACCCAGGCAAATGAACAATGAGGTTTCGGAAAATATGAAAAACATAGAACCCTTTGTTCGTTCATTGAAAAAACGCTTCCCGGATATTCCGGTTGAATATGTGGATGAACGTTTCACATCGGTTCTGGCGCATCGCACAATGCAGGAAGCAGGGCTGAAGAAAAAAGATCGCCAGAATAAAGCGTTGGTGGATGAAATAAGTGCGACTATTATTTTGCAAACATATTTGGAGAGTAAACGTTTTTAGTAGAAGAACATAGAATAACTTAATTTTTAGTAGAGTATAAAAATATGATTTTACCTATTTATGTATATGGCCAGCCTGTATTGAGAAAGGTGGCAGAGGACATTACCCCGGATTATCCGAATCTGAAAGAATTGATAGCGAACATGTTTGAAACAATGGTGCATGCCGATGGCGTAGGATTGGCTGCTCCGCAGATCGGTTTGCCCATTCGTGTGGTTACGATTACATTGGACCCTCTTTCAGAAGATTATCCGGAATTTAAAGGTTTTAATAAAGCTTATATTAATCCTCATATTTTGGAAATAGGAGGTGAGGAAGTGAGTATGGAAGAAGGCTGCCTGAGTCTTCCCGGTATTCATGAGACCGTGAAAAGAGGAAATAAAATTCGTGTGAAATATATGGACGAGGATTTTGTGGAGCATGAAGAAGAAGTGGAAGGTTATCTGGCACGTGTGATGCAACATGAATTCGACCATTTGGACGGTAAAATGTTTATCGACCATATCTCTGCACTTCGTAAACAAATGATAAAAGGCAAATTGAATACGATGTTGAAAGGGAAAGCACGTAGTTCCTATAAGATGAAACAGGTGAAATAAAGATAAAAAACGTTTATATCCCTGTTAAGTAAGCGAAAAGCATTATTTTTGCTTCGTTTACAAGTATAAAATGTCGATGATTAAAAAAATACTAACAGTTTTAATGCTGTTCCCCACATTGGTGTGTGCTCAGATAAATACGGACCGGGTGATGACCATAGCCCGGAACGCTCTTTATTTTGAGGATTATGTACTTTCTATCCAGTACTTTAACCAGGTGATTAATGCTAAGCCTTATCTGTATGAACCTTATTTCTTCAGAGCACTGGCCAAGCTGAATCTGGAAGATTTTCAGGGAGCGGAAGCGGATTGTGACGCGGCTATTCAACGTAATCCGTTTGTGGTTGGTGCTTATCAGATTCGTGGTCTGGCGAGAATCCGGCAGAGTAAATTTGACGGTGCTATTGAAGACTATCAGAAAGCGCTGCATTATGATCCGGAGAACATTACTTTGTGGCATAATCTGACATTATCACATATTCAGAAGAAAGATTATGATTCGGCAAAAGAAGATTTGGAGAGTTTGCTGAAAGTATCTCCGCGTTATACTCGCGCTTACCTGATGAGAGGAGAGGTCTCTTTACAGCAAAAAGACACTATTGCCGCATTGAATGATTTCAATAAAGCTCTTGAATTGGATAAATACGATCCGGACGCATGGGCAGCAAGAGCGATCGTCAAGTTGCAACAGTCAAAATACGGGGAAGCGGAATCTGATTTCGATCGTGCTATTCATTTGAGTGCTAAGAATGCCGGGAATTATATTAATCGCGCATTGGCCAGATTTCATCAGAATAACCTGAGGGGAGCCATGAGTGATTATGACTTGGCATTGGATATTGATCCGAATAATTTTATCGGGCACTATAACCGTGGTTTGTTGCGTGCAAGGGTAGGAGATGATAACCGTGCTATTGAAGATTTCGACTTTGTTATAAAAATGGAGCCGGATAATATGATGGCAATCTTTAATCGTGGTCTGCTTCGTGCACAGACGGGAGATTATCGTGGAGCTATACAGGATTATTCAACTGTTATCAACCAACACCCGAATTTCCTTGCCGGATATTATCAGCGTGCTGAAGCCCGAAAGAAAATAGGGGACCGGAAGGGTGCTGAACAGGATGAATTTAAACTCTTGAAGGCTCAACTGGATAAACAGAACGGAGTGACGAATAAAGATGTAGCCCAAAACCAGAATCCGGATCAGGACAGTGAAGGGGATGATAAAGATAGAACCCGTAAGAAATCAGATAAGAATATGAATAACTATCGGAAGATAGTGATAGCTGATGATTCTGAAGCTGAACAGCGCTATACAAGTGATTATCGTGGACGTGTGCAGGATAAGAATGTGAATATTACACTGGAGCCTATGTTCGCTTTGACTTATTATGAGAAGATGAGTGATGTGAAACGGTCGGTGAATTTCCACAAATATGTGGAAGAGCTGAATCGCTCGGGTGTACTTCCAAAGCGTCTTCGTATTACGAATATGGAAGCTCCGTTGACAGAAGAACAAGTGAAATTCCATTTTGCTTTGATTGATACGCATACATCAGCTATCGTGGATGATGAGAAGAATGCTTCAAAACGTTTTGCCCGTGCAATTGATTTTTATTTGGTACAGGATTTCTCAAGTGCAGTTTCCGATTTGACACAGACAATCTTGTTGGACGGTGATTTCTTCCCTGCATATTTTATGCGTGCGCTTATCCGTTGCAAGCAGTTGGAATATCAGAAGGCTGAACAAACTGCCGAGACAGATGTTCCTGGTGATAATGCACGTAAAGAGATAACTGCGGTAGATTATGAGGTGGTAAGAAAAGATTTGGATAAGGTGATTAATCTTGCTCCGGATTTTGTTTATGCATATTATAATCGTGCCAATGTGTCTGCCATGCTGAAGGATTATCGGTCGGCTATTGCAGATTATAATAAGGCTATTGAACTGAATCCTGATTTTGCTGACGCTTATTTCAACCGCGGACTTACTCATATCTTCTTGGGTAATAATAAACTGGGTATTTCTGATTTGAGCAAAGCCGGAGAATTGGGTATCGTTTCCGCTTATAATGTAATCAAACGTTTTACAGATCAAACGGAATAACATTTTTTTGATAAAAAATAGAAAACTCAAAAGATTTAGTTACTTTTGCGTTCAAATTGTGAAAATATAACATAATCATATTATGATAAAGATAACATTTCCCGATGGCTCTGTTCGTGAGTACAACGAAGGAGTAAACGGTTTACAGATTGCTGAAAGTATCAGCTCGCGCTTGGCACAGGATGTACTGGCATGTGGCGTGAACGGCGAGACTTATGATTTAGGACGTCCTATTAATGAAGATGCTGATTTTGTACTTTATAAATGGGATGATGAAGAAGGTAAACATGCATTCTGGCACACAAGTGCTCACTTGTTGGCCGAAGCATTACAGGAACTTTATCCGGGCATCCAGTTCGGTATCGGACCGGCTATCGAAAATGGATTCTACTATGATGTGGATCCTGGAGAAGCGGTGATTAAGGAAAGCGATCTTCCTGCTATTGAAGCTAAAATGTTAGAACTGTCTGCAAAGAAAGAGGCGGTTGTTAGAAAAAGCATTGCAAAAACGGATGCTTTGAAAATGTTTGGCGACCGTGGCGAAACATATAAATGTGAATTGATTTCCGAATTGGAAGACGGTCATATCACTACTTATACACAAGGTACATTTACTGACCTTTGCCGTGGCCCTCACTTGATGACGACTGCTCCGATTAAGGCTATCAAGTTGACTTCGGTAGCGGGTGCTTATTGGCGTGGACATGAAGACCGCAAGATGCTGACTCGTATTTATGGCATCACATTCCCGAAAAAGAAAATGCTGGATGAGTATCTGGCATTACTGGAAGAAGCCAAGAAACGCGACCACCGTAAGATTGGTAAGGAAATGCAATTGTTCATGTTCTCTGAAACGGTAGGTAAGGGGCTCCCGATGTGGCTCCCGAAGGGTACTGCATTGCGTTTGCGTCTGCAAGATTTCTTACGTCGCATTCAGACTCGTTATGACTATCAGGAAGTAATAACTCCACCGATTGGTAATAAGCTATTGTATGTGACATCCGGCCACTATGCTAAATATGGTAAGGATGCATTCCAGCCTATCCATACTCCGGAAGAAGGTGAGGAATATTTCCTGAAACCGATGAACTGCCCGCATCACTGCGAGATTTATAAGAACTTCCCGCGCTCTTACAAGGATCTTCCGTTGCGTATTGCTGAATTTGGTACTGTTTGCCGTTATGAGCAGAGTGGTGAGTTGCATGGATTGACTCGTGTGCGTAGTTTTACGCAGGATGATGCGCATATTTTCTGCCGTCCGGACCAGGTGAAAGATGAATTCCTCCGTGTGATGGATATTATCTCTATTGTATTCCGTTCTATGAACTTCCAGAATTTTGAAGCTCAGATATCACTGCGTGATAAAGTGAACCGTGAGAAATATATCGGTAGCGATGATAATTGGGAGAAGGCGGAACAAGCTATTATTGAAGCTTGTGAAGAAAAAGGATTACCTGCCAAGATTGAATATGGTGAAGCTGCTTTCTATGGCCCTAAGCTCGACTTTATGGTAAAAGATGCGATTGGGCGTCGTTGGCAGTTAGGGACTATTCAGGTAGATTATAACTTGCCGGAACGCTTCGAACTGGAATATATGGGTTCTGATAACCAGAAGCACCGTCCGGTTATGATTCATCGCGCTCCGTTTGGCTCTATGGAACGTTTCGTTGCTGTATTGATTGAGCATACTGCCGGTAAGTTCCCGTTGTGGCTGACTCCTGAACAGGTAGTTATTCTGCCGATTAGTGAAAAGTTCAACGATTATGCAGAGCAGGTAAAGATGTATTTGAAAACACACGAGATTCGCGCGATTGTAGATGATCGTAATGAGAAAATCGGGCGTAAGATCCGTGATAATGAGATGAAACGCATCCCTTATATGCTGATTGTAGGCGAAAAAGAAGCAGAAAACGGAGAAGTTTCTGTTCGTAGACAGGGCGAAGGTGACAAGGGAACCATGAAATTTGAAGAATTTGCTAAAATTTTGAACGA
>UMKM01018641.1_pt1 | contig 13768 bp, 12 predicted proteins | sample 1966331 | NCBI WGS metagenome assembly UMKM01 (sample SAMEA4836176, study PRJEB28245) | human gut metagenome | biome: gut microbiome; material: fecal sample | place: Denmark | collected 2008 | reverse complement strand
TCAGCGGGCGGAGCGACAATACCTGCACCATTGATGGATCGGCGCAGACGTTTTCCTCCCCGGCGATCAGCAGTACGGGAACACATCTTCTGGCAACGGTATCGAGGACGGTGAACCACGCCAGTGATGGCAGTAAGACCTTGACGATTTCCGCTGTGTTCCAGATCCGGGCGACCATCAGCGGAACGTATTACGGGACAATCTCGGCCAGCGCTAACATCACGCTGGACAGCATCCCCCGTGCCTCCAGTGTATCCGCCGGGAACATGACGCTGGGATCTGCCGGGAAGATCAATATCAGCCGTGCTTCCTCGTCCTTTACGCATACGCTGACCTATTCCTTTGGCAATACCAGCGGGACGATTGCGACCAAGACAACGGCTACTTCCGTATCATGGACGCCGTCATTGTCGCTGGCAAACCAGATCCCGAATGCCACCAGTGGCACCTGTACGATTACCTGCACCACCTATAACGGGAATACGAATATCGGCTCCAAGACCTGTACGCTCAGTTTAAGCGTCCCGGCCAGTGTGAAACCCACCATTTCCAGTCTGACCGCCTCACGGATTGACGGGGAGGTGCCCAGCACGTGGGGGCTTTATGTGCAGACCAAGTCCAAGGTGAAACTGACGATTAATGGGGCGGCGGGAAGTTACGGTTCCACGATCAAGTCTTACTCCATTACGGGCGGCGGATACAGCGGTTCTGCATCTACGCTGACCACAGGTTTCCTCAACAATTCAGGGACAATCACGTTTAAAGCAACGGTAACCGATTCCAGAGGAAGGGTATCGGCGGAGGCTTCTGTTTCCATCACGGTGACCGCCTATTCCTCGCCATATTTTAATTCTTCTCTGTCCCAGCGGTGCTTAAGCGACGGGACGCTGGACGATGACGGGACATATATCCATGCGCTCGTATCCTTTGGCTATTCGACCTGCAGTGGGAAGAATACCCTCAAAACCTCCGGCCAGTACAAGCAGGTATCAGCGGAGCAGTGGACGGATGCCGGGGTAACCTTTGCCTCCAATACGGCCTTCACTTACGGCAAGGGGCAGATCTCTACGGAGACCTCCTACGATGTGCGCTATACCTTGGAAGATGCTTTTTCCAGTATCTCTGTGCAGGAGATCGTCTCCACAGCCGCTGTGGTCATGGACTTTAAGAGCGGCGGCAAAGGTGTGGCGATTGGAAAGGTATCGGAAAGGGATAATACCTTTGAGGTGGCCGAGAACTGGGATGTGAAGGTCTATGGGATGCTCCTGAAAGAATATATCCAGCAGTTCGCCAAAACGATGTATCCGGTAGGCAGTATCTATATGAGTACCAAGTCTACCAATCCCTCCACCTACTTTGGAGGTACTTGGGTGGCTTGGGGCAGCGGCCGGGTGCCGGTGGGAATTAACACATCGGACAGCAACTTCAATACGGTGGAAAAAACCGGTGGTGCATCCACGGTGGCACTGACTACAGCGCAGATGCCAAGCCACAGCCATGCCAAAGGTTCTCTGGCCACGGCGAGCGCCGGGGCGCATACGCACAATATCCAGAACCAGAAAGCTCCGTGGGGCCTTGACGGTGGAGGCAACCGATGCCTTGTAGACGCAACGTCCGGATATACGGCAGTGACCAATAAAACCACAACCTCTGGAGGGGCGCATACGCACACCATTTCCGGTTCTACGGCGGCAGCAGGTTCCGGCAGCGCCCACAATAACCTGCAGCCCTATATCGTTTGCTATATGTGGAAGCGGACAGCATAACTTCATATTTTTTCTGGAAATCAGCGACTGTTCTTCGGAGCGGCCGCTTTTTTCATACCAACATTTCAAAGGAGGAACGCACCATGAAAGAATTCTGGAACACCATCCAACTCATCTTTTCCGCTGTGGGCGGCTGGCTGGGGTATTTCCTCGGAGGCTGTGACGGCTTGCTTTATGCCCTCATCGCCTTCGTGGTGATCGACTACATCACGGGTGTGATGTGCGCCATCATCAACCGGGAGTTATCCAGCGCAGTCGGTTTTAAGGGGATCTTCCGCAAAGTGCTGATTTTCCTGCTGGTCGGGATTGCGAACATCATCGATGTGCAGGTGATTGGTACGGGAGCAGTCTTACGGACAGCGGTCATCTTTTTCTACATCTCCAATGAAGGCGTGAGCCTGCTAGAGAATGCGGGACATCTGGGACTCCCCATCCCGGAGAAGATCAAAACGGTATTAGAGCAGCTCCATGACAGAGCAGAAAACGGAAAGGAAGGTAATGAATAATGGCTTACACAAACAGTTCATTGGTATCTTACACAAAACTTAGTCCGAACCATTCCGGGCAGAGGACACATTCTATCGACAGGATCACACCCCACTGCGTGGTCGGCCAGCTGACGGCAGAGAGCATCTGCGGATGCTTCACCAGCCCATCCAGAGAGGCCAGCTGTAACTATGGCATTGGAAAAGACGGAAAGATCGCCCTTTGCGTGGAGGAAAAGAACCGCTCCTGGTGTTCTTCCAGCAGCGCTAACGACCAGAGGGCGGTCACCATCGAGTGTGCCAGCGATCTGAATCATCCCTACGCAATGACCACTGCCGTTTACAATTCCCTTGTGAAGCTGTGTACGGACATCTGTAAACGGAATGGGAAGAAGAAACTTCTCTGGCTGGGGGATAAGAATAAGACGCTAAACTATTCCCCGAAGTCCGATGAGATGGTGCTGACCGTCCATCGCTGGTTTGCCAACAAGTCCTGTCCGGGAGACTGGCTGTATTCCCGGCTTGGGGATCTGGCCTCCAAGGTAACGGCAGCGCTGGGGGGGCTCGTCTTCCGGTTCGACCGGCTCGGTTTTATACCGTGTCCGCAAAAGCTGGTCGGATGCCAAGAGCCAGAAGGGAGCTTTCAACAATCTGGATAACGCCAAGCGATGTGCTGACTCCAATGCAGGCTATTCCGTTTATGATGAAAGTGGGAAGGTAGTTTACACTGGAAAGCAGACTGGCTCTGGAGGTTCCACCGGTTCCTTCTTGGTACAGGTCACAGCAACGGATTTGAATATCCGCAAAGGTCCCGGTACGAATTACGCCAAGATCGGCAAGTATACAGGGAAAGGCGTGTTTACGATTACAGAGGTGAAATCCGGCACGGGTTCCACCGCAGGATGGGGGAAACTCAAGAGTGGCTCTGGCTGGATTTCTCTGGATTACTGCAAGCGTCTTTAAGTAAAGAAAAGAGGAAGAATGGGCTTGCCCGTGGGCTGTGCGATAGCTGCATGGCCTGCGGGCCTTATTTTTTTGTCTGCGATACCCCCTCAAAGCACCGGGGAAATCTCCGTATTCTGAAGGAGGCATCCTTCGGATAGGAGGAATACCATGCAGGAAAGCAACAAGAACACAGGAGCAGTTCCGGTGCAGGAAAAGTATGCACTGACGATTCGGGAAGCATCGGAATATTTCAGCATTGGCACAAAGAAAATGAGACGTCTGGCGGAAGATAATCTGGGCAGGTTTGCGATTTATAGCGGGAACCGCTACCTCATAATCCGCACAAAATTTGAAAAATTTATGGAGGAAACTTCTACGATATAACTTCTTTTTCTCTGCCAAAAGTAGTTGCTATTTCTCCTGTTTAGAGTGATGAATGTCATGACCAAAGAGACAGGAGGTGGCACGATGCAGGAAATTCATAAGACTCCAGGAAGCCGGAAGGTAGAGATTCCGATCAGCGAAAAGTATATGCTGACTATTAACGAGGCGGCTGCCTATTTCAGTATTGGAGTTAAGAAGTTAAGGAGAATGGCAGAAGACAATGAGGGAAAGTTTGCGATTACAATGGGCAGCCGATACCTTATTGTCCGGGAAAAATTTGAAGAATATATTGATTCTTTAATCAATGAAGAAAATGAGGACGAACCGGATGAGCAAACCGATTCTTAAAGAAAAAGATATTTTAAATCCAAATGAGGCGATTGAACTATTTGTACTCAGCAGAAGAAAGTTTTATAAGCTGCTGAAAGAAAACCGGAATCTGGGATTTCTGGCTATGTATGGTTCCAGAAAGCTGATTATCCGGTCAGAATTCCAGAAATACCTGGATAAGCACCCAGAATTAAAAAGGAGGGGAAGCTGATGGCAGGCAGGAGGCGTGACTCCAAGCACCGGGTTCTCCGTCGGGGAGAATCCATCCGGGCGGATGGGAAATACCAGTTTAAGTACCATGTGAATGGGACTCCGCATTTTGTATATAGTTGGCGGCTGGAGCCGACGGACAAACTGCCGGCAGGGAAAAAGCCCTGCCTGTCCCTTCGGGAACTGGAAAAGCAGATCGGTTATGACTTGGATTCTTTATCTGATCCCACAGGAAAGAACATGACAGTGGAGGAACTGGTAGAAAGGTATCTGTCAACGAAAACGGGAGTAAAGCCGAATACCCTGGCGAATTACAATTTTGTGAAGAATCTTATGAAAAAGGAGCCATTTAATGGTAAGAAGATTTCCCAAGTCAAGACTTCGGACGCAAAGCTGTTTTTGATCAAACTTCAGCAGGACGGCAGAAGGTACAGCACAATCAAGACAGTCCGGGGCGTGCTGCGGCCCGCTTTTCAGATGGCGGTGGATGATGATGTTCTCCGCAAAAACCCATTTGGGTTTGAGCTTGCCACGGTGGTAGTCAACGACAGCGTGACCAGGGAGGCGATTACCAGAAAACAGATGCGGCAGTTCTTGAAATTCGTCCATGACGATAATGTGTACTGTAAGTATTACGAAGTAGTTTATATCCTTTTTCATACAGGAATGCGTATTTCGGAATTTTGCGGACTGACACTGAAGGATCTGGATATGAAGAACCGGATTATAAATATTGACCACCAGTTACAAAGAACTTCCGATATGCGGCTGATAATCGAATCAACGAAAACCAATGCAGGAACCAGAAAACTGCCTATGTCCGAAGATGTATTCCGGTGTTTCCAGGCTATCATTGAGGACCGGGAAGCACCAAGATATGAGAGAGTGGTGGACGGATACACAGGATTTCTGTTTACGGATAAGGAGGGTCTTCCCCTGGTGGCGATGCATTGGGAGCATCGGTTTAACCATATGGTAAAGCGGTACAACGATATTTACCGGGTTCAGATGCCGAATATCACACCTCATGTCTGCCGCCACACTTACTGCAGCAATATGGCGAAGTCAGGTATGAATCCAAAGACACTCCAGTATCTGATGGGGCATAGCGATATCGGAGTAACGCTGAACACCTATACCCATCTGGGGCTGGAGGATGCCATGGATGAGTTAAAGCGGGTGGAAGAACTGGAGAATGCCAGGAAGGAAATGGAAAAGATAAACGGAGAGGGGACAGTTTCACAGAAAATGTTCCGGATAATATAATATGGAAAGAATGAAGGCGCTCTGCTATGGCAGGGCGTTTTTTAACAATTTTTTCATTACATATCTGCAATTATATGGTAAAATTAATGCTATTAAAGCGTAGGTGCTATCAGCTATGAAAGAGGTTTATTATATGGAACATACAGGGCACATAAAGATAAATAGGAAGAATGTGCCTTATCATTTGGTTGATGATAAGGTGACACTGATACCTTTTGATACATACTCGGCACTTATTCCAAGTGAGATTAAAGAAAAAGAAATTATAAAAGGAATTACAACAGGAAATAGAGAAGTTGCATTTTTGAATTGTAAGTATTCTAGCAATAGGCTTGCATATCAAGTTTTGATAATTTCATCGTGTAATACAGGGTTATATGAAGATATATCGTCATTTGATAGGATTTGTTTTGAAGGCAAGCCGGTAAATGTGTTTGCAGGACCGGGAAGGGCATATATTTCGGAAGATGGTTATGATATATCGGAAAGGATGAAATCGATAACTCCTAGAAATTGGGATGATCTTAATACAGAGACAAATCTTAAAATTAAAAATAGAGAAATGAAATTATCAATAGATTATTGTATTTGGCATAATAAAAAATTTATTGAGACTTCAATGGGGGAAGCAATTCCTCGTTTTTGCATTGAATATAACAAGACCTTATCAATAAAAAATATACCAGCAATATATTTACAGGTATATGACTTCTTTTCTTTTTTAAGTTTTAGGAGAAATGTCACTTTTGATAAAATATATATTCAGAGAAAAATTGAGGGGAAATATGCTAAAGCTGCAGAAGTAATAGTAAATTCGAAGAATTTTGGAGATTACAATAATACAGAAAGAAATTCTATTATTATTGATGACTGTCGTAAAAATTTTGGTAGTTTATTTAAGTGTGTGGTTCAAAGGCGTTCTCAAAAAATTTATGATAATTTTTATATACCAAAAAACGGGAAAGAGAGTTCACAGCTTACCTATGAAAAATTTTTATCATGTGCATTAAGTTTGGAAAGTGAGTATGCACGACTATATCCAAGTAAAAAGGATGAAAATGAAAAATTTGCATATATACAAGGATTGTTTCAAGAATCCGCAGACAAGATGGATATGTTGTTTGCTTTAGCAGCGGAGAATAGAATATCGCGTGATGAATTTGAAAAATGCTTTTATGGTGATGTAAATTCAAGATTGAAAATTTTTTTTGACAGTATGTCAAAAACGAAAGCTAAATCATACCAAAGCTATTATGTAAAAATAGTTGATGCATTGTCAAAAATAGATTATAGCTTGGGCGAAAAGTATAAGAATGCGTTAAATATGCATATGGATTTGGTAAAACCTGTTATAGATAGAATGAGTTCCGCTAATGGCGTGGCATTTCCAAGTGCAAATGAGGCAGGGAAAATATTTGCAGATTTTAGGAATGGAATTGCCCACGGAAATCCACCAGATATAGAAAAGATTCATTGTGTGCTTTTTGAAGTGGCCAGAGCATTGATTTATATAATGATATTGAAAAATGCGGGAATAGATGAAGAAAGTATTAAAAATATAGTAAAAAAGCTGTTTTGAGGATAGGCTGATTTGAGGTAGTATTTTGAATATTGATTTTTACATTACGGACCATTGAATTTATGCTAAAATAAGACGGTAGTAACACACCCCTATTCTTACTACGTTTTTACTACGATTGACGGCCTCAACTTGCCACATTTTGCCGCGTTTTGCTTATTTTGTGATTGTTTTAACAATCTCAGCGGCAGCTACATACCCGGCAAATTGCGGCAAAACAGGGCAAACTAACGCAAATTAGGAGGACTTTAAAATATGATACGAGTGCTTTTCGTGTGCCACGGCAAACCGACTGCCATATGTTCATAGCGAATGCAAAATGTGGTAAAATGGAGCAAATTGCAGCAGATGGAACTGTATATACACCGTTTTAACTACTATTGAGAAAGAGAGATTTTACATTTATAAAATATTTGCTGCAAACTGCGGCAAATGGGAGCATTTGAGGGCCGTTAATTAGTAATGTGACAAATAGTGTATGTCTGCTATTGGGGTATATTCATTTTATATATGGATAGTTATAAACAATTTTCTGTAGGTTATTATATTTGAATTGTCGTTAGAAGCCCATAAAAGTTTAGTGAACATATGGAAGAAAGATAAGGATGGTTACTAATGATGAATATAGATAGACAAATTTTCAATATAGATCATGTGATTTGTAGTAATATTGATTTGTTAGAGACTGCTGGAGTAACAAGAGGTTTCATATCTCAAAATCTTTTAGCACAATCAAGAAATCTTGTGGAGCATATTGCTGTAAAGGCATATGGGAATGGTACAGATATAATGGCTAACTGGGAAACCATCCCATTAGCTTTAAACTATATAAAACGTGACTATAAATATTTATTTTTGAGAAAATTTCATAACTTTTTGCAGGAATCTAAATCTCATTATACACCAGATGAGGATGGGGCAGAACGACTTACATTGAAGTATTATGAATATTATATGATGCTCCGAGAATTTTCAAAAAAAGAATATGGTTTAGATATACTTCATAATATTGAAAAATTTCCAGTAAATATGGATAAAGCCGTTATCGGATATTATAGAGCGGTTTTAAATAGTTTAGGGAAACAATATGGATTTGTGGATTTTAACAGAAATGAACGTCTTTATGTAATGAGATCCAAGCCTGTAATTATAGATGGTAGAATTCTCTATGAAAATACTATGATACCGGCCAATGATGTTTCTAGTAAATTTGATAGATTTATTACATTCTCGACTTTTATGATACCTGACCATTATGCCATAAGAGCGGATATAAGAGGTACTCAAATTATTGTTGAGAATCAGAAAATGCCTGTAAATATATTAGTTGATTATCAAGTGTCTATTAGGCCATGTGAATTAAATAATTTTGCGAAGATATTTGGACTCAAAATTAAGATGAATCAGGGACTGGCAGAGTACAATGGATTGATGCAATACTTAACTAAAACTGGCGGCAGTTTGACAGACATTCTTCTTGCTAATGATGTGGAGTATAAAGAAATAAAATCATACATCACACAAAAAGCAAGAACTATAAAATTTTTTGATGCCATAGATAAAGCTAGAATAGTCGTTTGGAATAATAAGCATGGCAGCAATATTGTTAGATATTTATCTTACATAATGCGAAACAAAGTGATTAAGGATCAAATATCCGATGAAGAGAATGCTATATTGTCTAAATTAAATTTGCAATATGGTACAATTCCATTTGAAGAAATGCCATTTTGCACTTCATTAATAGGTCATAATCCAGAACCACAAGATGTATTTGCTTGCATTCCAGCTAACAATAATGAAGCACAGTTATTGGCAAAATATTTACAAATCAATACGAGTAGTAGAGGCCACCTTTATACAAAGTGTAAAGATGTAGAACATTTAGGAGACATTGATAAGTTAATTACAGAGTATAATCAAAAGCTATACTATAAACACCATTCACGTGAACTTTGCAAATTCGGAAAAAATTATTTATATATTAAGGAGCATTATGAAGACACAAAACAAATAATAGAAAATCTGATTGAATTATCAAAAGAAGGTGTTTCTGGATATAGAAACTTTGCAAACTATTGGATTAGTGAAAATCCAGAAACAGTAAACTGCGATGAGAAGAAGCAGATTTTACTAGAAATGTTTGATAGTTCTAAAGTATCTCTTATCTATGGAGCAGCAGGAACTGGAAAAACATATTTATTAAATCATGTAGCTCAACTTTTTGACGACAGGAGAAAATTGTTTTTGTCAAATACTAACCCTGCGGTAGATAATTTACGTCGGAAAATAAAGGCTCAGAATTGTAAATTTTCTACTATCGCAAAATTTCTTGGAAGAAGTACGTTAGATATTAGCTTTGACCTTTTGATTATGGACGAATGTAGTATGATCAGTAATTCTGATATGAGAAAAGTTCTTGAAAAAGCAAAGTACAAACTTCTTGTATTGGTAGGCGATACGTATCAAATTGAAGCAATTTCATTTGGAAATTGGTTTTCACTTGCTAGATATTTTTTGCCGAAAAAAACATGGAACGAATTAGTTACACCATATAGGGCAAAAAATAATGAACTTCTTGTGCTTTGGGAAAAGGTTAGAAATTTGGAGGATGATGTTACAGAACATCTGGTTCATTATAAATATTCATCAGTACTTGATGAAAGTATATTTAAGAAAAGTGCAGATGATGAGATTATTTTATGCTTAAATTATAATGGATTATATGGAATTAATAATATTAATCGATTTTTGCAAAATAACAATTCTAATCCGGGAGTAAGATGGGGGTTATGGACTTATAAAATTGGAGATCCAATTCTTTTTAATGAAAATAGGAGATTTGCACCTGTATTGTTCAATAATTTGAAAGGTAAGATTATAGATATAGAAGTTGAAGAGGCTAATGAACGTATCTGGTTTTCTATTGAAATTGAAAAAGCAATTAGTGAATTAGATACCGCAGAGATGGATTTAGAGTTACTTGATCCAATAAATGTAGGAAAATCTGTGGTTAAGTTTTATGTAAATAAAAATCATGATTCTGATGAAGATTATGATACAGAAATTGATGCTGTAGTCCCCTTTCAAATTGCCTATGCAGTTTCTATTCATAAGGCACAGGGCTTGGAATATGAATCAGTTAAGTTGGTCATTACAGAAGATATTGATGAAATGATCACACACAATATTTTTTATACGGCTATTACAAGGGCTAGAACTAATTTGAAAATATACTGGAGTCCGGAATCTCAACAAAGAGTTATAAGTAGATTTGAGAAGATGGATGCCAAAAGTGATGCGCTTATATTTTCGGCACAATCCAATTTGAAAATCGTAAATAAATATGTAAGTAAATAAGAACTGCAAATAATCGCAGTAGTAAAAACCCCCGATTTCTACTACGTTTTTACTACTTTTGACGGCCTCAACTTGCCCCGATTTGCCGTGTTTTGCTTATTCTGTGATTACTTTAACAATCTCAGTGACAGCTACATATTCGGCAAATCGCGGCAAAACAGGGCAAATCTTAGCAAATCAGGAGGACTTTAAAATATGATACGAGTGCTTTTCGTGTGCCACGGCAACATCTGCCGTTCCCCCATGGCGGAATTTTTATTCAGAGATTATGTAAAAAAACAAGGAGCCGAGGCGGAGTTTGAGATTGCGTCGGCTGCCACCAGTACAGAAGAGATCGGCAATCCGGTTCACAGGGGAACACGCCGGATTTTAGAGGAGCTGGGGATTTCCTGTGCGGGGAAGCATGCCCGACAGATGAGAAAACAGGACTATGAGTATTATGATTATCTGATTGGAATGGATCAGTGGAATATCAGTAATATCATGAGAATTATCAGGAAAGACCCGGAAGGGAAAGTCTTTAAGTTCTTAGATTTTTCTGAGCATCCAAGAGATATCGCAGATCCCTGGTACACAGGAGATTTTGACACTACATACGAGGATATACGGGAAGGCTGCCAGTCATTTTGGAATTATCTGCGCAGAGAGGGAAAATGAGAAGTATAGACGAATATATGTGGTGCCGGAATACAGGACGCAAAAAGCTGGATATAGGTCAAGAGGCTATATCCAGCTTATACTTTTTGGAGGTGCCGCCGACAGGTGGCACGAGGGTTTTCACGAAAAACCCGGCAAGCAGTTTTCAAACCCACCCGCTTCATTCCATTATGAGGAAAAACTTATCACGCTAATGTGTGAAGGTTCTTTCCTATAACAGAAATATTCCGCAATTTACAGAGAAGTTTTTGACAGGGCAGCCTCATCTGCTACAATCGTTGCATTTGGATGAAGCTGAAGGATGGAAGCCGGTACCTCTGGCGTGATGGGACCGTTGATTACTTTGTTTAAAATTTCAGCTTTGTCTGCACCGCTCACGACTACAAGAATAGATTTTGCTCTCATGATGGTTCCGATTCCCATGGTGTATGCCTGTCTCGGCACATCTTCTTCTTTTTCAAAGAAACGTTTATTGGCATTGATGGTACTCTCAGCCAGATCTACACAGTGAGTATTCTTGGGAAAATGATCGGTTGGCTCATTGAATCCAATGTGCCCATTATGGCCGAGGCCGAGAAGCTGAAGATCAATTCCGCCGAAATTTTCGATAATCGCCTCATAATCTGCACAGGCCTTAGAGCTATCAGGCTCGCTGCCGTCCGGCACATAAGTATGAGCCACGTCGATATTGACCCGGCTGAACAGGTGCTTATTCATGAAATAGCGGTAACTCTGGTCATTGTCTTTATCTAAACCGCGGTATTCGTCCAGATTTACAGAGTTTACTCTGGAAAAATCTAGATCGCCATTCTCATAGCGGTCAACTAACTGGTCGTAAGTGCCGATTGGTGTGGAACCGGTTGCAAGCCCCAATACGCAATCCGGTTTCAAGATAACCTGTGCAGAGATAATATTTGCTGCTTTACGGCTCATGTCGGCGTAGTCTTTGGTTTTGATCACTCTCATAATTATCTTCTCCTTTATATTATTTTTTTAGTACGCATTGAAATATTTCCTCATTCAATTTACCATGGATAAAATGAAATTACAATTGAATTTATAAAAATAGATTCATTATTGCAAAAGTCTTAGATGAAAATGAGAAAATATACGATATATAATACAATATAGAAAGTACTTTTAAACTTTAAATACTTGGTAACGCTTTCCAATCTCTGAGTTGTTTACGGAGAAACAGAATATATACTAAATCTACACAATGTCTCTGCTATTTCTTCTTAAAACTGATTAATTTCCCATTATATGTTACAATGAAAAAGATTATAAAAAAAATGCCGAGAAAAATCATGACAACTCCCACATAATATCCCAATTCTGATTTAGAGATGAGATTGATGACAGGAATCATGATGACACCAATACTCACAAGCAGATTACTTAACCCTATTTTTTGTGTGAATTTTTTATGGTCTTTTGGGTCTAAATTTGTATAGTGATAACTGTGCAGCAATGCGATATTTCCTTTCATTCCCACCTGATAGGATAGGAAAATTAAAAAGATTCCTATTACTAATTCAGCGATCATTTCTTCTGTTTCCATTAACAATCTCCTTCACTAAGATGAAAATAATTTGTTATATTTTTGTTCTGTCATAGGAAAGACCTTGTCACGCTAATGCGTGAAAGCCCTTACCTATAACATGAACGCTCCGCTAAGGATGCGTACGCCGCGATGAGGAATTTCACCGCAAGGCGATGTTGCGACGGCACGCAAAGCGGGACGCGCCTCCTCAAAGATTGAAGGGAAGGGGGGGAAAATGGATTCGCCTACTTTGTTTCTATAATAGGCGAGACTCCGTCATACTAATGCGTGGAAGCTCTTGGCTATTACTAAACACTCCGTTGTGGATGTGGACGTTGGAATATTTCAATACGCAGTGATATTGTACTGACGCGCAAAATGGGGCTGCCTTCTTAGATTGAGAAGATGAGGAGCTGAAGAGGGCTTGCTGTTTATTTTGATTTTTCCATAACATAGTTTGTAAGAAAAATTCCCTGGCGCTCCACTTCTTGTTTTTTCACAATTATATAACCTCTTTTTTCAAAGAAAGGCCTAGCTGTGATAGAGGCATGGGTGACGATAGTTCCTGGAACTGCCTGTTCCAGTTGATCGCAGATGGCAGCGGCAATTCCTTGGCGCTGATAATCGGAATGAATGTATAAACGGTCGAGATAACCTGTTTTGTCGATATCTCCAAAGCCCACAATAAGGTTATTATCCACTGCGACAATGGTGAAATGTTCCTGAAACGACTGATTCCACATTTCCAAATCAATCTGTCCGGTTGCCCATACGTTTAACTGTTCTTTTGTGTAATCTTTTGCATTGACTGTGTGAACGGTGTGATAGAATAATTCCACAATTTTTTCGCAGTCGGATGCTTGGTATTTTCTTAATTTCATCGAAATATCCTCTGGAATGTTTTCTACTATATAAAGAGACCACGGCAGCCATAGAGAATTTCTATGTCTGCTGCGGTCTTAGTAAATTTATGAATTAATGGTAGATCTTTTTGTGTTCGTATTTGGGCTCCGAGGTCAGTTCAATGGACAATTTCATAAATTCCTGAATGTCCACGGAAGAAAGCATTACAGAGGTATGTGCCTGACAGCCCCGTAGGTTTGGAAGCTGTTCTAGGGCTGCGCGGGCTTTCTCGTTGCTGGCCGCACTGATAGACAGAGCGATTAGAGTTTCATCTGTGTGCAGTCTTGGGTTTTTGCTGCCCAGATATTGGGTTTTCAGAGTTTGAATTGGTTCAATGGCC
>UMKM01024151.1_pt1 | contig 13792 bp, 7 predicted proteins | sample 1966331 | NCBI WGS metagenome assembly UMKM01 (sample SAMEA4836176, study PRJEB28245) | human gut metagenome | biome: gut microbiome; material: fecal sample | place: Denmark | collected 2008 | reverse complement strand
GCGAAAAGCTGGCGGCAGAAGGCAAGCCTGTTCCGACGCTTTTTGAAATTACAACCGGTGCGGCGTTTCATTATTTTTATGAAAAGCAGGTGGATGTTCTGATTCTGGAGGTCGGGCTTGGCGGCAGATTTGATGCCACGAATGTCGTTCCCCACCCTCTGCTTTCGCTCATCATGTCTATCAGCATTGACCATACGGATTTTTTGGGGGATACGATTGAAAAAATTGCTATGGAAAAATCCGGCATCATTAAGAAAAATTGTCCTGTGGTGTTGTATTCCCAAGCGGAATTAGTATATAATATCATTAAGGATGCAGCAGCTCGGATGGATGCTCCATTCTATTGTTTGAATGACGCAAAAATCAGGGTCGCTTCGCAAACATTGGAAGGGACTGTTTTTTCTGTCAAAAATAAATGTTTTTCCTTGGAAAATCTGGAATTATCTCTGCTCGGCACCTATCAGCTTGAAAATTGCCTTGCGGTTCTGGAGGCCTGCCTTGTGCTGAACAAAAACGGTCTTTCGATTCCCGAAGGAGCAATTCGCAATGGACTGAAAAATGCCCGTTGGGCAGGCAGGATGGAGCTTTGCGGCAGAGCGCCGCTTGTCATTCTGGATGGCGCGCATAATGCGGATGGGATTCGGCAGCTGGCAAATTCCCTTTCGGTTTATTTCAAGGAAAAAAAGGTTACCCTTATTCTCGGTATTCTGGGGGATAAGGAATATCGGAGGATGGCAGAGCAGATTCTTCCCTTTGCGGAGACGGTGATTCTGACTGAGCCGCACAGCGAGAGAAGGCTGGATGTATTTTCTCTTGCTCGCTCTGTTTCCGATTTCAGCGGTACGGTGGAGATGGAAAAGGAAATTGAGGCGGCGTATGAAAGGGCGCGCACCCTCACCCCTCAGGACGGCATTATTCTTTGCTGTGGTTCCTTATATATGATCGGAGCCATGCGCACCTATCTGAAGCACCGTAAAAACAGCTAAACTGAAGCACATAGAAAAAGTATTTGAAACGGAGGAATGTCCTGTGTTTAATTTTAAAGAAGAATTGAGCAGATATCAGCCCATTCTGGAAATCGACCAGATCGAAGCATCCCTGCATACATCCGAAATGCAGGATCTTCTGGATATCCTACAGCATATTGCGAAGGAGAAAAAGCAGCCCCCCACTCAGGAATAAGCAAAAGGAGAGAATGACATGAAATGCCCGAATTGTGGTTTTAATTTTTCTGAGGGCTGTCGCTGTCCCGATTGCGGCGTAGATGTGTATGTGTTCCGAAAGGCACGCAATGCATCCATCCGTCTTTATAACGAAGCGCTTACCTTAGCCGGAGAAACCGATCTCTCCGGTGCAGCGGCAAATCTGGAACAGAGCCTTCTTTTTGATAAAAATAACATACAGGCGAGAAATCTTCTCGGTCTGATTTATTGCGAAACGGGGCGCATCGGGGATGCCCTCAGACATTGGATTATCAGCTCCTCCCTTCTGCCCGAAGGAAATGCTGCCGCAGGCTATATGGCGTATTTGCAGAAAAACGCCAGAGAAATGGAAAAATGCAATGATGCGGTGCGGATGTATAATCAGGCGATTACCTATCTGAAGCAGGGCAGTGATGATTTAGCCATTATTCAGCTGAAAAAATCCATTGACAATAACCCGAATTTCATTGATGCCTATAACCTGATGACGCTTTGCTGCATTGAGGATAAAAATCTTAAGCGCGCACTGCATTTTAATGAAATCGTGCTGAAACGGGATATTCGCAATCCCCTTGCCCTGCATTATGCACAGCTGATTGGCAATGTGCCCTCTTCCACTCTGAAAAAGGGAGACAAAAATAAAGCCTCTGCGGCAGTCAGCGTGAAAAAAACAGACAGCAATCCGCCCCTTCCCGGCTATAAGCGCAAGGACAGAAGCAGCAGCGTTCTGGAAAAGCACAACATGATTGCCTTTGTAATCGGGCTTGTGATTTCAGCTCTGGTGATTCTGGTGCTGATTGTGCCTGCGCTAAATGAGGATAAGGATGCAAAAATCAAGGAATTGCAGACCGCTGTTGAAAATTATTCCGGTGAAACCAATATGACACCGGAGGAGGTTCTGGAAATGCGGACAGAACTGCAAAAGCTGCAAAAGGAAAACAAGCAGCTGCGTAGCGAGGAAAATAAGCAGGCGAATCTGGAATTGCTGGAAACGGCAGTATCGCAGATGACAGACGGCGATTATGAAGCCTGCATCACCACCTTTGAATCCATTGATACGGTTGGATTTAGTGATGATGATTTGGCGAAATATAATTCCCTGAAGGCGGAGCTTTACCCCAAGGCGGCAGATGCCTACTACACCAAAGGAAAAAGTGATTTCCTAAGCAAAAACATGACAGAGGCAAAGACTGATTTGGAAACAGCCTTGAAATACGCAAGCAACGAAAACTTTGTGGATGACATCTATTACTATCTGGGACAGATTGCAGAGGGAGAAAACGATACGGCAAGCGCAAAGAAATATTACAACAAGATTATCAGTGATTACCCCGATTCCAATCAGATTGGCAATGCCAGAAACGCATTGGAGGGCTTAAAGGAATAAGCCTAATGGAATAAAAATAGAACACAAATGAAGCCCCTCTTTTCAGAGGGGCTTTTGCTATGCGCTTATTTCATGTATTTATCGTGCAGCTCCTTATACTTTTCGGTATAAGCCTGATTCTGCTTCTGCTGCAGCAGATTTGCACGAATCTGTTCCTTCACCTCATCGAAGGGGGTTACAGATGCGTCCTTCTTATCCTCAACCTTAATCAGATGATAGCCGAACTGTGTCTTTACAGGGCCAACTACCTTGCCAACCTCAGCCGCAAATACCGCCTGATCGAACTCCGGAACCATCTGACCCTTGCCGAATTCGCCAAGGTCACCGCCCTGCGCATTGGAGGGGCAGGAGGAAAATTCCTTCGCGGCATCCTCAAAATAGATATCCCCTGCGGTGATTTTGTTCATGATATCCTGTGCTTTTTCTTCGGAATCCACCAGGATATGCTTTGCATGTACGGTTTCGCCCTTTTCAAAATGCTGGGGGTTTTCTTTGTAGAACGCCTGCATTTCTTCATCTGTTACAGTGATATCCTTCAAAACGCTGTTGATGGCAAGCTGGGCAAGGATATCCTTTCTTGCCCGTTCCATCATGGCTTTAAATTCATCGGTTTCATCCATTTTTTCTTCTTCTGCCATCTTTGCATACAGATGGAATGCCAGAAGCTGCTTCAGTGCATGCTCTCTGAACTGGGGATATGCCGCATACGCCTGCTGCTCCTTCGGCAGATTCGCAATATATGCGTCCAAATCCGCATCTGTAATGTTTACGCCGTCAATTGTTGCTAAAATATTCTGTTCGCTCATTTGAATTCTCCTAAATGTAAATTATTATTTATTGAATCCCGAAGTCCTCATTATTCCAGAGGTTATCCTCAGGGTTCTGTCCATTGCCGGGGTCTGTTGTGCCGGGGTCTGTGCTGTTGGTATCATCATCACTGCTGCTCGCATGCGCAGAATCGCAGGTTGCGCTGATATTGATATCCAGCTTGCCTGCGGGAACCTTAGAGGGCTTGCCCTTAATCGTACCGTCACTGTTGACCGCCAAAACCACATTCATGGTCGGGCAGGTTGCGCCCGCAAGCTTGCCTGTTTCGCTGCAAATCGTATAGGATTTGTGCATCGTGCAGGTGCCGCCGCCTGTGCTGCCCTTGAAATCCGTTGTAACATAGTCACTCGTTACACCATAGCCATAGTAATCGCTGTTGCAAAGAGAAGAAGGTGTCATGCCGGATGCAGAGCAGATAGAACGTGTTGTCAAGCCATCCGGTTTTTTAAACTCCTTATTCTTCAGTCCCTTATCATAATGAATCTGGCTCATAACCGAGCTCCAGATGCGCAGATGGGCGTTATTTGCATTTATAATCTCCTTCTGACTGTCATACCCCATCCAGATACCGGCGGTATAGTAAGGCGTATAGCCATAGAAGGTCAGGTCAACGGTATCATTGGTGGTACCTGTTTTACCTGCAACATTCATGCCGCTGATGGCTGCCTTCGTACCGGTACCCTTCGTGATAACATCACGCATCATATCCGTCAGCAGGAAGGCGGTTGTTTCCTTCAGCACCCGATGTGTTTCCTGTTCGGAATTATCCAGAAGCACGTTGCCGTCATGGTCATACACCACGCTATAGAACATCGGCTCATAATAGGTGCCGCCGTTGGCAATGGTTGCATAGGCCGCCGTCTGCTCCAGAACGGAAACGCCCTGTGTCAGACCGCCGAGTGCCGTTGTTGCCGCCTTATCCCGTTCATCAATCGTGGTAAAGCCAAAGTCCAGCAGATACTGATAAGCCGTATCCGCGCCGACCATCATAAAGGTCTTAACCGCCAGCACGTTCATGGAATGCCAGATACCCTGACGCACTGTGGTAGGCCCGATATATTTGCCGTCCCAGTTTTTAGGAGACCAGCCGCCGTAGGTAACAGGCTCATCAATGATGATGGAGCCGGGCATCAGCAGTCCCGTATCAATTGCAGGGGCATACGCCGCAAGGGGCTTCATCGTCGAGCCCTGCTGACGCAGTGCCTGTGTCGCACAGTTGAATACGGAATCACCGGGCTTTTCGCCGCGTCCGCCGACAATCGCCTTTACTTCGCCGTTGCTCTGATCCATGATGACCATTGCCGCCTGCAGGGATTTGGAAACCGTCAGCTTATCCAGAACCAAGGTATGCGTTTCATCCAGAAGCTCCTCCTTCACGGATGCAACAAAGGCATCTGCCTCCGCCTGCGAGGTAACGGTTGTTTTCTTTTCATAATGCGACTGATTGCTGCTTTCATCGGGATTCTGTGTATCCAGAACGGAAATCAGATAGGTCACATCCATCTTCCCATCCCCTGCCGGGAACATATTATCATTCTTCATGGCAGCTTCTGCGGTTTCCTGCATGGAAGCGTCCATTGTAGTATGAATCTGTAAGCCGCCGCTGTAAATCATATTGGATGCCTGTGCGGCTGTCATGTTTTTCTTTTCCATCAGGTCAGCCTTAATCTGCTGTACCGCTGCTTCGACAAACCAGTTATGCTTTGCGTTGCTTTCCTCATCCGCAGTCTCCTTGCAGACCAGATGTGCATAGATATCCTCTGCCGCGGCTTCGTCATATTCCGCCTGCGTAATCATATTCAGATCCAGCATTTTTTTCAGAACCGTCAGTTGACGCTTGCGGCTTTCTTCCTCATTCATATCCGGCGCATACAGACTGGGGGTTTTCGTGATGCCCGCAATGCTTGCCGCCTCTGCCAGCGTCAGCTCACTGGCATGCTTGCCAAAATAATATTGAGAAGCCGCCTCTACGCCACGCAGACCATGATGCAGCGGTATCGTGTTCAGATACAGCTCCAGAATATATTTCTTCGCCGCATCCTTTGAGCCAAGCTGTTTTTCCAGCGCATTTTCCAGAGAAACAGCCAGATACTGCTCCTTTATCTTTCTGGAAAGGCTCTTTTCGCGCTCAAGTACCTCATTTTTCAGCACCTGCTGCGTCAGCGTACTTGCACCCTGCGAAAAGCTCATGGTTTTAATATTTTCAGCCATCGCACGCAGGATGCCTCGGATATCAATGCCGTTGTGCTCATAAAAACGCTGATCCTCAATCGCGATGACCGCATTCTGCATATTGCTTGTGATTGCGGAAAGCTTCACATACTCTCGGTTTTCCTCGCCATGCAGCTTATCCACCTCATTATCATCCGCATCATAGATGACAGAGGTATAGGAATCGGGCAGAACATCGGAGGTATTCAGCATATCCGTGCTTTGCAGAATACCGAACACCGTACCCAGAATTGCGCCTGCAACCGCAAAGGCAATCACGATGGCAACAATCAGCAAAACCTTCCCGATTCTGCTGTTGACCGAGCGTTTCTTTCTGCGCTTTCTGCGTTTTTTCGGGTTTCCGGAAGAGGATGGTCGGCGTGTGCCGTTTGCGCCGGAGGGGCGTGCCTGCCTTGTGCCGGAAGGGCGTGTCTGTCTTACGCCCGTTCTGTCCTGCGCGTCTCCCCTTCTGTGTTGAGATTCACTCATATTTCAAGCCTCCTGTTTATTTCCATGTGTAATCAAAACGGATGGAACAAAATCCATATTCCGCCATTTTGCGAAGATTATACTTTTTGATTATACCAAAATTTCACCGCAAAAGAAAGACATTTTCACAAAAACATGCTTATTTCTACTATAACCTTTGTTTAATTTTTCTTTAACATTGCAAAAAAAGCCCCGAAATCAAGGAAAAGGCATGCTTCGCCCTTCTCACTCATATCATTGCAGAGGGAGGGAGCGGACAATGCGAAAAAGAAAACGAAACCGAAAAAGAAAGAAATTTCTGCCCCTTCTCCTGCCTGCTCTGCTGACGCTTCTCTGTTTTTTCCTTCTGGAAAAAAGCCTTCTGCCGCCCCTGAAGGAAATCTCGCACATGCAGTGCAAAGCGGCGGCGAATCGGATTATCGACGAGGCGGCGGCAAATGCACTTGCGCGTATGGAATTAGATGCAAGCGCGCTTTTGCAGAAGGGGGCGGATGGCGAAAGCTACACCGCCAACACCACATGCGTAAACCAATTCTGCGCCCTGCTGAGCCGCGACATCACAAAGCAGCTAAATGAACTGCCGAAAGAGGTTATTCCCATTCCGCTTGGCGCGGCAACGCATTGGGGGCTTCTTGCCAATAAGGGGCCGAAAATCCCCTTCACCCTTCTGCCTATGGGTGCGGTCAGGGTGGATTATGAAACGGCGTTTTCCTCCGTCGGCATCAATCAGATTAACTACAAAATCTGGCTTGCGGTACATTTAGAGCTTCGGATTGTCAATCCGCTGTACCGGGAGGATATTACATTAGAGAGAAAAATCATGCTTGCCGATCTGGTTTTCAGCGGAAGGGTGCCGGCGCATTACTTTCAAATCAGCCGACCGAATGAATATCTATTGACAGAATGAACACAATGCTAGTATGATATGAGGTAATGAAAGTTGATATGGAGGTAATAGAAATGGTCAAAACATTAAGTGAATTCTGGAATGAGGTTGCTTCTATCTGCTATGACAGCAGCGATTACGGTATCATTGCGCAGGTTCGTTCTCAGTTTAGAACCAATGAAATCAATAAATTCGTGAATGCTTTCATCCCCGGAACCGAAATTCTGAAGGACGGCAAAAACGGCACACCTGTTGCCATGAAGGGCAAAGCGGATGATGACAAGGGCGCAAGCGGCAACGAGGAAATCGATTTCCACGGCTTACAGCTGTTCGATTATTCCGATATGAAGGGCGACTGGATGGTTGTTACCTTCCCCAATCTGGAAGCACTGGAAAAGCATCTTCTGAGCGAAGCAGGCGCACTGAATGTATATTCTTCCGATATGCTTGTATTTGAGGATGGTGTATTCAAGCCCTTTGAAATCATGTTCAACGGGGATAATGATACAGTAATTCCCATTGATAAGGATAACTTCGATACCCCTCTGGATATCAAGGCAATGCAGGATCGCATCTGGGTAAGATGGATGGACCCCAAGGAGCTGGAGCCTCTGACAGACGAGGAGGTAGCGGAATACAGAAAATCCATCGGAAAATAAAAAATTAAGTCGAAAGCAGGCTTTCGACTTGTTGAAACAGAAGAATAAACAGACGAGTTCCATCGGCTGAAAAGCCTTGAAACCCGCTGTTTTCCTCGGCGGAACTGAATTCCGCCTGCGGATTTCAGTTGGGAAACGCTTCGTTTCCCAAACCCTTCCGCGGCATCAAAATAATTTTGTCTATAATCTAAAGCACATCGAAAATGATGTGCTTTTTTTCATGCGTTTTTTTAATCTAAGGGTCTGCCGAAGCGTTTTTCGTATTCCTCTGCAAGCATCGGGCGGAAATCGGGGTGTGCAATCGAAATCAGCGCCCTTGCCCGCTCCTTGAGGCTTCTGCCCCAAAGCTTTGCAATGCCGTATTCCGTTACCACATAATCAATTTCTGTTCTTGGGGTTGTTACCACTGCGCCATGGTCGATAAACGGCACGATTTTGGAAATTTTTCCGCCTGCCGCCGTGGAAGGCAAGGCAATGATGGCTCTGCCGCCCTTACTCATCGTTGCGCCGCGGATGAAGTCCACCTGTCCGCCGACACCGCTGAACTGCATCCCCTTCACTACCTCCGCATTGACCTGCCCCATCAAATCAACCTGAATGGCGGAATTGATGGAAACCATGTTATCATTCTGTGCAATCACATAGGGGTTATTGACATGCTCCACCCCATGCAGCTCAAAGCAGGGGTTATTATCCAGAAAATCATACAATCTCTGCGTGCCTGCCGCGAAGGTCGCAATGCTTTTGCCGCGGTGCAGTGTTTTCTTTTTATTATTGATGACACCTGCTTCAATCAGGTCGATAATACCATCCGCCGCCATTTCGGTATGCAGACCCAAATCCTTTTTATCCTTTAAAAAGGTCACAACGGCATCGGGAATGCCGCCAATGCCAAGCTGAATCGTATCCCCATCCTGCACGAGAGAGGCACAGTATTCCCCTATTTTCTGCTCAACCTCCGTAATTGTCGGCGGTGCGAGGGTCGGCATGGGTCTGTCCTCCTCTACGATGATATCAATATCTCTCAAATGAATGAAGGAATCCCCCATCACGCGCGGTAGATTGCGGTTCATCTGCGCAATTACAAGCTTTGCGGAATCCCGAAAGGCAGGCAGATGGTCAATCCCCGGCCCCATGGAGCAATAGCCATGCGCATCCGGCTCGGAAACGGAAATCAGAAGCACATCCACGCCGCCACGTTCTCTGAGCATGCGGGGATAAAGATGGAAAAAGCAAGGCAGATATTCCGCTCTGCTCTCCGCAACTGCCCCTCTTGTACTGCCGCCCAGAAAATAGCCGAAAAAGCGCAGATGCTTTTCCATCCCCTTCGCGATATGCGGCTCCTCCTTTCTGAGGGAAAGCATGAAGTGCATATCCACATCTGTAAGGGCATCCGCATTGCGTGCCAGTGCATCCACCAGCGCATACGGCTCGGAGCCAACGTGCGCGATAGAGATGGTTTCGCCAGAGCGAATCTGCCGCACAGCCTCATCCGCAGACAGAAGCCTGCCGGAAAAACGGTCTTTCCAATTCATCTGCTACATCCTTTCTTCTTCATCAGGGTTCGTCAAATCATAAATTTATCATAGCATACTTTTTTTCTCGGAACAATTTTTTTCTATAAAAAATCAGCCCATGAAAAAGGCACAACCCATAAAGGATTGTGCCTTAGCTTCGTTATTTTTATACCGACTGAAAAATATCAGCCCTCCTGTACGAAGGAAACCAGCAAATCGCCCTGATTTACCTGTTCGCCCTCTTTTACATAAATCTTATCAATCACGCCGTCCTGATTTGCAACAATGGAGGTTTCCATCTTCATTGCTTCAACCGTCAGCAGAGGCTGGTTCTTCTTAACCTCCTCGCCCTCCTTCACCAGAATCTTGGAAACGGTGCCAGGGATGGAGGAGCCAAGGTGGAAGGGATTATTTTTATCTGCCTTCAGCTTACCGTCGCTCTTTACCTCAAGGTGCTTATCCAGAACCTTAATTTCACGCATTACGCCGTTGATTTCAAAGGTCAGTGTGCGGATACCCTCTGTATTGGGCTCTGTCATATCGATATATTTAATCAGAATATCCTTACCTTCGCCGATTTCGATAGAGGTTTCTTCGCCCTTCGCCAGACCGAAGAAGAATACATCACTGCTCAGCTTGGATACGTCTGTATAAACCTCCTCATGGTTTACATAGTCATCATATACCTTAGGATACAGTGCATAGGAAAGCACATTTCTGGGGTTCACCTTCTTCAGGGCATGTGCTTCATGCAGATGCTTTTCGATAGCTTCCCAATCCGCAGGAGGAAGCAGTGCGCCTGCTCTGCCCTCGATGGGCTTCTGCCCCTTCAGCACGATTTTCTGCAAATCCGCAGGGAAGCCGCCCTCAGGCTGACCGATATTGCCAAGGAAGTAATCCACAACGGAATCGGGATAGGAAACCTCCGCCCCTTCTGTCATGATGTTATCCTTTGTCAGTCCGTTTTTAGACATGAAGATTGCCATATCGCCAACAACCTTGGAGGAGGGTGTTACCTTAACGATGTTGCCCAGAAGGTCATTCGCATCCTTATACAGGTGCTTGATTTCCTCGAACTGGTCGGCGGAGCCCATTGCCTTAACCTGTGCCAGCAGGTTGGAATACTGACCGCCGGGGATTTCGTATTTATAGATTTCCGTATTGGGTGTCTTCATTTCACTTTCAAAGCCTGTGAAAATCTGACGCACGCCCTGATAATAATGGCTCAGCTCAATCAGCTGTTCGGTATTCAGACCGGTATCTCTTTCTGTGCCCTTCAGCGCTTCCACAACAGCGTTCATGGAGGGCTGAGAGGTCAGAGAGGACATGGACTGAATTGCAAGGTCAACAATATCCACGCCTGCCTCTGCCGCCATCAGAACGGTGCTGACACCGTTGCCTGTGGTATCGTGTGTATGCAGGTGCAGAGGAATGTGAAGCTCTTTTTTCAGTGTGCTGAACAGCTCCTTCGCCGCATAGGGCTTCAAAAGACCTGCCATATCCTTGATTGCGAAGATGTGACAGCCCATAGCCTCCAGTTCTTTTGCTTTTCTGATATAGTAATCCAGTGTATATTTTGTTTCGTTAGGGTCTAAGATATCCCCTGTGTAGCAGATGGAGCCTTCTACGATTTTGCCTGTATTCAGCGCGACCTCGATGGGCATCTTCATATTTTCCACCCAGTTGAGGGAATCGAAAATACGGAACACATCAATGCCGCGTTCTGCGGAAACCTCAATGAATTTCTGCACCACGTTATCGGGGTAGTTTGCATAGCCGACTGCGTTGGATGCACGCAGGAGCATCTGAATCAGTGTGTTGGGCATTGCCGCTCTCAGCTGCTGCAGACGCACCCAAGGGGATTCCTTGAGGAAACGATACGCAACGTCAAAGGTTGCGCCGCCCCATGCTTCTACGGAGAAGGCATTTGCCATTGCCATATTTGTTGCGGGTGCAGCTGCCATCAGGTCATTGGTACGCAGTCTGGTTGCCATCAGGGACTGATGCGCGTCACGCATGGAGGTATCTGTTACCAGCAGGCGTTTTTCCTTCAAAAGGGACTGTGTATATGCCTTTGCGCCCATCTTGAGGAAGGTATCCCTTGCACCGGGAACCTCAATGGTTTTGCCATTTTCGGTCTTGCCGAAGGAAGGCACAACGATGGGGTCAAACTGCGGCTTCTGTCCCTTGGATTCATTGACAATCTGGTTGCCGATGAATTCCGCAATCTTGCTTGCTCTGTCCTTTCCGGGAATGAAGCGGAACAGCTCAGGTGTTTTTTCGATAAAGGTTGTCGTACATTTCCCTTCACTCCATGTTTCGCTCTGCAAAACATTGATGAGGAAAGGAATATTTGTTTTTACGCCGCGGATACGGGTTTCCTTAATCGCACGAATTGCCTTATTGGTCACGCCCTTAAAGGTTCTGTCATGTGCGATAATCTTAACCAGCAGGCTGTCATAATAAGGAGTAACCTCTGCGCCTGTGTGGGCTGTGCCGCCATCCAGACGGATACCGTTGCCGGCAGGGGAACGATATACGTTAATCTTGCCTGTATCGGGCATGAAATTGTTTGCAGGGTCTTCCGTTGTGATACGCAACTGCACAGAATAGCCGTTACAGTGTACATCCTCCTGAGAGGAAATGCCGATTTCGGGCGCACTCAGAGGATAGCCCTCCTCAATCAGAATCTGTGCCTGTACGATATCAATACCGGTTACCTCCTCGGAAACGGTATGCTCTACCTGAATACGAGGGTTCATTTCGATGAAGTAGTAGTTTTCATCGGCATCCACCAGAAATTCCAGTGTGCCGGCGTTCTTATAGCCTACATGCTTGGACAGACGCACTGCATCCGCCAGAATTTTTTCTCTGACAGGCTGGCTTACGGTAAAGGCAGGCGCAAATTCGATTACCTTCTGGTGTCTTCTCTGCACGGAACAGTCACGGTCAAACAGATGCACCACATTGCCGTATTTATCGCCAAGCACCTGTACTTCGATATGCTTGGGGTCACGCAGATATTTTTCTACGAAAATTTTATCATCACCGAAGGCCTTCTTTGCTTCGTTTCTTGCTTCTTCAAATTCCTTGGGCATTTCCTCTTCGGAATTTACAATACGCATACCGCGACCGCCGCCGCCGTTGGATGCCTTCAGCATAACGGGATAGCCGACCTTCCGGGCAACCTCCATTACCTCATCCAGACTTCTGACTGCATGGTCAACACCGGGGATGATGGGAACATTGCATTCGATTGCCATTTTCTTGGAAGAAATCTTATCCCCCATTTTATACATGACATCTACATTGGGGCCGATAAAAGCAATCCCCTCTTTTTCGCATGCCTCAACAAATTCGGGATTTTCGGAAAGGAACCCATATCCGGGATGGATTGCATCTACACCTTTTGCTTTCGCAATTTTGATGATGTTATTGATATCCAGATATGCGTCCAGAGGACCTTTTTCGGGGTTCAGCATATAAGCCTCGTCCGTTTTTGTGCGGAACAGCGCATATTTATCCTCCTTTGAGAAAATACCTACTGTCTGAATGCCCAATTCATTCAGCGCACGATACACACGAATGGCAATTTCGCCACGGTTTGCAACCAGAACCTTTTTAAATTTTCTAATTTCTACGTTCTGCATGGGGGATACCTCCTTTTTCGGTTTTTGTATAGATTGCTTTGGATGCCAAAGCATTTTTAACTTGTCTTAGAAAAACATAGTTTCTCCCTATTATAATACAGGAATTTCTATTCGTAAACCATAAATTGTGTCGAATACCCATAAGAAATACTTATGTCTTTATATTGTGGACAAAAAACTGTATTCTTTATCCATTTCCTTTTTTCCCAAAGACATGATTCAGAAGTTGTGACAAAAATTTTGCTTCCACCACACGGATATTCTCCAAATGCAGCTCCCGCATGCCGCCTGCGGAAATGAAAACCTGCTTGAAGCCCATGCGGTCCAGCTCCTTGATGCGGCTTTCCATAGAAGGGACACGCTTCAATTCGCCCGTCAGCCCGACATCGGCAAGAAATGCCCAATCCGAGGGAATCGACTTGTCATAAACGGAAGAAGCAATGCTCATCAGCACGGCAAGATTTGCCGCCTGCTCCTTCAGATACAGACCGCCTGTGGTCTTGATGACAACATTTTTATCATAGAGCTTAATGCCGCCCCTCTGCTCCAGAATGGAAATCAGCGTATTCATGGTATCCTTTTTCATGGTTTCGCTGATACGCGAGGGATACGGCGTGAAGGAAGGGGAAACCAGACTTTCGATTTCCGCAATAACAGGACGAGAGCCCTCCTTCAAAACCGCAATCGCACTACCGGAAACAAAATCGCCCCTCTCCCGTTTCGTTACAAAATAAGCCGAGGGGTTTTCGATGGACGCAAGCCCTGCCTCTGTCATAGTGAAAAAGCCCATTTCGCCCGTACTGCCGAAGCGGTTTTTCGTTGCAACCAGACACCGCAGCTCATCCGCACCCTCGCCCTCCAGCACAAGCACCGCATCCACCAGATGCTCCAAGGCACGCAGACCTGCGATTTCATCGCTTTTATTCATCTGCCCTATCATCAGCACCGCTCTGGGGCGGCTTT
>UMKM01029720.1_pt1 | contig 13825 bp, 10 predicted proteins | sample 1966331 | NCBI WGS metagenome assembly UMKM01 (sample SAMEA4836176, study PRJEB28245) | human gut metagenome | biome: gut microbiome; material: fecal sample | place: Denmark | collected 2008 | reverse complement strand
ATACAGGCTGTCCTCGCTGTCGCTGAGGGTATACGAAATATCGTCGGTCACCGGGTTGGGTGCTGTATCGGTGGACAGGTCATCGACCTGCGCGTTGCTGCTGCGGAAATAGAGCGCATTGTTCCCGGTCAGGAACAGCACCGTACCCGCGGGCAGCGGGACGTCGTCCAGCCCCGAATCCGCAGCGTCGTAGGCGGACAGATCCTCATAAATTTCCACACCGCAGGCATCATTGACAAGGTGCATCTCCATGGATGTGCCGTCCTCGGCGCACTTGATCGTGTAGGTGCCCGCGGGCAGGTCCTGCCCCACGACGTACAGCCCGGCGGGCAGGTCGCCGTCCCAGTCGGTGCCCCCGGCGGATACGAGCGGGCGCAGGTCGTCGTAGGCGTTGCTGTCGGCCTCTATGGCCTGTTCTTCGGAAAATTCGGGAACGGGCTCGGAAACCGAGGAACCGATTTTACGCTGCAGCAGGACCTGCAGCATGGGCAAAATCAAAAACAGCGCCACAACGATGATAAGCCACGCGACATTGGCACTGCGGCTGCGTCTGGAGGGTGCCTCGATGTGGTGCTCCACCCGGGCCGTGCGCACCGCGGGGCGCGGTGCATTGTGGCGGTCTGTGCCGCTCTCATGTACATGGGCGGTGCGTTCCTCGTCGTCATAGCCTTCCACCTTGGGGCGGTTGCCCGCGGGCCGCACGCGGTGGAGAACATCCTCGCCGTTGACGCGGTGATAGTGGGCACTCTCACCCCGCAGGGTGTAGCTGTGCTCCGGCGGGATGGGCAGACCACAGTCCTCACACCGGCCATTGACGACCCGTCCGCCGCACAGGCTGCATTTTTGCATAGGGACACCTCCTCTTTTGCCTTTATTATACAGGATAGCGTAGGAAATAGCTAGGGGGGCGGGAAAATAAAAAAGTCTCCCTTGTCAAAGGGAGACTCAGCTTCAGGTATTTCCTGCCCGTTTTGCAGCCGTCTTTCTGTGCAGCTGCTCGGAAAAAACCGTCATCAATACCAGCATCAGCAGCAGGACAAAGGGATATAGCTTCATTGTGATATTCTGCGCCAGAACGCCGAAAAGAGGTGAAAGGAGCGTGCTGCCGGTGTAGGCGGCGGCCATCTGCAGGCCGGTCATTGACATGCTGAGATTCTTGCCGAAGTTGGACGGCGTCTCGTGAATGATGCTGGGGTAGATCGGTGCGCAGCCCAGTCCGGCGACCACAAGGCCGACCGGCAGCAGCGCATTGCCGAAGGGCAGCAGGATCAGCACAATACCCACGGCATTCAGAAGCTGTCCCATGCGGATCATCTGCTGATCGTTGAATTTCATCGTCAAAAAGCCGCTGAAAAACCGTCCGACTGTGATGCCTACGTAAAACAGGCTCGCCCAGCTGGCGGCGGTCTTTGCGTCCAGACCGCGGGTCAGGGTGCAGTAACTGGCGGCCCACATACCGGCGATCCCCTCGACACCGCTGTAAAACGCAAAACAGAGCATTACCTCCGGCACACCGGAGACTTTCAGCAGTTCGGAAATCGTGCGGTGTTCCGGGGTAAACTCCTCCCCTGCTCCGGCGTCGGCGGGGGTCTGCCACAGCGGCAGGCTGAACAGCAGTAACGCCGTCAGCACAAACTGCAGAACGGACACTATGCGGTAGCCGTTCTGCCAGGTGCTGCCCGCCAGCGCCCAGCCCATGATGACCGGGCCGCCCGCCGCGCCGATGCCCCACATGCAGTGCAGCCAGCTCATGTGGCGGCTTTCATAGTGCAGGGCCACATAATTGTTCAGCGCGGCGTCCACACTGCCGGCACCCAGGCCATACGGTATAGCCCACAGGCAAAGCTGCCAGAACTGCGTGCAGGTCGAAAACCCAAACAGCGCCACGGCGGTGGTGGCAACGCTGAGCGCTGTGACCCTGCCGGTGCCGAGCTTATTGTTGAGCCAGTCGCTGGCCAGGCTGGACACGATGGTCCCGACGGAGATGATCATGGACACGCCGCCCGCCCAGGACACGCCCGCGCCGAGCTGCGGATACATGCTGGGCCACGCCGCGCCCAGCAGCGCGTCTGGCAGGCCCAGGCTGATGAACGCCAGATAGATGACCGGCAAAAGCAAAGATACCATACGAAAAACCTCTTGACTTTCTGTAGTTGTGATATTATGATTATATCATCAAATTGCGGAATATACAGGCACTAATTCCACAAAATCTCGGTACAATTTCACCAAAAACGGAGGCGAGCAAGAAATGGCACTGTCGCTGTGCAGAACGACCGTGGACGATTCGGCGCGGGAGCTGATGGAGCATGGCACCGCCGCCTTCCCCATCGCCTGTTATCACGACGATTTGCAGGCCGAGCCCGTGCCGTGGCACTGGCACGAGGAATTGGAGGTACTGGTCGTCAGCGAGGGCATGATCTTGGCGACGGCAGGCGGCGAGAAATTCCGCTTGGGAAAGGGCGAGGGGCTGTTCATCAACGCAGGGGTGTTGCACGGCGACTGGCCGCTGAATGCGGGCAGCTGCCGCCTGCACAGCATGGTGTTTCACCCACGGCTGGTGGGCGGCAACCCGGACAGTGTGTTCTGGCAGAAATATCTGCAGCCGCTGCTGACCGACCCCAGCCGTCCCTGCGCCGTGCTGCGCCCCACGGTGGACTGGCAGCACGAGGCCATCGAGGACATGGAGCGGGCGTTCCGCGCGGTGGTGAACGAAATCCCCGGCTACGAGTTCAAGACCCGCGCGGCGCTGTCGGAGATGATCTTCCAGCTGGTCAGCCACGCTCCGGCGGTGCAGGCCATGCCGAAAAAGGCACTGCGCAACGCCGACCGCATCAAGACGATGCTGCAATTTATCCAAGAGCATTACGCTGAGGACATCTCGGTCGAACAGGTCGCGTCCAGTGCGTCCATCAGCCCCAGCGAGTGTCTGCGGTGCTTCCACGATATGATCGGCACGACACCGAATCAGTATCTGCGCGACCAACGCGCCCAGCGCGCGGCGGAGCTGCTGTGCGGCACGGGACTGCGGGTGACGGAAATCGCGATGCAGTGCGGTTTTCAGGACGCGAGCTACTTTGCCCGCGCCTTCCGCCAGGTCTACGGCTGCGGCCCGACGGAGTATCGCAGAAAAGCACGAAGGGAAAAATAAAACTACCGCCGTCAGTTCCCTGACGGCGGTAGTTATTTTATCGGGAATTAACCGTTATTCTTGCGGGTCTTGATCTCGTCCACGACCTGGTTGATGAAAGCATCCAGATCCATCGTGGTGGTCTCGCCCTTGCGGTCACGGACGCTGATGCTGTTGGCCTCGACCTCTTTTGCGCCCAGAACCAGCATATAGGGCACGCGGTCAACCTGCTGGGCCTGGCGGATCTTGTAGCCGATCTTCTCGTTGGACTCATCCAGCACAACGCGGACACCGGCGGCCTGCAGCTTGGCGGTGACGTCCTTCGCATAGTCCAGCGTCTTTTCGCTGACGGGCAGGACCTTGACCTGCGTCGGGGCCAGCCAGGTCGGGAAACGGCCCTTCGTCTCCTCGATCAGGTAAGCCATGAAGCGGTCCAGAGAGCCAAGGATCGCGCGATGCAGCACGACGGGGGTCTTTTCGCTGCCGTCCTTGTCCACGTAGGTCAGGTGGAACTTGGCGGGCAGGCAGAAGTCCAGCTGGCAGGTGGACAGCGTGTACTCGGCGCCGACGGCGGGCTTGACGTTGACGTCCAGCTTCGGGCCGTAGAAGGCAGCCTCGCCGATCTCCTCGGTGAAGTGGATGCCCAGCTCGGTCAGGACCTCGCGCAGGGCGTTCTCGGCGTGGTTCCACATGGCGTCGTCGTCATGGTACTTCTTCTTGTCGGCGGGGTCGCGCAGGGACAGCACGCAGCGGTAATCCGTGATGTTGAAGTCCTTGTAGACGTCGAAAATCAGCGCGCAGACGTTGGCAACCTCGCTCTTGATCTGCTCGGGCGTGCAGAACAGGTGCGCGTCGTTCTGGCAGAAGTGGCGGCCACGCTCGATGCCCTTCAGCGTGCCGGAGGACTCATAGCGGAAGTCGTGGGCAATCTCGCCGATGCGGATGGGCAGCTGACGATAGCTGTGGGGCTGGTTGGCGTAGATCATCATGTGGTGGGGGCAGTTCATCGGGCGCAGGACGTAGCTCTCGCCCTCCATCTCCATAGCGGGGAACATGTTCTCGCGGTAGTGGTCCCAGTGGCCGGAGGTCTTGTACAGGTTCACGGTGCCGATGCAGGGGGTCATGACGTGCAGGTAGCCGCGCTCGCGCTCCTTGCCCTTGATGTAATCCTCCAGCTGCTGCCAGACGGTGTAGCCGTTGGGCAGGAACATCGGCAGGCCGCGGCCGACGAGGTCGTCGGTCATGAACAGGCGCATCTCCTTGCCGATCTTGCGGTGGTCGCGCTCACGGGCCTCCTGCTGCTGCTTCTCCCAGGCGTCCAGCTCCTCCTGATTGTGGAAGGCAACGCCGTTGATGCGGGTCAGCATCTTGTTCTCTTTGTCGTTCTTCCAGTAAGCGCCGGACTGCTGGGTGATCTTGAACGCCTTCAGCGCCTTGGTGTAGCACAGGTGGGGTCCGATGCACATATCGACGTACTCGCCCTGCTGGTAGAAGCTGAACTCGGTCTCGTCGGCCAGGTCGGCGATATGTTCGATCTTGTAGTGCTCCTGACGCTCCTCCATCAGCTTGACGGCCTCGTCACGGGGCAGGATGAACGGTTTGATGGGAAGGTTCTCCTTGCAGATCTTCTTCATCTCTTTTTCGATGGCGGCCAGGTCCTCGTCGGTCAGCTTGGTGTCACCGAGGTCGACGTCATAGTAGAAGCCGTTCTCGGTGGCAGGGCCGAAGGCAAAGTCCGCCTGCGGGTAGAGGCGCTTGATGGCCTGCGCCATGATATGGGCAGCCGTGTGGCGCAGAACGTGCAGTTCTTCCTCCTGCGGGCACTCGGCGACGGTACCGTCCTTGTAGATGATCTTCATAATTGTACGCTCCTTTTGCAATTGCACAAAAATGCAAATAAAAAATGCTCCATCCCTCGCTTACAAAAGGGATGAAGCATATAGCTCCACGGTTCCACCCAAATTGCGCTTATATCTTATATAATAAAAAGGTAAGCGCCACTCGTACCGGCTGTAACGGGCCGTACCCGGCGGAGGTTCGCCCCCGCGCTCGGCAGTGGTAAGGCTGCGAGCCGCTGCAAAACCGCTTGCACCACGCGGCGTACCGCGGCGGTTCTCTCTTGTGCAGGACCTCGCATCCCGTTTGTCTGCCTCATGGCTTTGTACAGGATGAAGTTAAGTTATTTATAGCACAAGTGCGGCTTTAAGTCAAGTAGAAAAATTTGGAATGTTGAGGTTGTAGGGGCCGCACATGTGCGGCCCGCAACGTAAAGGCAAGCAGGCGTCTGTTGTAAAGCTGCGGGCCGGGCATGCCCGGCCCCTACATTTATACCTCCGCCAGTTTGCACAAAAAACTTTCCACTCCCCTGTTCTGCCCATGTAAAACGCCGAAGTTATTAAATATACATTGACTTTACATATTTATGCAGTTATACTGTATACATCAACCAAGTGAGGGCTTGGGAAGGTACAAACATTTGAGATACATTGAATCGAGGAGATCATCATGAAAAAAATCACTGCTCTGATGCTCAGCTCCGCTATGATGCTGAGCCTGGCCGCCTGCGGCGGTTCCGCTTCCACCGATGCTGTTTCCGGCGAGGCTGCTTCTTCTGAGGCTGCATCCTCCGAGGCCGTTTCCACCGAGGAGGCCGCTTCTGCCGACGCTGCCACGGTGACCACCGTCAACGCCGGCAAGCTGACGATGTCCACCAACGCCGCCTTCCCCCCGTATGAGATGACCACCGACGCCGGTGATTTCGAGGGCATCGACATTGAGGTTGCGGGTGCCATCGCCAAGAAGCTCGGCCTGGAGCTGCAGGTCGACGACATGGACTTTGACGCCGCCCTGCTGGCCGCCCAGAACGGCAAGAGCGACATGGTCATGGCCGGTGTCACCGTCACCGACGAGCGTCTGAAGGTCATGGACTTCTCCGACACCTACGCCGAGGGCATCCAGTCCATCATCGTGCCTGAGGGCTCCGACATTGCCACCGCTGACGACCTGTCCGGCAAGGCCATCGGCACCCAGCGCGGCACCACCGGCTACCTCTACTGCACCGATGACTTCGGTGAGGAAAATGTCATCGCCTATGATGACGGTCTGACCGCTGTGCAGGCCCTGAACAACGGTCAGGTCGATGCCGTCGTCATCGACAATGCCCCCGCCCAGGAGTTCGTTGCGGCCAACCCCGGCCTGAAGATCCTTGACACCGCTTACGCCCAGGAAGATTACGCTATCGGCGTTGCCAAGGGCAACACCCAGCTGCTGGACGCCATCAACGGCGCTCTGGAGGAGCTGCAGGACGACGGCACCCTGCAGGCCATCGTGGACAAGTACATCACCGCTGAATAAGCGTTTTGCAGCAAGCGGAAAGGCACGCCGGTATCCCGGCGCGCTTTTCTTTTATTTAGTGTGATTTTTCCCGGAAATATGGTATAATACAAATATCGCGCTGTAGGGGCCGCATATATGCGGCCCGCAGCCTTCCCGCAGGCAAGAGTTTGCCGGAAAGCCGCGGGCCGGGCAGGCCCGGCCCCTACAGGTGTGCTGAATTCAAACAGAAAGAAAGGTTGTGTTGCGGATGGAAGCACAGTTTGAAGCGCTTTCGGAGCTGGTCAAGAACGGCCAGAAGCTGAACTTCGGGCAGGACTTCTTCGTAAAATTTTACCAGGCATTTCTCTACTCGGACCGCTGGCAGCAGTACATCAAGGGCGTGGGCACGACCCTGCTGGTCACGGCCATTGCACTGGTGCTGGGCGTTGTGCTGGGTGCCATCGTCGCTATGGTCCGCGTGGGTTACGCGCAGCAGAAGCCCCACCACCGCAACCCGATCCTGGGTATTTTCAACGCCGTAGCGCAGGTGTATGTCACAGTCATCCGCGGCACGCCTATGATGGTCCAGCTGCTCATCATGAGCATGGTCATCTTTGCCAGCAGCCGCAACTTCACGATGGTCGGCGCACTGGCACTGGGCATCAACTCGGGCGCCTATGTGTCGGAGATCATCCGCGGCGGTCTCATGGCCGTTGACCCGGGCCAGATGGAGGCGGGACGCAGCCTCGGACTCAACTACATGACCACGATGTTCGAGATCATCATCCCCCAGGCCATCCGCTCCATCCTGCCTGCGCTGGGCAATGAGTTCATCATGCTTTTGAAGGATTCCTCGCTGATCACGGTCATCGGCGGCAAGGAGCTGCTGTATGCCGCGCAGGGCATCATGAACCGTACCTATGAGCCGATGTTCCCGCTGCTCGGCGTGGCCGCGACCTATTTGGTGCTGGTCATGCTGTTCAGCGCGCTGCTTGCAAAATTTGAGAGGAGGCTGGCGCAAAGTGATAGACGTTAAAGGACTGCAGAAGAACTACGGCGGCCTGCAGGTGCTCAAGGGCGTGGACCTGACCATCAACAAGGGCGACTGCGTTGTGCTGGTCGGCCCCTCGGGCTGCGGAAAATCCACGTTCCTGCGCTGCCTGAACCGTCTGGAGGAGCCGGACGGCGGCCATGTCATCTTCAACGGCAAGGAAGTCACCGACCACGACATTGACCATGTGCGCCAGAAGATGGGCATGGTGTTCCAGCATTTCAACCTGTTCCCCCACCTGACGGTGAAGAAGAACATCACGCTGGCCCCCGTGCGTCTGGGCCTGATGAAGCAGCCCGAGGCCGACAAGAAAGCCATGGAGCTGCTGGAGCGCATCGGTCTGGCCGACAAGGCCGACACCTACCCCAACATGCTGTCCGGCGGGCAGAAGCAGCGCATTGCGATTGTGCGCGCGCTGGCCATGAACCCCGACGTGCTGCTGTTTGACGAGCCGACCTCCGCCCTTGACCCCGAGATGGTCGGAGAGGTTTTGGAACTGATGAAGGAGCTGGCCCGCGGCGGCATGACGATGGTCTGCGTCACCCACGAGATGGGCTTTGCCCGCGAGGTCGCAAACCGCATCATCTTCATTGATGAGGGCATCGTCAAGGTCGATAAGCCGCCGAAGGAGTTCTTCGCCAACCCCGAAAATGAGCGCTTGAAGGCATTTTTGTCAAAGGTGCTGTAAATTTGTATAGAAAGCGGTCTGCCGATGGATTTTCGGCAGACCGCTTTTTTGCCTGCGGAAACGCCCCCGGGCGGATATGGAATCCGCCCATACGCTTTCACCGCGCACGATATTCTGCTGCTATTATATACGCCCCGGCAAGTTGATTCTTTGCGCAAAATGTGGTAAAATAGCACTATTACTATGGATAACTATGCAACCACGATTTTACACATAAGGAACAGGTATTTTTATGGCTGAAAATCTGCAAACCACCCGCCCGGCTGACGAGGGCTGGACTACGGTCATCCGGCCCAAGACCGGCTGGTTCGACATCGACCTGCAGGAGCTCTGGCGCTACCGCGACTTAATTATGATGTTCGTCAAGCGCAACTTTACCGTGCTGTACAAGCAGACGATTCTGGGCCCCGCGTGGATCATTCTGAACCCGCTCATCACCACCGTGATTTTCAACGTTGTGTTCGGCGGCATGGCCAACATGCCCACCGACGGAGTGCCCGGCTTTTTGTTCTACATGGCCGGCAATACGGTGTGGACCTTCTTTGCCAACTGCGTCAACAATACAGCCAATACGTTTGTGACAAACTCACAGATTTTTGGCAAGGTGTACTTCCCGCGCCTGACGATGCCGGTCAGCCAAGTGCTGACAAGCCTAATCAACTTCGGCATTCAGGCGGTCATGTACCTGATCTTCTGGGTGTACTTCTTTGCCACGGGCAGCGGCGTCACCTTTACGCTGTGGGTGCTGGCTGTGCCGTTCGTCGTGCTGGAGGTCATGCTGCTGGGCCTCGGCGTCGGCATCATCGTGTCGTCCTTAACGACGAAGTACCGCGATCTGGCGATTGCCGTCGGCTTCGGCGTGCAGCTCTGGATGTACGCCTCCCCTGTCGTCTATCCGCTGTCGATGCTGGACAACTCCCCGCGCCTGCGGGTGCTCGTCCAGCTCAACCCCATGACGTCGCCGATTGAGATTTTCCGCATGGCTACCTTGGGCACCGGCACGGTCACGACGTTCGGCATTGTGTACAGCCTGATTTTTACCGCTGCGGCGCTGGTTTTGGGCGTCGTGCTGTTCAGCCGCATTGAAAAGACCTTCATGGATACCGTGTAAGAAAGGGGCGCGTAACTATGTCTGCAAATGAAAAACGCCCTGTCATCGAGGTCACGGGGCTGAAAAAGCAATATAAGCTCGGCCAGATCGGCGGCGGCACGCTGACCCACGACCTGCAAAGCTGGTGGGCCCGTGTGCGCGGCAAGGAGGACCCGAACACCGTCATCGGCACCGACCAGCGGCTGTTCGGCCAGACGTTTATGGCGTTGAACGGCGTTGACCTGACCGTCTATCAGGGTGAGGCACTGGGCATCATTGGCCGCAACGGCGCGGGCAAATCCACGCTGCTCAAGCTGCTCTCCCGCATCACCGCCCCCACCGAGGGCGAAATCAAGATCCGTGGCCGCGTGGCCTCGATGCTCGAGGTCGGCACCGGCTTCAACAACGAGATGACGGGCCGCGAGAACATTTATATGAACGGCGCGATTCTGGGCATGACCCGCGCCGAGATCGACGCAAAGCTGCCGCAGATCATTGAGTTTTCCGAGTGCGGCGACTTCATCGACACACCCGTCAAGCGCTATTCCAGCGGCATGTTCGTCAAGCTGGCCTTCGCCGTGGCCGCGCATCTCGACAGCGAGATCATGGTCATGGATGAAGTTCTGGCCGTCGGTGATATGAAATTCCAGCAGAAATGCTTAGGGAAAATGAGCGACGTCGCCAATCAGGACGGGCGCACGGTGCTGTATGTCAGCCATAATATGTCGACCATTCGTCAGCTTTGCACCCGCTGCGTCGTACTGGACAAGGGCAGGGTCATCTTTGACGGCGACGTGGAGCAGGCCATCGCGGTCTACATGGACACCACCGACGTCAACGTTGTCCACTACGACCTGGCCGACGTCGCCCGCATGACGGGCAGCGCGGGCAAGCGGTTCCGGCTGGAAACGCTGGATTTCGTCGGCAAGGAGTCGAGCGTGTTTGCCGATACCGAAAAGATGCGGGTGAAAATCACCTGGCGCGTTTCGGAGCCGTTCGCGGGCATCCACATGAAGATGAACCTCCACGCGCGGGATTCGACGCCTGTCGGCATCACCCATCCCGTCGACCTCGGCCCCGCCGAGCCGGGCAAAATCTACACCTCTGTGTTTGAATTTGACCCGAGTCTGCTGGGCGAGGGACAGTATTTCTTCTATCTCGACATTTTTGACGGCGCGCTGGCCCACGCGGTCTGCCTGGACAAGCCCGTGACCGAGTTCGCCTTTGAGGTGACGAACAGCGACCTGACGATGCCCGAGTGGGCGTCCGGCTGGGGCCGCATCCACTTCCCGCCCGTCAAGCTCGTGCAGGAGTAACGCATGAAACCGAATTTGTACATCTGCCACACCGCGTATCAGGTCTTGGTCGATCTGCTGCGGGCCGGGCGCTGCGCCGGCAAGCCCCACACGATGGTGCTCTCCGCCTCCGTGCCCGACACCGCCGCGCTGGCGGCACGTCTGGACGCGACGGGCGTGGTCAAGACTGTCCTTGTGGACGAGACGCGCTGGCCCGGGACCGTGACGGGGCTGTTTGCCCACCGGCGCGCGGCCCGCGCCTTTGAGAAGCTGTGCGGCTGGAAATTGAACCGTGCAGCGTTTGAAAATGTCTATATCCACAACGATTGGAGTGTGCTGGGCCGCTATTTGCAGGATTGCCGTGCCGGGTATATTCTGTGCGAGGACACGTTCGGCAGCACGCTCGGCCCTGACCAGCATCTTGTGACTGACCAGCGCGCTGCGGCGGATTTTGCCGCGAAGCAGAGCGGAAAAGGCTACCTGTACTGGGGCGACAGCCCGTGGTGCGTCCGCGTCGAGAGTGAGGACGCCGCGCGGTGTACGCTGTTCCCGGCGGACCGCATGGTGACGGACAGCAAGGCCAAACTGTTAGAGAGCCTGAACGACGACGAAAAAGCGATGGTGCGCCGCGTATTTTTGACGCAGCCCCTGCCCGAGAAGGCAGACGGCGCGACGCTTTTGCTGCCCCGCAGCTTTGTGGCCGACGGGCTGATGACCCAAGCGGAGCAGGACGCGATGTTCAAAGCGGTGGCGGAAAAATACGCCGTTGGGCCGCTCTTTATCAAGACACACCCGCGGGACACGACGGATTACGCCGCCCTGTTCCCCGATGCAGTCGTTTTGGAACGCACGATGCCCAGCGAGGTGCTGAACTTCTGCCTCCCCTTCCATTTCGCCCGTGCCGTCACCGTGCAGAGCTTCGTCCTGCGCGGCTTCACCGCGGCAGATGAGAAGATCCTGCTGACGCTGGAGGAGGCGAGGAAACTGGTCTGATGCGCGGGGGAAACGGCATCCGGCCGGGAGGTTCTCTCCCTCCGGCGCTTCGCGCCACCTCCCTCGCAGAGGGAGGTCCTTTAGCCCCCTCTGCGAGGGGGCTCCGCCCGCAGGCGGTGGGGGAGAGAACCTTCCGCAGCCACAATGTAAAAAGGGAAAGCCACTATGCTCTACTATGACAAAAAGAATGTCCCATTGGCGCGGCAGCTCCGCAAGAACATGACACCGTGGGAAAATAAGCTGTGGTATCAGTTTCTCCGCACCTTCACCCCGCGCTTCCAGCGCCAAAAGCCCATCGGCGGCTATATCGCTGATTTCTACTGCGCAAAAACAAGGCTTGTCATCGAGCTGGACGGGGCACAGCATTACACGCCCGAGCAACAGCAGACCGACAGTCTGCGCACAGAATTTTTCGCACAGAACCATATCAGTGTTCTGCGGTTCACCAATTTGGACATAGACCGCCGCTTTGACGGCGTATGCCAAACGATAGAGGCGGCTGTTCAGGCCGCCGTGTAAGCGAGGTACACTCATGAAAACAATCGCTGTGATCCCGGCGCGTTACGCCAGTACCCGGATGCCGGGCAAGCCGCTGGCCGATGTGCTGGGCAAACCGATGATCTACTGGGTCTACAAGGCCGCCAGGGCTTGCCCGAAGCTGGACGATGTGCTCATCGCCACCGACGACGAGCGCATTGCCGACGCCTGCAAAACCTACGATATGCGGTATATTATGACCAGCCCCGACCACGATACCCCCACCGGGCGCATCTGGGAGGTCAGCACCGTCGAGGACGCCGACCTCTACCTGCAGCTCATGGGCGATGAGCCGCTCGTCAACCCCGCGGCGTTCGACCTGATCCTGCCTGACACGCTGCCCGATGACCCCTATTACGTCGCAGTGCTGACGAACGTTATGGAGCACCCCGCCGACGTCATCGACTTCTCGAACCAAAAGGTCGTGACGAACGCCGCACGGGAGATCCTGCTGATCTCCCGCAGCCCCATCCCCTACCCGAAGGGCACGCTGGATTTCGAGTACGAGAAGGTCACCGGCATTCAGCTGTACAGCAAGCAGGCACTGAAATTCTACCATGATACGCCGAAATCCATCCTTGAAAAGGCCGAGGAAAACGACATGATGCGCTTTATCGAGAATGGCCACAAGGTACACGCCATCGTCAGCCCGTACAAGACGGTCAGTGTGGACACGCCGAAGGATCTGGCGCTGGTAAATGAAATTTTGAAGGAGAAGCAGCATGGCTGATATTAAACTGCTGGACTGCACCCTGCGCGACGGCGGCTATGTGAACGACTGGCAGTGGGGCTTCGGCTCGGCGCGCCGCATCATCCAGACGCTGACCCGCGCGGGCGTGGACATCGTCGAGGTCGGCTTTCTGCGCAATGTGGACGGCTACGACCCCGACGTAACGGTCTGCAACACGATTGAGGAGCTGAACCGCCTGCTGCCCGACGAGGGTCAGCGCGGCCACACGATGTACTCCGGCATGGCGATGCGCTCCAACTACGACATTGCCAAGCTGTCCCCCTACGACGGCCACGGCATTGAAATCATCCGCATCACCGCCCATGATTACGACATTAAGGACGGCATGGACTTTGCCCGCCGCATCAAAGAATTGGGCTACAAGGTCTCCATCAACCCCATCAACATCATGGGCTACAGCGACAAGGACCTGCTCTGGATCTTTGAGCAGGTCAACGAAATTCATCCGTGGCAGTTCTCCATTGTGGATACCTTCGGCAGCATGCGCCGCCGCGATCTGGAGCGCATCGTCAGCATGGCTGACCATAATTTAGCCCCGGACATCCGCCTGGCGCTGCACCTGCATGAGAACATGGCGCTGAGCTTCTGCCTGGCGCAGGAATTTCTCGACAAGCATCTGCGCCGCGACCTGGCTGTGGACGGCAGCCTGATGGGCATGGGCCGCATCCCCGGCAACCTGCCGATTGAGCTGATCGCCGACTATATGAACGAGTACTTCGGCGGCCACTACAACATTGACGACCTCATGGATGCCATTCAGGACCACATTGCGCCCATCAAGGGCAACTGCGCGTGGGGCTACACCCCGGCGTACTTCCTGTCTGCCAGGTTCAATCTGCACCGCAACTATGCCGAGCATTACCTTGGCAAGGGCGATCTGACGAACCGCGACATCAACCATATTCTGGCGGCCATCGCGCCGAACAAAAAGACTGTGTTTGATGCCGCCTACGCCGACACGCTCTACACCGAGTA